>Ga0310690_10001101_pt1 | contig 50301 bp, 86 predicted proteins | sample AusTroGonzalo_MG_2_FD_207661 | JGI IMG/M metagenome (GOLD analysis project Ga0310690, IMG submission 207661) | Bovine rumen microbial communities from tropical cattle in Woodstock, Queensland, Australia - Gonzalo_04 (v2) (version 2) | ecosystem: Host-associated > Mammals > Digestive system >... | reverse complement strand
TCGTTCCCAACCATTTTTAATTAAGTCATTAGGTGTTTTTGTGTCAGGATAACGCATTTCAAATGAATGGTCTCCGTTATCGTCTGCACCGGCCCAGTCTACACCATTTGCTGGCCAAGCAATCATTCTTTGTCCTAATGTGGTATTATCTGTCACTTCAATACAACATTCATTGGCACTATGGAATATATGCGTATTTTTCTTACTTGTTCCTAAATTACCAATAGAATACATATAATATTTGTTTGCATTACGATTTTCTTTTTCAGAGAATAATGGAACCTCTAACATTTGTGTATGCGTTGTTGGGTCTTCGACGGTCGGTTCGTTTAAACCAGCATCTTTAATAAATTGTACACCCATTGTAAATTCCATACAATCACGCGGAGCAAGAGAAGGATAAGGTTGGAAGTTTTGATACCACATAGCATTACACATATTATTAACTTGTTCACAAGAAGCAAAGTTAACTTTCATATTAGAATACGTAATTGGAGTAGAAGTATCCGTAATTTTCATACCTTTTTGCGCAAGTCCACTTGCTAACAAATCTTCACCACTAGCAGAACGTAATGTTGGAGTTCCTTCGGCTTTTGAGCTATTAAAATCTATATCTGTATTCGCAGCACCTTTACGATAATTGACTGAGGAAGTGCCTTGTACAGTTAGAACAGCATTTGTAGCTGTTAAACCATCATAGTATTCTTTTCCACCATGTTTCCAGAGTTGCTGGAAACCAACTCCTTTGACATAGTCTTTTTTACCAGTGGTCATACGAGGAATATCATATAACCAAATGCGGCAATCAGGTGCGGCATCATATAATTTTTCATAACTAATTTCATTAGTTTCATCTAAAATATCATTACGATTATAGCGAGTTTTCATAACAGTAGCATTTGGTGCATCTGCAATAAAGTTTGCTAAATGTTCATCAATAGACATTTTTTTATAATAGGTTTTTACTAAATAAATATAAACATCACAATTAGATGAACCAATAACAATATTTGTAGGTACAGTTTGATTAAAGTGGTCAGTATTATCGCATACACGAACAATAGACATAACACCATCCACCCAACACATCATATACCGTGGTGTATCATTACTGCCATATACCTCAAATTCAAGCTCGATATATGTATTTTCACCAAATTGAGTAGTGATTGTGCGCGCAGAAGATGATAAAACTGCTTCGTGCGCGAATATCTCTAAACCAATTTGTTCATTAGCATTATAGCAATCTAAGATTTTTGCATCATAATCGCTACAATTAGCTGTTTTCATAATAATTTTTGTATTTAAACCAGTAGTTAATTCTGTACTAAATAATTGTTTATTAATAGTCATAGTTGTACCGGCTTTAATACAAATATATTGTTGTATATTATTACTTGTATCTCTTTCAGATTTTAGACCGCCATTAATCCAGTCAAAATTATTAGAGAAAGTAAGTAAATTATTATTTTGTAAATCAGCATTAGTGACAATATCACTAGCTTTTAATTTAAAATCATAACCACTAACTTCTTCATTATCAATAGAAATACTAGTGACTGTAATATTGATAGTTTTAGTAACATTACCCACACTAATAGTTAATACTTTGGCGCCCGCGGTAGTGGGTGAATAGTTCCAATAATGTAGAGTACGGTCTACATCATTCCATGTACTAATTGTTGTACCATCTACTGCTAATATAACATCATTTGTTAATGTAGCATTTGGAGTATAAATTACTACTGGAATTGCAATTGTATCATACTGCTCCATTGTATTAGTAACAAATGAACTAGAAATAATTGGTGTAGTATTTAATGCTTGTACAACAATTAAGTCATGTGATTGTGTTGCTGTTTGCTCAGCTTGATTATTAATTGTAGCAGTTAAATATAATTGACATGTATGCACACCATGTGATAATGTATTTTCAAATGTATATGTTTGTGTAATACCTGATTGTACAGTAGTAGAAATTGCTACTGGTTCTTCATTATCAATCTTCATCCAAGTTGTTTTGGAAATATTGGCGCCATAAGGAACCCATTCAAGAGTGATAGTGTCACCATCAAAAATAGTTTCTTCATTATAATTCCATACAAGAGAGAAATTAATAACACTTACCGTCCATGTTTTACGCACAATAGTATTATTTTCTCCACCTGTATTAATAGAAACTTGTAATGTAATATTGTTTGAACCAACAGCTAAATAAGGCGCAATATTGAAAGTGTTGGTTAAATTGGTATTAGCACTTGTGATATTTAAAGCAGTAGAAGTAGCAACTTGCACACCACCAACATACCAAACAGCACTACCATTACCAACTAATTCATTACTAGTATCACGAGCTTCTAATTTATATTCAATATTACATGGAGCGCCAGTTAAAACTTGTATAGAAGTGTCAGTAATACGAGTAATAACCGCGGTGCCGCCACCTGTTGCGGCTCCACCACCGCCACCACCTTCTGGTAATTGAATATATGTATTGTCTAAATCTGCTGCCATCTCTTGAATAGTAGTAGGATTAGCATTGTTATTACGTGATAAACGTAAATATGTTTTTTCATCTTCTTGTAATACAAAAGCTTCGGCATCAGTATAGGCATTTTCAATAGTTGTTTGCCAACTTAAAGCGGTGGTTAAAGAAGTATGAATACCAGTATTATCTGTTTCAAGTGCGCCAACTCGTGTATTTAATGTATCTATGGTATTAGGTAAAGCACTTAATGCAGATAATAATGGAGTAGCAGAACGAGCTGTTACACCAGTGGTAGTATTTGTAGTAAGTGGGCCATATAAATCATTTAATACTTTTGCTAATGTATATGTATCTCCTAAATCACTTGGGGTAGTAGAGCCATAAATAGCTTCTAATATACTATCAATTGTAGATAAAAGATTAGAAGATTGACCGCTAGCTATACCACCTTCAATACCTAATATACCTTTTAATTGATTAATTTGGGTCATAATAGAATTAGAATAAACCCCAGTATTAGCATCTGCGGTTTCAGCAGGAATATTGTTTTGCACATCTGCTGGTTCTAAATCTAATGAACGTCCAATCATACCTTCAATTTTATCAATTAAAGATGCGGAACCTGCGGCCGCGCTACTTAATCCAAGAACCTCTTGTAGGTTCTCAATTAAGGTTAATAAATCACTATTTAAATTACTATCTTCTGCAATTTGTGCGGCAGTAGGTTCTAATGGACGACCAATAGCAGTTTCAATTTTCTCTTTAAAAGAAGTGCCTGACCCTCCACCACCTAATTCTGTTTGTAAGGCTGATACTTGAGCCGCTAAAGAATTATTATTTGAAGCACCGCGCACATACGTATCTAATGTAGATAAATTACTAGAAGTGGTGGATAAATCACTTGCTAACGTAGTTAGACGTGCATGTACAGATGTCATTCCATTAGGTAAAGTAATAGGCAAACTTGTAGCTTCTCCTACATAATTACTGCCTAATAAATTACTAAAAGTAGTAATAATATTTGGAGTATATGAAGATAAAGCTGTGTTTACATAGCCTGTAATTTCTGTATCTAGCCCTGACATACGAGTATCAAATGCAGTTAGGGCTGGTGTAATTGTGGTATCAAAATAATTAGTAATACGTGTTAAATCTTGTTCTGCACGCTGAGATGCAGTTGTAGCTAATTCAATAGCGATTTGAACACCTTGCTCCAAATTGTTCATTTCTAGAACTTCAATTAATTCGTTTGCTGTCCATTTTTTAGGTGTATAAACTTTAGTAGTATCACTAGAATGATATACATCATTTGAAGCTACATAATTTACATCGCTCATAAGAGCGTTGTTGTTTCCATCACCAGGCATCGTATCCCCTCCTTCCTAGGATAAGGCTTTATATAATAAAAAAATAAGAAGAAATTAACATTTCTTCTTACCATTGTATATCATATGGAATGGTTGTCCAAATACGATATTGACCATTGTCTAATCGCTGTTTAAAGTTTTGTGGATGACTTAAACATTCATTTCTAAATAAAGAATAACGATTAGGCGTGGTTTTATAAGTATCTAAATCGCAATTTAATTCATTTTGACTATATTCTATAATCCAAAATAAAGAAGCAGAACCAGAAGTTTCTTGTAAATTGCGTTGTAAATCTTGACTATTAGTAATTAGTACAGGTATCATATTATACCTCCTCAATCCCACAATGTAGGAATTTTACGCGCGAGTTCTGTAAAAACTAGGATAAGTTTTTCTCTTCTTTCAGCATCTAATTCCTTCATGCGCTCAAAATATTTTTTTGTTATTTCCTTATGGTCTGGTGACTCGTTCCAAGTAATTGTTACGAACTTACTACCAGGCTCTTCTTCTGGCGGACGCATATTAAATGAATTGTGAAAATCTTCTTTATATTCATTTCGTTTCTCTACATTCTCTTCTTGTACATATTCAATATCTGCGGCCATTTTTCGTAGCCAAGCCTGCCAAGTTTCATATGTAGGAAATTCATCATTGCCAGGATAACTACAACCATGCGCGGCCATATGTTTGAACATCGGAGGTAAGATTTCAAGAAGCCAGTAACCTAATTCCCAAACATCAGTATAACACCAACCTTTGGTCGCGCGCATCCAAGCCGCACGCAAATTCTACCATAACTCTTGAAACCATTTCCACGGATGTGTAAGATAATAACGTGTGGTATAAGGCCAATGAAAAACATTTAAGTTCATTAAAAGTGTCTCCCTTCCCAATATTTTAGCGCTCTTACATATGCTTTTGCTTCTTCAACATCTTCATAAATATGATATTGTAAGTATTCATTTTCATTTTTTTCTATATTAGATAAAATTGGTCTACCAAAATTTAATTGCACTCGTTTAATCGCATACCAATGAGAATTAACATTAAACAGTTCTACTACATCATCATTTTCATATTTGGAATATGTATCCACAATATAGACGCATTGATTACTCATTTGGTATAATAAACTTGTAAATCAAGTTTCCATCCGTAGTATGGTCTAATACCATTTTTAGCTTATTCTTGCGGCAAAATTCAGTAGCGAACTTCTTTTCACTATCAAATAGCGCATAGTAAAAGACATTACTACCATTTTCGCGCGCACGCTTATAAGCCTCATAGAGTAGAACTGCTGTTGCTGATTGCTGCTTTTCCTTTTTCTTAAAGAACATCTGATTGTTCCTCCCAATCCATTTTTATACCACAATAGGGACATATAGCCCAATACTTATATTTTTTAGCCAAGGCATCATAGAAGATATTAGATAGCCTGGTAGGAAATTTCTTTTCACAACTGCGGCAAGTTATAGCATCAGTTGCGACTGCACGATATGTGCGTTCAAAAATATCTTGACGGCATCCATAATATTCTCCATCAATACCTCGAACAATATAATAACCTATACCAACATGCATTTTACCTTCAAGGGTAGAGATGATAAGCTCCTTATCAGTAGTCACTATGGGTAAATGACCTATCATAAAGGATGCGACTTCATCAAAGTTATCTCCCGTCCATTGAATAGCATCTACTGGTATAGGTTTCTTAATGTATTTCATATCAAAGCACCTCGTTACGGACAAGCTCGCGCATTTTCTGCACAAGAACTTCTCCTTTTTCAGTGGTAGGATATGTTAATACTTTATTAGTTGCTTCTACATTTAAACGGTCAAGACTAGTGAATACATCTTCCTTAGTAGGAAGATAAACAGTATCATCAAAACGCATTTCCGCTACTGTTTTATTCCAAGTGTTGTTGCGCCAAGTAGAGTGCCAAACTTGGAAATGGTCTTGCACTACGGTAGTCGCAAACATATAAAGAAAGTAAGTGCGCGACATTGACTTTCTAGTAACTCCATACCGGTCAAGTGAATTTTTTACCATACCAGTAAGTGAAGCAAAGAAAGTCGGCCATACAGTAGCAAGATAACCTTTTTCATAAAGTTTGCGCGCATCTGCGCACCAATCAAGAAATTTATCATTACCAGAAAGGTCAAGAGAAAAAAGATATTCAAGACAGTTTACATTACCAACTTTTACAAGTTCTGCGAACTTACGGACATCAAGCACACTATAATGCTCGGCATCTAAATGCGCGGGAAGGTCGCCTTTATCTGCCTTGTGACCGCGATAGAGGTCCTCAAAGGTAGGACAAAGAAATACCTTGTAATCTGTATCACTATCTTTATTGCTTAAAAGGTAGTTCTGACTACCATACATTGCGCGTCCTACTTCTTTCATAATTTTCGTCCTTTCTTTTTACTAATAAAAGTATAACATAAAATAAAAAGTTAGTCAAATACTTAACTAACTTAATGTCTATCCTATTTATAAGTATAGAGGTTTATTTAGAAATCTGGTTTTTTGTGCTGTCAAAAATTTCTTATAACCTCAACTTTTGGATGGTTCGCGCGCCAAATACTATTAGTGGTATATATTTTATCAATTAAGTCCATATCAAGTAAAGATTGACCATTTAAATGCGGCTGTAAGACAGTGTTTTCACAATGAGAAATCCAACAATAAATATGGTTTGCACCTATTTCTTTTAATGTTTTAGCAGTTAAATATAGAGTAGAACCGCGCGAAAGAATATCATCGCAAATCACTATATCATGGCCAGCAATCATATGCTTTGCGCCAGCAATACGCAAAGATGTAATTTTTTGTGTTTCCCAATCTCTTTCTTTAATGCCAAAAATAAAAGGAGTTTGGAAATAAGAATGATAACGTTTATAACCACCTTCATCTGTAAAAGCTAAAATCGCGTCATTATGACGATTTAACACATCAATCATTTCCATGACTGGCATTTCAATTTCACTATGATTAATGAGGGCGGTAGATACAGGAGAATGTGGGTCGTAAACGTGCACCTTCTTAAAGTTTAGAAAATTAATTAAATCTGCAAAATATTTTAAGGTGAAAACTTCATTATTAGATTTTACTCTGTCTTGGCGCGCATTAACTATATATGGTAGATTTAAAGTAATATCGGTGACATTATGTTCATGTAAATGTTGAACAAGATAATATAATTCTACAATTTCTTCATTGCTATTATCATAAAGCCAGGTCACCTGATTATTTTTATCACGGCATAAATTTAAATCTATATTTGCGCGCGTGCTACCATCATTATAGTATTTAAATAAACAAAGTTCACCATTTAATTTAATCATAGTTTAAACTCCTCAAATGGGCGAAAACCATTTATATAAATATATGCACCATCGCTTTGTAAATCCTTTACTTGCACTGTGGCTAAAGAAGCACACATAGCATCAAAATCACTATAATCCCATACTTTCTTACAGCGCCAATATTCAAACCAAAAAGAAGAAGGTCGCTTTAAATTGTCAAGTAAGTCAGCAATCGCGCGCGAAAGTATAGTTTCTAACATGGAGTGGGAATAATGAGTGATAGGTGTGTCAGTATATTTTGACATAAAGGAGGCAATACTATCATACCAATTGCCAGCTTGGTTCATCTTTACAGCATAGATAACGCCGCAATTAATCTTTTCCATTAAAGCCATAATTTTTTTCCTCATCCCATAATTGAATTAATTCACTCTCATAGTTTGAAAATGAACAGCCGCAAAACCAGCACGTTTCTTGAAGTGAATGTTGTTGCATCCTACAATTACTACATACATAGTAGCCGTATCGTTTAACTATTTGCGCAATCATTCTACTACCTCAATTTGGCAGGAGCGCATTACAGTAAGTGCGGCCTGATGCGCATTGGGTGATGTGCCCGCGCAACAATTAGCAATTACATAGATGGGAGTATTAGGAAATTGTGCGCGCAGAATGAGAGCATTAGAAACTACACAAATATCAGTGTCAAGGCCAACAAGTGTAATATTTTCATAGTCCTTTTCAGAGAAATCCATTTCCCAATCTGTATAGCCAAAAGTATTTTTTTCAATATAATTGTGTATATTAAGTTTTTCTATATTAATGTCTTTTAATTCAGTTGCAATTTTCCAACCATCACTACCCTCTATACAATGAGGAATTGGAAGTTTTTGGCCTTCAAGGGTATTAAAATAAGTATCTGCATAATGAGTATCAAATGTAAAATATACATCATCATTATTTTCCAGATACTCATTTATTACCTTCTTAATATTAGGAACAACTGCTTGTGCGGCCGCACTACCAAGAGCACCATCAACAAAATCATTCTGCACATCTACGACAATCAATGCTTTCATAATTTTAATTGCTCCTTATTTGGAATATTAAATTTGTCTGCTTCTTCTTCTGTTATTTCAGTATCTAACCATTCGGTAAAAGTGAGTTTACTTGTGCCCTTATAATAGTTATATACACAATTCAACCACTGATGCCAAGTAGGATTTTCTGGATGTTCTTTATTATAGTTATCTAATACAGTGAAAATAGTGTGCGGCCAAGTGAATATAAAATCAGAACAAGTTATATGCTTATTTCCACAATATTGTTCTTTTGCCTCAGCAATAGGACACCCAGCACAATTTACAAAAATTCGAAATTTTCTACATAGGCGTTGCCGCGCATTTACAATATCTATAAAGGTAGGTTCTTTTAAATCGTAAAAATCACATTTATTTCTATCTCCACCACATGCGCATACTTCCGTTTCTTTAGTAGCCATACAGCGCGCGGCGAGATAATCGGTATTATAATGTTCACATTTCATAACTTTTTCTCCTTTTCTTTTATTATACTCTAATTTTAAAGAAAAGTCAAGAAAAAGCATCAGCAATTAATGCGAGTAATATAATAAGAGGAGCAAGAAAAACCGTTAAGCAAAATACTGGAATAAGTAAAATTACACAAATAGTTATTATAATAATTTGTAATAATACTTCTAATATATCATTCATATGTAATTTCACCACCACAAGTTTTATAACTAAATATTTGGCCGCAGTTTAAACAGTGGCAAACCGTAGTTGTAATATTTCTATCTGGATTAATGTTGATACCATCTTTCCAAATAGGCGGATAATACATAGTGGTGCAAGTACTATAAGCTTCTTGATAATAACTGGCGCCGCACTTAGGACAATTTATTACCATTCTTCAATACACCCCTTAATTATGTAGATAATTAATACTATTAATAATATAACCATGGCAAAACAAAGAACAATACCACAAATTTTTAAGGCTGTCATTAAAATTAAATCTAGCATTTCTTACTCCTTCCAAGGACACCAAGTGGGTTTTGTAAAATTAATCCATTCATTTGGTATATCTCCAATAACATCTTTATCTTTACACATAAATTGAAATATAATACGATTTTGCGCAGCACATAAGCGTATCCAATATTTTGTATGTGTTGTGCCATTTGGAACTCTAGTAAAGGTTTGTAAACATGGGCAATCAAAACAATCTTTTGGCATTTTTCTATCTAAATAAATCATATTTACCTCATTATATCTTTGGAAATATATAAAGGATGACTACGCTCCTCTTTAATAGGCATAGTTTGCCATAGATCTATGGCATAATTAATTATTTTACTCGCATAAAAAACGGTAAATATACATATACATACTGCTACCATATTTACTCCTTATAATAGAAAATAATCTAAATAATCAGGTTCTAACCCTAAATACATCATTAAAATATCTTCACATTCTTGATAGTTGCCGCGCATAATTGCACCTTTCATTTCACTTGCACATTCATCCACAATCGCGCGAGCTTCATTTGGAGTGATGTTATCACGTTGTACTAGAATATCAATTAAGTCTGTCATACTTTACTCCCAGGTATATTTAATTTGATCTGTTATTTCTTTTATTACAAATGTAGGTTCATTTACCATTTCTGCACCACAATTATGACAGAATCTTTCATAAGATGGAAAATATTTACAATTTTCTAATGGTGCACATTCACATTCACTACATTTCCAATGTTCACCCATATACATACCATTAGAATAATGACGTACTGTAAAAATCCAATGTCCAGTCATAGCTTTATAGGGGTAATGTTTTAGGAAATTACCCCTGTATCTCCTTTCATATTTTTTATTTTGATTTTGAAATTGAAATTACATTTAGTAGCTCTGCCAAATTCTTAGCTTTCATTGTCTTGAAATAATCGCGCGCACATTTTACCTTCCCATCTAGGCGCGCAAACAAATAGCTTTGAATTGGTTTAATGTAAGATTGCGCATGTAATGCGAAATCGCGGCGAGGCCGCAAACCTTTTACTACATCATAAGCAATGTCTGCCTTTTCCCACAAATTGCGCACTTGTTTAATAACTTCTTGCGTAAAAGCGGTATGTTCAGGAAAATATGCTAGAAAATCATCCAGTGTATCAGTTTGCCACAGTCCAATAATCTTGGTAGTAGTCAAAGGACCATTGCCGCGCAACTTATGTCGTTTTAAATACTCATCACCCTTACATTTGATGCGCAGAAAAGAACCATCTTCCATTTGTTCATACGCGCACACAACATATCCTTCTTCATCCTCACCCATTTTATGGCAAGCTTCCAACACTTCATCTAAATTATTATACTTATAAACTTTAGGTGTTTTAATCCATCCAGTATTACTAAAAACATTAAAATAAACGCTTTCATCCATAGTAACCATATTGCGACGGCCAAGATAATAAATTGCAGGCTCATTGTAATGAACAACAATTTGATTATACTGAGGATGTACCATTTCAAACCAATAAGTAAATATAGGGTTTAAAGTTTCAAAAAAAGCATTCACAGTAGTATATTTTTCTATAATAGAATAGAAAACATCACCATAAGTGCTGTCGCCGCACTCAGCTTTAAATGCATCAATAGTTCCATTAGTAGAAACATGCCACAAACCTTTCCAGCACCATACACGAATAATAGAACCATCAATCTTTTCCTGCACACTTACAGGCTGAGACCAATCTATCTTCTTGGTAGCTGCATACGATTCGCCCCAATTACCAAACTTATCAAGGGAACGGCAAACACATCTCCATTCATTATGTTCGCAAGTGAAAATGGAACCACGTGCTTCACGACACACAACAAGAGACAAATCACTCTCAATCATGTTGTATTTCAACAGCACAAATGCACCATCATCTTTAATTTCTAAACAATAGGGTTTCGCCGCAAGACGCTGACGCCAATCCTTATGCTTATTCATAAACTTCATAAGTTCCATTCAGTTGGTCTCCTTCCCTTTTCTTACTTTTATTATACGCTGATTTTTATAAAAAGTCAAGAAGAAAACGGCAAATAAAAATTATTAAAATAAGTACATCCTCTCTTGAAAGAAACAAGAGGGGAGAAGGAAGAGTAGGGTAGGCGCGCGAATGTGTGGGTAGGGAAAATTTGGGGTTTTTGGGGTAGGGTGGTGTGTAGAATGGAGAGAGATAGGTAGAGAATATGGTAGTGCGCCAAATTTTCACTTTTGTCAAATATTTGACAAAAATTTTTTAAATAAATTAAATAAAAATAAAAAATAAAAATTATTAAAATTAAATAAAATAAATTAATTTTTTTCATTTTACAATTCCCTCTACAATTCCCTCTACCTGTTGCTGGACGCTGTGCTAGCTTATAAGCTAGCTTATATATATAATATATATAATATATATAAAGGAAAAAGTGTGTTTTTTTTTTACTATATATATAGGGGGGAGGGGTGCAGTAATTTTTTGACACACATCTTTTTGTGTATAAGAAAAAATGTCATTTTTCTAGAAAACAAACACTTGACTTTCTATAAAAATTATGCTATACTATAGAAAATGGAGGGAGTGATATGACTACAGTAAGTGATTTACAATTACAGCAAAAATTAATTTTTCGCCGCGGCGACTATAATATACTTGATTGTGGTATTCGCACGGGTAAAACCTACTGGGCAATAAATAATCTCGCGCAATTTACGCGAGATGGAAATTTAAATAGAATATTATTTCTTACAGATACTACTGCTCTTAAAGACCAACTTATACAAGAATATAGTGATAGTTGTGTAGAAGCTGATTTATTGTGGGAGCGGCAACCAGGCACTTGGACAAGAGAAGAAGATAAGATTGGGGTAATGTGCTATCAACGCTTAGGTTAGAAATGTATTAAAGAGGATTTAGATTGGTTAGAAGAAATAGATGTAATATGCTGGGATGAATGTGATAGTATATTTGATTTTGCGACGCAAGCATTTGTAAAAGCAAGAAAGCAAGACTTTGGTCGTGGTTCCAATGCTGAGCTTCTTTCTATTATTCAATCCTATGCTATTCGTAAAGATTATATGCCACTCGTGCTTCTAGGTAAGTGGGAAGAGATAGTTAATGAAGGTCGGATTATGTGTATTGGCCTTTCAGCTTCTCCGGAGCGTGCGTATCAATATTATAAATCATTAGTAAGTGCCAGCTATCAAGGTAAGTTGGAAGTTGGGTATAAGATGGCAGAAGATATATACTTCTATAATATTAAGGAGCATATAAAACAGCTGCGGCCTGAACCCAATAAAGGATATTGGTGTTTTTCACCCTTTATTGAACCCAATCGCAGCTTAGTGCAGCTTGCTAATGCACAAGGATTTAACGCTATTGAATTGCATTCTTTAAATAATATAGATAAACCCATGGATGCAGAGCAGATGCGAGTTTATAATGCTATTATTACTACTGGTATGGTGCCGCTAGAATACGATTTTGTTATTGTAAATAAAGCTTTGGCTCGCGGCATTACTATACGTGATGAACGCTTTGATAATGTTATTATTAATTCCGTGTATAAAGAAGACAGAATACAAGCAGCTCGTCAGACTTTTCAGTATCAACGACATCTTAAAACTTTTGCGCCCGAGATACCAGATGAATATTTAAATACATGGTTGTCAGTAGACAAATGTCGAGAATTGGCAGAATACATGGCTATACCAGAATTAGACAAAACTAATAAAGGTAAAACTATGACTTGGAACCGACTTAAAGAGTATTTACCTACTATTGGCTACATTGTCGAGCAGAAACGTAAACGACTTAATGGAGCCAAAAATGCAACGCAAGCTTACTACATTACTGGTGAGTGGCATGATGTCGAGCTTGTTGACAATAACTTTTTGCAGCTTGTAGAGGCTAAGTCGCAGCTTGACCCAGCTTCTGATACATAAGCTCCCAGCTCCTGCGGCCTCGCTTATCATCCCAGGGAGAGGATTATTGTCCTCTCTCTTTTTGTTATATTTATTATAACATAATTTTATAGTGAAGTCAAGTAGTAGACTTTAGTATAGTAGCATGGTAGCATAGTGAAGTATTGTTAGGGTTTTGTTAATTTGATCGACCGGAAGATGTAATTTACACATGTTTAACTTGACAGTATATAATTTCTATGATATACTAATTTCAAGAAGTGAAGGAAAACACTGAAAACCAGAAAGGAATTAAAGTATGTATAAGTATGAACAGGACATTCAGGAAGCTAATGAACGGTATGTTGCTCTGATAAAGGAAGCACAAGAAGCATGTGATGGTTATTTACATGATGATGATTGTGAATGGGCAAAAATGCATGTTTTTGGTATGAGTGGTTGCGGCAGTAATATTTCTATGAATGTATATATTGCTATTCAAAAGCATTATAAGTGGGATAGAGAAAAGGGTTATATTCGTAAAGATAAACCCTATGACCGTACCGCAAATGCTTTTGGGTGTCCTGGTTTATCTGTGCCGGAATTGAAAATGCCGTTTGCTTTGAGTGATAATCATTCTGCGGGTTTGTATTTTTTGGGAATGATTGGTGTTAATCCGGCAGGGCAAGAATATTATCTTGTAAAAATTGGCGCGGCTACTGACATTGCTGAACGTGTCAACGCTTATGCTGCGTATAATCCTATGATTTATCATAATAATATTGTATATAATTGTACAAATATTGCTGAAAACGAACGTAAGGCCCATGAATTTTTGGCTAAAATTTCTTATGCGCGAGGTCAAAAAACTCGGGAATGGTTTTATGTATCAAAGCCGATTTACTATAATTTGTGTAGGAATCCGTGGAAGTATATTTTCAAAGAGGGTTAAACCCTCTTTTAATTTAATTAAATGTAAATTACATTAACCGGATTATATAATTTACACATGCTTAAAAAATAAGGGCTTACGCCCTTTTCTTAACAATGAGGACAGTGGAGACAATCATCTCGGCAACCATAACAGGGGTCATCGTCCTCATCGTTGTCGTTCCAATCATCATCATCATCGTTGTCGTCATCATCATCGTCATGCTCATAGAGTTCAATATCATCCGCATCCTCATAAGGCATACGATTGATATAAACATCATATCCCGCGTCACGCGCCGCATCAATTGCGACCTGAATATCGGTAGCATACTTGTCCTTTTCCTGTTCCTGATACTTGCGAATAGCATCATCAATGCTATCTCGCATAGCCTTGAGCGCTTCGATGGGCATATCAGTCAGAACCATACCACCGTTGATGGAAGTGCCGCACTTGATGTTAGAGTTCATATTCATATTGTTTCCTTTCTCTCTTGGGTTTGTTAAGTGTTTTCCTTCACTTGATGTTATTATTATAGCAGATGGAGTGGAGTTTGTCAAGTTAAGAGTTTGTTATCTATTGAGTATCGCAATCAGGATAGCCGCAATGATTATGATAATCAAAGTGATTCCCCAACTTATCCAGATAGGCGCAAGCACCCAAATCCAACTCCAGTTAATGACCTTGCACAGTTTCAACACGATGAAAGCAATGCCGAGCAGAGTGCCGAATCCGCCGAAATGAACCGTAATTTTCTTATCTTCCATGTTCATGTTCCTTTCTGGTTTGAAGTGTTTCCCTTCACTTGATGTAATAAGTATAGCAGAAAATCGGTTAGAAGTCAAGTTAAAAGTATATGAATTAAATTAACCGGACTATTTAATTTACATAAAATTAAAGAGGATTATTCATCCTCTTTAATTTCTCCTTTCTCAAATTCCCAATCTAATACATCGGAAACAATTTCCACAGAAAAGGTTTCACCATTATCAGTAACGAACTGATAAGTATAGTCCCCAATGTCCTCAAAAGAAACAATATTACTTGATTCTTTAAGATAGTATTCAATCGCCTTGCGCGCTCGCGGGATAGAAGTGTAAGAACCAAACAGACCCCTGCCGTAATAGTTAGAAAGAACAGTGTAAATCAGCATAGTGTTTTGCTCCTCTCTTGTTTGTAACTATAGTATACTATATTTTAGATGAAATGTCAAGTTAAATATAGATGAATTACAATTTCCGGGACATGTAATTAACATAAAATTAAAGAAGGGGATTACTCCCCTTCTGCCTTTTTCTTTGCGGCGGCTTCGCGCTTGGCCTTATCCTTTGCGGCCTTTTCGGCACGCTCGGCGGCTTTCGCGGCTTTCTTAGCCTGCTTTTCCTCATAGTCGGCAATCTCGCTTGCCATCAGTTCATCGGCGGTGCAGTCCTCGCGTTCTTCCGCGACTATGATACCGACGCGGGCATAACGACGAACGCCGTTATCATCCTCAACGATGCAACCATACTGGCGGTCATTGATTTTGTGGAAGTCCTCACGGTTTGCCATGTCCAGAATGTTAAACAGGGCGACACGAATGTTAGCATCAACAGCGGCTTTGGAAATCTTCGGCATATCTTTTCCCTTTCTGGTTTTGTAAGTGTTTTCCTTCACTTTCTGAATTTATTATACACCTAATTTTGAAAATTGTCAAGTGTTTTGAAAGTTAATTGTGCGTAAATTACATATGCCGGGATATGTAATTAACAAGGAATTAAAAGAGTGGTTAAACCACTCTTTTAACATCCATCCAACAATTTCGTCTTATTCCTTTACCATGTGGCATTTTCTTTTTAGCGGAAAAACACCGCTTGAAAATTGTTGTCTCTATGTATACATCCTCAAGCCCTTTGTGTTCTTCTTCATACGTTGCGTTAAGTGTTAAGTATTTGTAAACTGTCTCTGCGCTTGTGCTGTAATTTTTGGCGGTCGGTTCACCTTTGCGGTTGCTTGTCAAATTATTGTTTTCGCAAAATTCTTTATAGGTTTTGCGCTGGCACAAAGTTTGACAAGCCATGTTCCAAATACAGATAAAGTTTGTTCCATAAGGGAAAAAATATCTGTATTTTGACTTTGTTAACCATCGCTGTGTGATGTTCAATGCGTTGCGGTCAAAGTGTGCGTTATAGGCGGCAACATCTGTTATATTATACTTTTTCATCATACCGATAATATAACGCCTGATGTTATAAAAGTCAAGCATCACACGATTGTTATTGTGAATTTCTTCTATGTATTCAGGGATTTTCGCGGCATAATAGGCGGTTTGCATCATGTCGCGCTCATAGACAAAAATATCACGCACAACAAAGGAAAAACGCTCATAAATGCGACCTTGCTTGTCAGTGACTACACCACCAATATCATACACCAAAGGGTCATCCAGGCTGTTAGCTGTTTCTACGTCTACCACCAAATAGTAATGAATTCTCTTGTCAGGCATAAAGCAAATCTCCTTTTCTTTTAATGTCTTTATTATATCAAATAATCAGAGTAAATGCAAGTTAAATGTTTGTAAACTAGATATACCGGGCCATGTAATTAACATTCGTTTAACAAAAGAAAATCCGCCTTGTGGCGGATTTTCTTTTCTTTTACACAAGCCGATAGGTATTCGGCTTGCCCTTGTGTTCCGTAGTGATAAGCTCGGCGGCCATTTCACGCCGAAGAATGTTCTGCACCTTGGGCGCGGAGTTTGCGCCTTCGGGCAGACGGTCAGCGGCTGCGGCATAGATTTCCTTGGCCGTCATGTCAGTAGTGATGACCTCGCGCAGAATAGGGATAACCTGCGTGGTCAGTTCCACACGAGCCGCGGCGGTTGCGGCCTTGCGCTTTGCGCTCTGTTCGGCCTTCTTTTCGTCGCTGGTGTTGCGCGGCTTGGAAAGCTGCGCAATCATGGCGCGGATAGTGTCGGCGGCTTCGGTCTGTTCGGCGGGGATGGAGTTGAGCGCGATGGTGAGGGCTTCCTTCTTAGTCATAGTGTTTCCCTTTCTGGTTTGTGAGGTTTTCCTTCCTCTGTTGTGTATTCATTATAGCACGTTCTGTGCTTAATGTCAAGTTAATTCTTTGTTAAGTTGAGAGGGCTTTTGTAAAATGTACCCATTCATTTTACATAAGATACGTTTCTGCTGTCCATTGGGCTTTGTTTCTGTTCTACCTCTTGCCCTCTCAACGATATAAGTATAGCAGAATTTGCACAAAAAGTCAATACCTTTTCATGTTAAACGTATGTAAATTACATCGTCCGGCTCATGTAATTAACATAGCTGCAATAGAAAAGGCCCTGTATGGGCCTTAACCTGGATTTAATAATCGCATTGTATACCTGCATACTCGGCAAGGCGGCGCATACGATGAACCAAACCAACAGCATAATTAGATAACTCGTTTGCTTCATCCAATTTTGCGTTTATATATTCTGCCATAGCACAATATACGGTTTCACATTCGCGTTTGTTTGCGCGCTTGCGCCTCATGCAAAATTCATCGGTCGCGCCCAAATCGCGGAAAGGAAAAAACTTAATTCCCATTGTTATACTATGCTTTTTCGCAACCTTGGAAAGAATGTAACTTTCAATGATTGCATCATCAAGCGCGGTATGACTTTCGACAAAATCATACTTATCACAGAGATAACGGAAAGTGCTTTCCGCGCTGGTTTTAAAGAATGTTCCCGAATTAGTGAGCATAGCATGTTCTAGACACTTATTTTTATAAGTGCTATTATTCAATAGGTGAGTAGTAGCAAGTCCCCACATATCAAAAAGCGGATATTCGCGCCCACGAAAACGAAAAATTTCGGCTTCAAAATCGGGGTTCGGCTGGTTGCGCTCTCCATCTGCAATACGCGCCGCGCTTTTACGCTGTATCTGTTCCCACTGATAATAATTAGTGCTATACAATTCCTGAATGTAAAGTTCAGTAAAAGGAATAGCCTTCTTAAAATCGAACATGGAATTAAACGCGCCCACGCCATCAACCTTGGACATATCGGAAATTAACATTTCCATAACTTCATTCCACGGTTTTATGCTGGTTTCATTCTTGCGCAACATTTCAATATAAATGGGGCGCTTATCGGCATAATACGCCGTATTGAATACAGCAGGAACGGCAAAAGTTTCGGCAATCAAAAACTGTTTGCTTTCCAGAATATCGCCCGCGCGATTAGTCATAGTCCATCCAATATCATAAATTAGGGGCTTGGCAATTGCTATGCGCTTTTTGCGCTCGGGATTATCGCCCGCGATTTCATCTGCAAAAGGCAGAGTCGCAGTTTCGCAGTCCAACATGAGATAAAGCTTTTTCTTATTCGCCATTATAAATCCTTTCTGGTTTGTGTTGTTTTCCTTCAACTCTGGATATATTATAGCAGATATACAGAAAGATGTCAAATTAAGATTGTGTAAATTACATATCCCGGTATATCTAATTAACATTGGTTTAATAAAAAAATTAACCCTTGCGGGTTAATCTTTTGTTATGGTATTGAGATGATGCTGATACAAGGTCTTAAAAGCGGCGGCGTCAGCGTCAATATTCCAACTGTTATTCTTTTTCAGATACTGAACGATTTTACCATTATTGCTTACTTCACAAGTGATATAATTTTTATCGGGGTCAGACTTGCGGCGCACAACCACAACATGGGTTTCCCCATTGTGAACGCGCTCCATATACATACGCTCAACGCAATTATTTTGACGTTCGCCTTCATTATGAAATTCATCTTTAGTCAAAAGCGGGCGCACAATGAAAATTTCGTTTTCAAAAGAAAGCCACGGTTTATTATTATGCTTTTCAAGGTTTTCATTATAATGCGCGTCTTTGTATTCCTTTTCCAGATAGCGCAAATGCGCATAATTGGAAAGAAGATTAGGCTTTATTTCAACGCTACCATAAAGCGTCATACAAATTTTGTAATAGTTACGAATCAAATTTGTGATTTCATTCAGGCTGTAATAACCATAGAATGAATCCAAATGTTCATGGATTGCGCGGTTGAGAATGGTTTTCAGATAGTCATAAGGCAAATCACTTATCAGACGGCGGAACGCTTCTTTTGCCCATTCGGGTTTACCTTCCAGAAATTCGGAATACTTCTTTTCAGCCAAGAAATTACTAACGGTTCTGTTATCAAAGAAACCACAGTTGTTTTCTTTGATATAAGCAACCAAATCTTTTGTCAAAGACGCTGTGTTGTCCAAATCGCCCACATCAGCGGGAAGCAAGCCGACGCTGATAAGCTGTTCAAGCCTATTGCCACGAGAATTAGTATACTGGAAATTATACAAGCCCTGCCATTCGCGGAAACGGCGCACAGCATAGCCAAGCAAAGTTGCATCAGTGAATCGCCTGTCATAGCGGCCAGGCAAATTCTTATAGGTAAAGCAGGAAGGAACAGTCTTAACAGGCTTGCCGGTCTTGCCGATGAAAGAACCGTCAGAAATGTTCCACGCGCCCATTTTGATAACCCCATCATACACCACGATGAAATTGCGCTCTTTCCTAAACTCCATGTTCAATCCCTTTCTGGTTTATCGTTGTTTTCCTTCAACTTTGTGAGTATAGTATAGCACAAGTAATGTTAAGAATCAACTATTATTTTTGTTAAACGTGCGTAAATTAGAGATACCGGACGATGTAATTAACATTTGTTTTATATAAAAAAAATGCCCTTATCAGGGCATTTTCTTTTTGAGATTAGACGCGAGAATACTTGTAAGCATCCTTGCCGTTCTCATGCCGCTGGACTTCATTAGTCCAGTAGTGCAGGAAAGCATACTGCATCTTAGATGCGGTAAAGCCATCCGGCATATCCGCGGCGACAACTTCCCAAAGTTCCTTAACGGTCATGGGAGTATTCCATGTGGTAGACGCCATTACCACGTCATGCGCGGTATCATACAGTTCCGCATTAGCGCGGGACTTTGCGGTCAGGCGCTCATACTCCGCGTTGACTTCATCGCGCAGAGTGGACAGGTCAACAGTGTCATCGCCGTTCAGATAGTTACGCAGGGCTTCAAGAGTGGACTTCTTCATAATGGTAATTCCTTTCTCGTTTTAGAGGGTGTCGTTCCCTTTGATGTATTTATTATAGCAGAGATTTGCTATAATGTCAAGTTAATTGTTTGTTAAGAGATTCGGAGTTTTAGGATTTGTTTTCCTGTCCCTCAACTGAATATAGTATAGCAGAATTAGAATAAAATGTCAAGGTTTTAGGATGTTAAGTTTATGTAAATTAGATACACCGGAAAATGAAATTAAAATTGAAATTACAAAAGGATTAGGTTTCCCTAATCCATTCCCATTTATTCCAATCATATTTATAAAGACCTTTTGTAGAAGGTATTTGCCAACCCCAAATCTCTTTTATATAACCTTGCACTTCATGCGATAAAGGGCTGGTAATTTCTATATATTCACAATGAACAAATAAGTTGTCAAGAATATTTTCAAATCTTTCTTCAAAGATAAATGGCATGGTTAACCATTTTTTATCTTTATCAAAAAATCGAATAGTGCTTACTTGCTGCCGCATAGCAAGAATTTCTTTTTCATACTCTTGGCATTTGTACTGGTCATCAAATTCATTCCCATCAACCGCAACATACAAAATACGAGTATACATAAATCTTGCTCCTTTGAATAAAATGGTGCGCGTGGCGGGACTCGAACCCGCGACTCATGGATTAAAAGTCCATTACCTTACCACTTGGTTACACGCGCACATCTGCCCACCATGTCTGATGGGCGTTCGATAAGTTTCATGGCAGTTATCGGCGGTTGTTCGTGCGCACTTGATGTGTTGTGCCGCGCAAGGTTTTGCCATCTCCCCTTGCCTTGTGTATTTATTATAACCCAATTTCTACTAAAAGTCAAGTTAAAAGGTTGTTAAATAAATTATCCGGTAGATGAATTTAACATACAGTTTACTTGACAAATAATAGAATTTCTGCTATACTATACTTACAAAAGCGAAAGGAAAATCGCTAACACCAGAAAGGGAATTTATGAACGCGAATGAAATCAAGGCAACCGCGCGTCAGATGACCATTGCTGCTATCATGCCTATGCTTCAGGAAAATGATGCAGTCAAGTTTGCGGATGGCTCTTTTGCTATCCTTCAGACTGTTGAGGGTCAGGAAGTCTGGACGGAAGTTACCGTCAAGTCTAAGGCATGGAATGACACTAAGGTGTCTAAGGCCTTTGACCCTTACGAAAAGGCTGCCGAATGGGAAGCCGAACGTAACATCAAAGCACAGAACAAGGCTGCAAAGGAAGCAGAAAAGGCTGCCAAGATTGCGGCAAAGGAAAAGAAGGCGTAAGCCTTCTTTTTTATTTATATGTTAATTATATCGTCCGGTATATGTAATTAACATAAAGGGGGTATCCTTTTAAGTGGATACCCGAATAATAAATCTATATTTAGTTGCGCTATACCGATATGAAATTACAGTTTTATTTAATAGAGGTTTTGGGATTTCGTTTATATTGCCTACAAATAATGCGCGACTGATATTAGGATTCCAAATGATAACAGTTTTAATTTGAATTTGATTTTGTGCGCGATTAATTAGTTTTGCTACATTCATTTTTCTATCCCCTTTCTATAATCAGTTTAACATAAATAAGAAATAATGTCAAGTAAATAATATGTTATTTTAATTTACCGGATAATATAGTTTACAAAGAATTAACTTGATTTTTGATATAAAATATGCTATACTAATTACAATAAAAGAAAGGGGCGTTGACCATGACTTACCAGATGCGTGCTTATCTTTATATTAAGGCTATGTTTGAGTATGTCAATGATTGGCATAATTGGAATGATATAATGGAAGCTACGGAAAAAACATTTTGGCACACTGGAAAGCAAGCGACAGTTGAGTGTGGTTCGGCACGAATGGTTATTGTTGGCAAAGATTTTGCTGTTAAGTGGGATTATGATGAATGTGTTAATGAAATTGGTGGTTGTGAAGATGAATTTCAGAAGTATAAGATTTCATTATCTTCTGGATATTCTTATCTTCTTGCACCGGTATTTCGTTTTTCCTATCGTGAACGCTATTTCTATGTGATGCCAAAAGCTACAAATATTGGTAGTGGTAAAGATATTCGGCTTGCTATTCGGCAGGATGAATATAAATGGTTGACTGCCAATGTTGGTGATTTGCATAGTTGGAATTGGGGTTTTCTTAATGGAAAACCTGTCGTAATAGATTATGCTTGTAACCCAAATAATACGCCCTATTTTGAATAGGGTGTTTTTATTATAGATATGTTAAATACACATGCCGGGTTATTTAATTAACATAGAAATAAGAGAACGCTATGCGTTCTCCCATTCTTCCCATGATTCCCAATGTGCGCCCCAATCATCGCAATCTTCCATTGGGTCATGAATATAACATATTCCTTTTTCATAATAGGGGCAATCCCATCCATTTACTGGGCAATAAATGGGTTCGCGCTTATTGGTATTAGGGTCAAAGTGCTTACCATCACTTTCTTTAATTGCCATGTAATTTAATTCCTTTCATAGATATTTTTCTTTGAAAATATTTTTGTTTTCTCTTTTTATTTTTGGCTGTGCGCCACATTGTGCGGTATAGTCCTTTATTGTTTCCACCAAGATTGTTGTCTACAGCACAACCGCCCCACCAATAACAGTTATAACCAAAAAATAGTTCGTCAAGAATATACCAATTCTCAAACTTTTTCCAATTACTCATAATCATATTCCTTTCTTTTATGTTTTGTCTTAGGGTTTTTCTTCTTGTTAGGAATGACTTTCGTGATAGGATTAACTGCTCCCCAATCGCCGCGTATTTTGCGGACAATTTCATAAGTGGTGTTAGTTTCTTTTTTCTTGCTCATTGTAATTCCCTCACTTTCAAGAATAGTATACTATATATAGGAATAAATGTCAAGTTAAACTATTGTAAAATAGATAACCCGGCAATTGTAATTAACATAGAATTAAAGAGGATGATTACTCATCCTCTTTTTGTGTTATGAGTGTGTTAAAACCCACAGTGTTAAGTTTCTTAACAACCTTGCGCGCTTCGCGCTTGCGCTCTTTTTCCTTTTCGGCGCGTTCGGCTTTTTCTTTACGCTTGGCTTCTTTATCGGCTTTGTCGGCTTTGACGAGTTCCCATGCTTCATGCTCGGCGTAACCGTCATAAGCGTCGTAACCGCCTGCGCCGTTGCGAGTGCCGCGAGGAATGGATACCTTAATGAGCGCAAACTTTTCGTTACCTTCAGCGTCCACAACAGGCATGGTCAGTTCGCTGGGACTAACGTCCATAACGTCAGTGTCAAAGTGCGCGGAAAGATTATCCATGAGGAAGTCGAGAATTTGGTTGCGGATAGCGGTTTCGAGGGCTGCCTTGCTCTGTGCCATAATGTTTTGCTCCTTTCGTTCTCTGTGTATATAGTATAGCAGATTTGGAGAGAGAAGTCAAGTTAAATTTCAGTTAATGGACAATTTTCATAATCGTTATTACTTTCTAAACCTTCATAAAAAAGAATAGAGCAAAAACCTTCCCTTTCATCACAAATAGGACATTCGCTACAATCATTAGGCTTTTTATCCCAACAAGATATTACAATCATTTGACTTTCCCCTTTCGATTTCTATATTTATTATAACTCAAATTTTGAAAAAAGTCAAGTAAATTTTTTGTTAAATTCATTGTCCGGATAATTTAATTAACATTGAATTTAAAAAGGCGGTTATTCCGCCTTTAAGAGATTGTTAAGAACTTCAAAGATTTCATCTGGTTTATATGCGATGCCGCCCCATGTATCACGGTTGCGCGCTTCATCATCAAATAGGATGCCTTCGCCGCAAGTTTCCCATTTATTGCGTCCATGCGTGACAATATGGATTGTGTTCCAATGAACCGACGGCATGTGCAGGTTAAGCCAAAATGTTTTGGCGCTTGTAACCATTTCGTCATATTCTGCGGAACTGTCGCGGCTAAGCCAGCTAATTACGCCGATTTCATAACCGCGCGCTTGCAGCCTGTTTAACGCTCGTGCCAGCCTGGACAGATTTATAAGCGGCTTAGCAATCGCGTAGGGCGTCGGGTCGGATGCGCGAAGCATAGTAAGCCAGTCAGTTACACCATACAAATCCGCAATCGTGCCGTCCATATCAAACCAAATTGTCATAATGTGTTTGCTCCCTTCATTTGATGATTTAATTATAGCATAGGGGAAGTAAGAAGTCAAGTTAAATGTATGTTAATTTAAATTGCCGGTTTATGTAATTAACATAGTAGAAGCATAGATTACTCTATGCTATCAGGTATGGCGATAACCTTATTCAAGGCTTCCATTGCTTCTGTAAGACGAAAAGTAGGCTCATGGTCATTATAATCATAATCGTCTGAACCTTCCCATTCATCCAACACAGCTTCTACATAATCACGCGCACGAATCAGCAGCTCCCAGTTTTCTTTTGTTGGCTTATACATAATTTCTCCTTTCCAGCTGGCAGCTCCCAGCTCCAGCTTCTATATATATTATATCAGCTTTTGAGCAGCTTGTCAAGTTAAAAACATGTAAAATAGAGTGCGGCTCACCAGCCTCACTCAGCTTATAGTTAGGCAACACAAACAGACCTGATGCACAGGCCGCTTTACAGAAATTTAATAATGCCTTAACCATAAGCTAATATCTCCTTAACAGAATCATAACAATCACCTCTTTCCCTATACTATCCACCATTGTTAATTATAGCACAAAAAGCAAGGACTGTCAAGTTAAATGTATGTAAATTACATAGCCCGGTCTATGTAATTAACATATACATAATAAAAGAAATGCGGGTTAATCCCGCAAATCACAAATGAGAATAGGAGTAGCACTCATAAAGAGAAAAATCATCACGTTGTGGATTTTGTCGCGGTTATTCCAGATGAAATCACGCGCGGCGCGGGTAGTATAGAAATACTGAAAAGTCGCGGTGCCGGTCTCGTTGACGATGTAATCAATGGAGTAAAGCGGAAGATTCATAGTAGCAACCTCTTTTCTTGATTTCTTGAGAATAGTATACCAGAAAAGAGTATAGATGTCAAGTTAAATATTGGAAAATTAGATTAGCCGGCAGATGTAATTAACATAGATATAAAAGGGGTTAGCAATATACTAACCCCATATCGCGCCACCGCAAAACACTGATTTGGTTACACGCTTTACCGATGGTTAACGCTTCGCGCTTTGTGTTGACGCGCTTGCTCTTGTCGATATAATAAATGCCTTCGCTGTACCAGATGCCGCAATCGCCATTATATGCTTTTACTGCGTTAATGGCTTCGCGTGCGCTTGTAGTTTCGATGCCTTCTGTGGCAACTTGCCAACCGGTTTTATAGGTAATGATTCTACCCTTTTTCAAAGTCAAACCGTCGTTGTTGGTCAACTTTTTGATGGTACGAATGTTAATCATGTTATTTGCTCCCTTCATTGTTTATGTATATATTATAATGGGTAGAAACGAATTTGTCAAGTTAAGATTATATGTATTAGATTTTCCGGTAAATGTAATTTACATAGATATAAAAGAAGAAGTCGGATTATTCATCCGACTGTATGAAACCGGTCTCCATGATGGTGATGATGTCCTCAACGTGCTCCATCCGCGGGCCGATGCGGTAGTCCTGCTCAAAGTTGATGATGGTGAACAACTCGTCATAGCAGAACTCCTTGCAGTTGTAATCGTGAACGTGCATGTAACGCATGGTGTGGGCGATGGCTTCATCCATCGTGGGCGCGGCGCAGATGGTATCGCAGGCGAGTTTGTCATAAGCGACATAGATGGTAGAGTGCTTCATATGGGGTGTCCTCCTTCAAATTTTCTACGATCATTATACCAGAATCAATGTTAAGAATCAACAGAGTTGAGATTGAGTTTCTGTAAATTAGATTATCCGGGAGATGTAATTAACATAATATTAAAGGCCGCTTAGTGTGGCCTGCCCCATTTCAATGTGTCCCAGATGAGAATGTTCTTTTCCTTGCAATCCCAGATGAATTTGCGCCCATTAGGGAACCACAGTTCACCGTGGCCGCTTGCGATGCTCCAACCGTGGCACTTGCCGAAATGCTTTTCCATTTCGGCAATGCACTCTTCAAAGCTGCCGTCATGCACGAGGACGATAGTGTTATCATAACGAATGATGTTGGTATACATGGTATTTGCTCCTCTCGTTTGTTTCTGTATATATTATAATTGATAACAAGGGTAAAGTCAAGTTAATTGTTAGTAAATTAAAAGTGCCGGTAAATGTAATTTACAAATAAATAAAAAAGAGGATTATTCATCCTCTTCATTTTCGTCCCACGGCGCAAGATCATTGTCAAGACACCGCAGATAGAAAGCGAGTTCGTTTGCGTCATGGACGGAAACATCGTCGTTATCCCACGGAAAACCAATGGTTTCCCATTTTCCAGAACGTGACCAATCATTATCTGGCACATTCTTATTAAAGAAAGCACCGTAACGCGGAGAACCATAAGAATTGTCATGGCAGATAGCGTCTGCGCCCTCGTGGCCTTTAAAGGTCACATGCCAACCGCCTTGGAAAGCACAAATCTTGTCAAGTTCTACCTGCTGCGCGCGGCAAGCATTGACGAGTTCGACAAGAGAGTTGATGTATGCGGCATCAATCTGCATGGGAGTGAAGTGCATGTTCTCCTTAAGGGTCTGCTGTTCCTGATTAGTCATAAGTGGTTTCCTCCTTCATTTGATGATATAAGTATAGCATAGTTTTAATAAGGTGTCAAGTTAATAGTGTGTAAATTACTTTTGCCGGTTGATGTAATTTACATATGCATAATAAAAATCACGCGGGTGATCAGTCCGCGTGATTGGGCTTCAAACATCATTGACTTGCCCACGGTCAATGGGGAACGGTTTTCAATGTAATGGTGGGGTCTGTTCTCCACCGCCAAGTGGTCAGTTGCCCCTCATTCTACCCCATTGGAATCAGTCCCTTCTTGCTTTCGACATATATATAATAACATAAAGCAGTTAAAAAGTCAAGTTAATTGTTGGTTAATTACAATTCCCGGTAGATATAATTAACATAAAGGTAAAGTAAACACGGCTACGAAGAAAGTTGGCGTAGCCGTGGAAAGTACAATTTATTTATATTAATAATTCTGTTTAATAGGGTGGATTCATCGTCGTGCACCTCATAAGCTATTTCATGTTATTTTAATTACGTTTGATGCTTGGTTTAATGCTGCGGTGGCTCCATCTCTCAATGCTCCTTTCTCCCTTTCGACAAGTCTATTATATACCATAGACTAAGAAAAGTCAAGTTAATTGTATGTAAATTATATAGACCGGATGATGTAATTTACATATCTTTAATAAAAAAGCAGTTAGGAAAACTGCTTTCGATATTCGTGCCACCAGTGGTCGGCAAGGTGCTGTGCCTTGCGTCGATTGCGCCACCGTTTACAGTGGTGAATCTGTGCGTTATATTGTGCAATGCCATCGTGAAATGGTTTCTGCCATTTGACAATCTGCTTATGAATTGTGCGCCCCTTCATAAATATAACCTCACTTTCCGGATATAAGTTTCTTGTTTGATTCTGTAATTATTATAACAGAATGGAAATGAAATGTCAAGTTAAAGGATTGTAAAATAAAATTGCCGGTAAATATAATTTACATAAAAAGAAAATGAAATTATGGATGGACATTATTCCATCCATTTGGGTGTATATGCGCGATTGCGGTAGAAAAATTCACAGAAATGATAATCGTCTCCATCAATCCAAATGTTGTAATAACTTTCCATGTCAATTTCGCGGTCAAACTTCACTTCTACCGGATACCTGTCATTCAATCGCTGATAAAAGATTTCATACATCTTAAACACCTCTTTTATTTGATGATTTATTATATCATATTATATTGTGAATTGTCAAGTTAAATGTGGGTTAATTAAAGTATCCGGTAAATATAATTAACATACACATAATGAAAAGGACTAATAGCCCTTTTCGATGGTCATGAGGATTTCGCCGGTTTCATCATCGATGATGTCCGCCGTTTTGAACATATGATTCCACATCTGTTCTTCTACTTTGTCCTGCACTTCATTAATGGGGCAGTCGATAATGAGATAGTCGAATGCGTTGTCATAACGGACATTGACGTGAACGTGCGCGGTGTAAGTAATTTTCATAGTGGGTACCTCTCTTTCATTTGATGTATATAGTTTACCATATAGTTTCGGGAAAGTCAAGTTAAACATTTGTAAATTAAAACTGCCGGTAAATGAAATTAAAATTGATTTAACAAAAAAGAGGATGTTTAGTCCTCTTTAATATAAAACGCGATATACCTGCCGGTTTCGGGATTGCAATTATAAAAGGTAAACTCGTTGTACATCACGTCAAAATTACGAAACATCCAACCTGGTTTCATTTCGACGGCGAACATGGAATCGGGTCGCATTTTACACGGAACCATAATGAAAGACTTCTTTTCATTATACATCTTGCGCGCGATAGTCTTGTTAATCTTCTTCATGGTAATGACCTCACTTTTAGGATTTTTGTTCCGTCCCTTGGAACAATTATAGTATAGCAAAAAGAAAGTGAAATGTCAAGTTAAATGATTGTTAATTAGAGTGTCCGGGTAATGTAATTTACATAAATATAACTTGACATTTTGGGATGTTTCAATTATAATAAATATACAAACTAAAAGAAATGAGGTAATTTGAAATGACTACACAGTGTTACATTGTTGAAATCAACTCGGACAATGAATCCATGTTTGAAGCGCTGAATGAATATGGTTTTGATTATTGGACTGGCGCGTGTTGGGGTCGTATTGGGTACATGGAAGTTTATATTGACTGCTATCCCCATGAGATTAAGGATTTGGAAAACATTATGCAATGGTATGTTTAACATACCATTTCATTTTGAAATTATGTTAATTAGAAGTTCCGGATAATGTAATTTACAATAAGATAACTTTATAAATGATAATATGGGGTTGACATTTCGGAATGAAAATGATATAATAAATATAAGAAAATAAGGAAAGAGGTATTTTGAAATGTGGATGAAGTGTTATATTGTACGAGTAACGCATACTATTCAAACACTATTTGATACTTTAGACAGTATACATGCTACATATTATTGTGAAGAACATTGGTGTTTATCACAATATATTGAAGTTTATGTTGATGGTATACCTCATAAGTTTCAGGAAATTGATAAAATTATGAAACAGTATAGTTAATATACTGTTTCATTTTGAAATGCGGGTTAATTTTCCGGACCGGCCGTTGTAATTTACAAATAATTAATGAAATTACTATTGACAATGAAATGTCAATTTGTTATAATAGTATCATCAAAGCAGGGAGGTTTTAGGATTATGTGGAAATCATTGTTTACGAATTTGGCGGCGCGTGCGATTATCATATTACTCGCGGCCGCACTTATGACGCCGTTTTATAACAATACGTTGGCATGGAATTGGAATTTACCGCCCTTGGGGTTTTGGGAAATTGTATTTGGTTTGTGGGCGTTGCGTTTTTGTAAAAGCGCCATTTGGAATGACATAGAAAAAGACCCGTAGAAATACGGGTTATTTTTTGTCTAAATTAAATTGAATTTTTGTCCTTGCTTTTAATTTGAAATTGTGATATAATTTTTATAGAAAAACAAAGGAGGTTTCGGGAAATGAATACTAAACGGCAATATCGTAAAACTTGGCAATATCAAATTAAAATGTGGTTATATAGGCTGACATTTCGGGATATAACTTATACAACGAAACAGATTATCTTATTTATTATTGAAATTGTAATGACACTTTTAGGATTAGGAATATTATTAATATTACCGGCATTTTTCCGGTAATTAAAATAAAACATATGTTAATTATACTATCCGGATATTGTAATTAACATAAAATTAAAAGGGTAGTTTTCTACCCTTAAAAACGTTTATATGCGCTGACTTGACGAAAAGTGTTATATTCCTGTTCGGTTATTTCTTTACCATAAATAACCAGTCGTGTATGCTTGACACTTGGCATCTTGCGTGCTTTGTCGCACGCTTCCAGTAGATTTCGCGCGCGAATAGCGAATTTAATTTCTGTACTATGTCCAGTTCCACAGTGACCACGATGACACATAACCATGAAGTAACGCATTGTTAATATCTCCTTTCTTTACTATGGTTATATTATATACATATATACACCATTTGTCAAGTTAAATATATGTTAATTAGATAGGCCGGATAAAGTAATTAACATAAGAGAATAGCGGTTGCCCGCTATTCTTCTTCTGTTTCAGAGTAATTACTGCGGAAAAATTCATTTTCGGCATCTTGTATTTCATCTGCAAAACGGTCATAGAAACCATCATGTTCGCGCGCCCAGTCCAAAAGTTCAAAGAAAGAGATGGAATATTGAAGTTCAGTTTTGTAGTCTGTCCAATCCATCCGTTCTATGACATTTTCGCGCGCGTCCGTTTCTGTCTCGAAGATGTCGCCCCATGCGCTTTCCCACTGTGCCATTATAATAATCTCCTTTCTGTTTATGGTTATATTATACCATAATTTATATATTGCGTCAAGTAAATAGTTTGTTAAGCAGCTTGCATATATGTGAAATTATATAGCAGCTCGCCCAGCTCCCAGCTCGCCCAGCTCCCAGCTCGCAAGCCGCCGAAGCCGAGGCGGGCACGACTCGGCTTCAATAAGGCATAACTCTCCCATAAAAATTTACTCAATTTTAACAGAGTTGTCGCGCTCCTTAACCAAAAATTAACATTTCCCCATCATCTTTATTGTATCACATATCAAGTTAAAAATCAAGGTAATATAAGTAAAAAGTATGTTAATTTAATAGTGTTAATACTATGTAAATTAGATCGCCCGGGCGATGTAATTTACATAGCGTTAACGTTAGTTGTGACTAACTTAAATGTTAAAAAAAAGAAAAGAGGGCATTAAGCCCTCTTTAAGATTGCGCGCCTGCGCTCGATGTAACGCAAGGCATGCATGCAATCGTAGAATGCTTCGCGGGCCGTGTTAGCAACCCATAGAAATTTCGGCGTGTCAATGTCCCAGCAACCAGTCAACTCGATAACCTCGATATTCCATCCCATCGCGGTTTTTCTCATAGTCAACTCAACCTCACCAGAAGCACTGTCGTTGCCGTGGTCGAAATGGTAGCAATTCTCGCCGCGCATGATGTACAAATCTTTCATGGTTCAATCTCCTTTCATATCATGGAAAGGGCTTGCGCCCTTTCCTTAGTCGTGATAGGTGTCGGTTCCGGCCTGCCGGATCGCATACCGTTTTGCGCCGTTGACGGTTTTGAACCCCTTGCCCAGTGTCCATCCCCACGAGCCGCCCTCGCCAACGTGATACAGTCCATCACACATTGGAGTCAAGTCTACCGTCCAATAGCGATGTTTGTTACCGAAATACAACATGGAACACACCCCTTTCAAATGGGGCAAGGGCTTGCGCCCTTGCCGTATTACAGTTCATAGCGGCCTACATAGCGGCTGCCCGCATCTTCCAAGGCGTCACGAATGACGGCAATGTCCTCTTCGTAAAAGACGATGATGTGAACGAGCGTCCGCTTACGCTCGATCATGCAACCGAATGCCCTTACGCAACCGGCAAGGGCTTGCTCGAAGTAAATCGAGTTAACAATCCGCATTTTCAGAACCATGTTTACAACTCCTTTCAAATGGAGAGGGCTTATGCCCTCTCCTTGTTGATGCGCTCGAACTCGAGCATCAGGTTGGTGAGCACCTTGTAGGTGAACCGTTCAGCACAGTGATACAAGGCGCTCAGGTTGTACGTGGTCAGCGCATTGATAACGCCGTCGCCGCACTCGCTGTCGAAGTCGTGCAGATCGTAGGTGTCAATCATGGGCGTGAGATCCTCAGCGCAGCCGTAGTAGAACAGGGTGGCTACGTGCTGCTCAGGTTTGAAATCGAGATGGCCAAAGGGGCCGTCAAAGCTCCAGTTATCAGGGTCAAGGTCGAAGTGCATGGAGAACTCTGCCATGCAGAAGTTCTCATCGAAGAACAAAGCGCCATGCTCGTTGGAGACGTTGTAGTTGCAGATGTGCATCATGGAAAACACTCCTTTCGTTGTTGGGGCAGGGGCTTGCGCCCCTGCCCTTGGTCGGGTTAGTCGTCGGCATCGTTGACCACGATGTCAATCTGGACGTTGCGCAGGCCGCCGACCCACTTGCCATTGACGGCCTTCGCGCAGACCTTCTCCCACGCCCTCGCATAGGGCGCGTTCGGGCAACCCATGTCAGGCGCGAGGTCCTCGCGCTTGGTCAGGTCGGTGTCGTACTCGGCGATGGGGACGCCGAAGGTCTGGCGGATGGCTGCGTACTCGCAGCGCAGGATGGCCACGCCGCCGTTGTGGACGCCGAGCGCCGGCGCCGCCTTGCGGCCATTGGCGCCGAACTTGACCAGCGCCGCCAGCACCGCTTCGCGGTCATAGACCGCGACCTTGACGCTGCCAGCGTGGCCGCCACGGGCACCGCGCTTGATGGCGGCGATGGCGTAGCGTTCGGCGTGGTTGGGGTTCTGGACGTAGTCCAGTGCGAGCTCCAGCACGGTCAGGTCGGGCTGGACGTTGCCGTAGGGCAGGAACCTGCCCTTGAGAAACTTGACTTCGTAGCGCATGATAATGCTCCTTTCGTTGATGGGCATAGTTGTGTCTTTGAGTTGGTCGGTCGTGCGGTCGGTTGTCGTGCGTCATGGTTCTAACTATGCTTGATGCGAGCCTCTATCCAATACCCCATCGTCGCCAGCTTGCAGCGCGCTCCCTCGCGCTGGTGTGGATTGCCAGCTCTGGTATGGCCGTTTTGGGCATAGTATCCCTGTGGAGTTTTCAAGGTTCATGGTCAAAGGAACGTTTTCCCGATGGGGCAGCATCCCGTCCCCACCTGCCCGTGGGGCCGTTCCCTCAACCGCAAGACAAGTATAACACAGCTATACAGCCATGTCAACACTTTTTGACGCGCCCTGCAATTTTTTGCACGTTGCACAAAAAGGCGGGGGGCTGTATTGTGGGATTTGCACAATTTGACGCACACACGCCACCGGCCCCTCCCAACATTCCACCAACCAGTTCAAAATAAGACCTAAACACTTGACAAATCTAAAAAAATATGTTATCCTAATCATGAAGGAAGTTGTATTCACCCATGAGGTGTATAACATTGAAAAAAAAATACTCACTCGACTACTCTATCGAACGTGACATTGATCGATTACACGCAATCGAAGAAATCCTTGACACGCTCGATACCAACCCAACCAATACTGAACTTGAACAAATGGCATCATACATCCTATATGGGAAAGATGAAAATGGTAAAAATTCTATCCAACGAGGAGAAACCACCGATAGCGATAAGCGCTACAAATCGTTTCAACGTGCCGCAGATAAAGTTCAATCGCTAGACGAAATTTTAGATAATCCACTAGCCGATCAGCAAAACCTCCAAAAAATGGACGAGCGCTACATCTACACCAAAAAGAAACCAACTATCGCGCGCCCAAAATATGATAAAAAAACAGGTACCCTCCTAGACATAGGGGACGGTGACATTCCCGGAATGGCCTAGTTATGGAATGATATTGACAGATTGGACCACATTCTGGCCGTCAATGAAGGCAAAATCCCACCTGATGAAACTACCCAAATCTTTTCCGATCCTTATCGTCTATATCAATTTAAGCACATGCTTATAGATGTGCGGCGCCACCAATACTATTTAAAAGACGCATACAAACCCACTCTCCATTTTCTCTCACTCGTCCCTTCTAAATCACAAACCTACAACTGGGACGCCAATTCCGCTTATTGGATGACGCGCGAAGAATGGTAGGCGCGCACCGACAACGCTCTTCTCTCTTCCATTTCTACCAATATCGAAGATTACGAAACACGCATAAACGCAGAAACAGGTAAAGAAGAAGTAAAGTGGGTGGTAAGACATCAAATTTTCGATTGGGAAAATCCAGCTCATATTAAGGCTCTCCTCAACTTTTATAGTGCTATCTACATGGAACTATATGATAAATTAGATAGCTGGGGCCGCACCTTAATATATGATTTTGACCGCTACTTTGATATGTGTGAATTTAGTGAAGTGCGCGAATACATTGTTACTCGTAAAATCGACCGTGTATCGCACGCCCAAATTGCCGCTGAACTGCAAGAAAAATTCGGTCTAAAATATAATGAAAATCACATCTGCACTATTTTGTCAAAAGAAGTGCCAGAAAAAATGGCGCAAACCGCAACAAAATACCGTATGTTATTGACTACTCCGCAACCTGAACGTAAGAGATGTTTTACTTGCGGCCGCTGGCTACCGCGCAATAACTATTTCTTCGCTACCAACAACAGCCGCAAAGACCATTTCGCTTCTAATTGTAAAGAATGTGAAAAAAAGAAACGTATAGAGAAAGGAGGACAAACCCAATATGACAGACGTAGTAAAGATGCGAAAATGTATGAAATGCAGACAGGAGAAACCAGAACATAATTTTCAATATACACCATCCAAATTTTTTCCTTCTCATCGCTCTCTCTATTGTACTACTTGTCTTGAACAAATGGTGTCGCAAGATAATTTTGGCGAAGTAGACCGGCTTTGCCGCTATCTTGACATACCCTTCGATCTAAATAAGTGGTCATCACTTTATGCTATACATAAAGATCATACGCTAACTGCCTACTTCAATACTTTACTGGATGAACACTATCAAGCATTACAATGGGCAGATGAAAATGAAAGATGGCGTCTGGCCCGCGAAGCCAACACCATAGATGAAGAGATTGCTGTGCTATCAGAGGCCCAATTTAAAAAATTAAAGAGAACATGGTCTCCTAATTACAACAAAGATGAACTTATATGGTTAGAAGACTATTATAACCAAATTTTAGCTACTCAAAATGTCTCAACTCCTATTCTTCAACATTACGCGCGCGACCTCTGCGAAATTGAACTGCGCATTAAGAAAGGTTTGCGCGATGGTGGAGATATTAAGAAGGACATGGATGCCCGCGACAATATTATTAAAATTGCGCACTTTGAAGCATCTAATGCTAAAAATGCCGCCGACTTTGAAAGCGTAGGAGAATTAATGGTATATTATGGTAAAAAAGGATGGCATCCTAAATGGCACATGGAACCACAAGATTCTGTTGATTTTTGTATGCAAAATATCCAAAATTATTTAAAACGATTGGTGGTGAACGAAGGTAATTTTGCCGAACAGGTTGAAGACGCGCGTGAACGTTATAATATCACTGAACGCCTAGAAAACATTGAGAATGAAGATGTAGAGTTTGATGAAACTGCCAACATTGAATATGAAGATGAAAATGAACTGGCGGGTGAGTTATCGTGATAGAAGAAACTGTTTGTATGCGCGATGGCATCCCAATAGAGAAAGGGGTTGTTTTAACAAAAGAGTTCCTAGATGCCAATCAAGAACTATTTACTAACTACTTAAATCATTGGCTTCTTTATCCAGACCTCTTTTTAGACGCTATTCAACCCGAAGAAGATAAAAAGCATTTTAATTTATTGTTCTATCAACGTATTGCTTTGCGCGCAAGTATGCGCTATCGTTACCATTTCTGGACCGCAACTCGTGCTACATCAAAATCATTTTCTGCCTATTTGGCTGCGGTTGTGCGCGCCGTCCTATTACCGGGCTCTAATATTTTCATTTCTTCTGATGTAAAGGGCACAGTTATTAAAATTGCCGAAGCCAAATTCAATGAAATTTGGCGTCATTGGCCTATGTTGAAGAATGAATTAAAAACTCGTGATAATGGCGGCCAACAAGGTGAAAAGAAAAGTGGTAACTACTATGAATTGCGTTTCCGCAATGAGAGTATGATAACGGTCGTTTCTAAGGATACAAGTCGTGGTTTGCGCGCGACTGCTGGTATTTTAGAGGAATGTGCGACCATAGAAGAAGAAGATTATAACGAAGTTTTACTACCGCAAATGAACGTTGCTCGTCGAGAAGTAGATGGTTCTTTAAATCAAGAAGAACCAAGTGCGGCCCAAATTTTTATTACTACCGCACGTGAAAAAACAGTATTTATGTATTCAAAATTGATTGAATGTACAATAAATGCTGTTCTCCGCCCGCAAGACTCATTTGTATGGGGTTTATCATATGAAGTACCGCTCCATTATGGGCTAATTGATAAAGCAACCTTAATGGATCAACGCTATTCTAATACTATGAGCGAAGATTCATTCGCACGTGAATCACTTTCTATTTGGACTGGTAATAGTAAGGATGCTTGGTTAGATTCTAAAAAAATTAATAAACGTCGCACGCTATTAAAATGTGAGCGAAAAGCACAAGAAAATCCAAGTAATCCAAATACTTTTTATATGATAGGGGTTGATGTTGCGCGTTATTCTGCGAACACAGCAATCATGGTAATTAAAGTTTTACCGCAACAAAATAGTTTTAAGAAAAATGTAGTATATACTGAAGTTATTCATGGTGAAAACTACATTACTATGCAAGCCCCACGTCTTAAAAAGTTAATTCAATTATATAAACCAAGAGAAATTGTTATTGATGGTAATGGCGCAGGTATAGGTTTATTGGATGCTATGGTATTACCATCTTTTGATGCTAATACAGGTGAACAATTTCCTGCCTATTATACTTTTAATAATGAACATCATTTACCACCTGAAAAAAAGACAGAAGAAAATGAACCAATCCCTGAATTAAATGCTATTATTTATGACATTAAGGCTGGTTCATCTAATGATGATGCTATTCACTCTAACTTTTTTGCGCAGATTAATAATGGTACAGTATCATTACTCGCGCATGAACGTATAGTAAAAGATAAGTTATTGAATACCAAAAAAGGCAAGAAGATGACTTTATATGATAAACGAGTTTTCTTACTACCTTATGAAATGACTTCTCGGTTAGTAGATGAAATTAATAATTTGAAATTGAAACCTACTGGTATTCAAAATCAATTTAAAATTGACCGCATTTCTCATTCTACTGAAAAAGACCGTTTTTCAGCATTAGAATATGGTTTATATCGTGTAAAATACTATGAAGATAAAGCACTACAAAAACGTAAAAGAAAAAATATTAGTGAATATACTTTCTTTAGTCCAAGAAAAAGGAGGTGAGTATTTTGGGAGACAAGAGATATGATTTTACCAAGTTTCGTCTACAAGTGCAACGTCGCACCCCAACTACTGACCGTGCTTATGCCCGCTGGGGTTTTCGTAATGGTTTCGCGGTACACCAAGATTTTACCTTAGAAGAAATTTATGAAATTATTCGGTCTGGTGAAATTGAAGCCGCTCGCCAATTATCTTTATACTTTTACCGCACAAATGGTGAATATAAAAACAATGTTGATTTTCTTGCGTCTTTACCTCTTTACGATACAATCGTTATTCCTGTAATGTCTGGTAAAGGTTCTAAGACGCAAATCGTAAAAGAATTTGAATCTGCCTGTAAGTTTGTAGAGAACTTGGATGTTCCAAATACTTTTACTCATATTTCAAAAGAATGGTTAAAAGTAGGTATATATTTTGGGATTTTACAAGAAGATGGTGATAAAGTAGTTATTCAAGACTTACCACTAGCTTATTGCCGCACTCGTTTTAAGGATTTCAATAATCTAAATATTTTAGAATTTAATTTACAATATTTTAGTTCTATCAAAGAAGATGATTTGCGCGCTGAAGCATTAGCTAATTTTCCTCCAATTGTGCAACAGGCATGGGAAGCCTATGCGGTTAATCGCACAACTGCGGACCCTTGGGCGATTATTCCAGCAGATAATAATGGAGTGTGTTTTACTCATACGGATGATCAAATGCCATTATTATTAGCTAGTATTCCTCAATTAAAAAAGTTAGATGATGCGGTTAGTCGTGAAGAAAAGCGTGATGAAAATGAATTGTATAAATTATTAATTCAAAAAATGCCAACTGATAAAGATGGTGAATTAACCTTTTCTTTGGATGAATGTGCGGAAATGCATGCTGCGGTTGCAGGTATGTTAACCGATATAGATACGGTTGATGTATTAACTACATTTGGTGATACTAGTCTTGAAAGTTTGCAAGACACTACTGCCGCAACTCAATCTAAGGATAGAATAGATAAATATCGTAATAATGCTTATGATGCCTTAGGTCGTAGTGCTATTCTATTTAATGCTGATGGTAGTTCTTCACTTGCTTATGCCATTAAAAAAGATGAAGCCTTAATGACTTCATTCCTTAACGCTTATGAAACTTGGATTAAATTTCATTTAAATAAACGTTTTAAGAGAAATGGATTATCTTTTGATTTTGAAGTTTTACCTACAAATGTATATAATAGACAAGACATACAATCGAATTATTTCCGTGCCGCACAATATGGTTATTCTAAAATGTTCGCGGGCGTCGTAATGGGAATTAAACAACGTGATCAAATTAGCTTAATGGAATTTGAGAATGATTTCTTAAAGATGTCCGAAAAAATGATCCCATTACAATCTTCTTACACCACTCCTGGTGGTACAGTTGCCGCGGAAGAAAAAAATAATTCTGCGGGACAAAAAACAGGAAATAAACAAAAGAGTGATGACTTAAATAATAAGGGAGGTCGCCCCGAACTTCCTGATGAACAAAAATCAGAAAAAACGCAAGCTAATATTAAAGCTGCTGGTTAAGGAGAATGATTATGAGTAAGAATATACCTATTTACTTTGATGAAGCTATAATTCTTAATTCTCCTATTCAAGAAATTGCTAGCACAAATGACTCTACTATTAGTCGTTTAAAAGTTGGTGCGTTTTATAAATATAAAAATCGCAATGGTTCATATATTACTGATGAATATGCCGATTATTTAATTAAGTCTGCCACTCGTGGCAATGTCCCCGTAGTTGGTTTCTTTGATCCTAGTGAGCAGACTTGGGCCTCACATACCGGACCAACTTTAGCAAATGGTTATGGTTATATAGAAAGTTTCCTTGGATGGGAGCCTTTTACAGATACTGATGGCGAAACTAGAGAATATGCCGTTTTTTCTGTTATTCTATTTACAGATTATTTTAATGAAGCGTGCAAAGTATTAGGTCAACATCAAAGTATGGAATTAGACCCAGCCACTATTGATGGTGATTGGGCGCGCTTTGGTGATGAAGAATACTTCGTTTACACTACTGGTCAAATGGCTAGTTTTTGTATTATTGGCGCGCATGAACCTTGTTTTTCGGTATCCTCATTCTTCTCAAAGAATGATGACATATATAATACTCAACTTGAAAAGTTCTCTTCACTTTTGTCACACCTCAAGACAGTAGTTGAAGAGGCAGAGAAAAACAAAGAAGGAGGAGAACAACCAATGAATGATTTTGAAAATCAGGAGCTTGAGACTCAAGTTGTAGATCCTCAAACCGAAGAAACAGTTGCTCCAGAAACCTTTGAAGAAACTCCTGCTGTAGAGGACACTATTGAAGAGACCCCTGCTGTAGAAGATACTTTTGAAGTAGTTGAAGAAGCACAGGTAGAGGAAACTCCTGCCGAACCTTCTGAATTTGAGACCCTACAAACTCAATTCAATGAGTTACAAGAATCCTACAATCAATTACAAGAAAATTTAAATACTGCACAATCACGAATTGAAGAGCTAGAAGCTTTCCAAGCTAGTGCTAATACTGAATTGGAGAACTTACGTTCTACTAATGCAGAACTACAAACTTCTCTACAAGCATATCAAGCAGAAGCTACTGCGGCAGAAAATGCTCGTAAGAATGGTTTAGTAGAAAAATATGAAAAACTTCTAACCGAAGAAGAAATTAGTCCAATTAAAACTGCGATTAATGACTTCTCATATGATGAATTGGAGAGCAAGTTGGCAATTACTTTTGCCAATAAGCAAATGACTGGCGGTGAAGTGAAGAAAGTACCACTACCAGATCCAGAAGAAAAAACTCAATTCGCGTTATTTATGGAAAAGTATCGTAAAAATTAAGGAGGGAAAATATTATGGCTCTAACAAGATTTCCACTAACAAGTGCTAATAGCTATTCTAGCACTTATCGCCCAGGCGAAAAGCTATATGCAACCTTAGAGCTAAACCAGGTTGCTTTCCCAAAGACTGGAATGGTAGTTTCCCAAACCCCACTATCTAATGAATTTACTATTAATGCTCCTTGCGAGAATGGTATGTGGGTAGTTGGCGACAAGGCTGCTGGTGCTATTAAGAAGCCCGCTTCTGCCGATTCCAAGCCTATTGGTATTGTTTATACTGCTGAAAAGGAATATGATGATTATCATTATGGCCTTCAGTATTTTGGCCGCAAGATTGCTGGCGATTATCCACGTGTAGGTCTATTAGGTATTGGTGACACCGTTACTACTAACTGCCTACAGTATGACGAAGCCAATTCTGGCGACAATGCTTTCGCTAATTTTGCTGCTTTAGAAGCTGCTTTAAATGCTATCGGAACTACTCCTCTATATGTAGGTATTCCTGCTTCTGGTGACAAGGCTGTTCCTCAAATTCTAAAGAGTGCTCCAGAGTCTGGTATTTATGGCAAGATCGTAAAATATTACACTGTACCTAACGGCGAAAAGGGCGTTAAGTATCAGATTATTAGTCTATAATAGGAGGTGCGAACTATGAATAAGCTACAAGTTCTAATGAATGGTGTTTTCGGCCGCAAGGTTCCTGCTGAGTTCGCCGCCGAAAATTATGACTATGAGGCCGCTCTTCGTGACGAGCTAACTAAGCTACTTTGCGATGAAAAGGGTCGTCTAAATCGTTATAAGTTCGATCGCAATAAGATTGATCTATTTGAATTACTATCTCAAAATCTAGAGGAAGTTCTACCACAGAATATTCAGAGCGCTCTAGATATGTTTACTGAAATTATTCGTGTACCACAGGGTTCTCGTTTAGAGTTCCGTGTAACTCGTGGTAAGCAGCGTGGTCGTCAGTTTGTTACTCGTGCTACCGAATCTGGTAACTATGAGACTTTCAGACTAGACCGCGATAAGTTTGATGTATATCCACAGGCAATTGGTGGAGCCGGTTATGTTGATTTCGAGCGCTATCTTGACGGCTTAGAGAATATGACCGATATTTATGAGATCATTCAGCAAGGTATTACTGACCGTATTTTTGAAATGGTTCAGGAAATGCTACTAAGTTCTTGGAATATGGCTGGTCGTCCAGCAAAGAATAAGGTTATTGCTTCTAGCTTTGATCCTGCTTCTATGGTAAAGCTTTGCAATGTAGTTGCTGCTTATGGTTCTCCAGTTATTTACTGCACTCCAGAGTTCGCCGCTGAAATGGTAAATGCTATTGTTTATAATAATACTACCAAGATTTCTGATCAGGATATGATTGAAGTGCGTGAGCGTGGTTATATTGGTAAGTTCCGTGGCTTCCCAGTAGTTGTAATGCCACAGTCTTATACCGATGAGAAGAATGAGAAGTTAGTTATGAATCCTTCCTTTGCTTATGTTATTCCTTCTGGTAAGGAAAAGATCATCAAGCTAGGCTTTGAGGGTTCTCCATATTTCCGTACTTGGGATGACCATGAGGGCGACAACCAAGTAACTCTACAGGGTTACTTAAAGGTTGGTGTAGGTATGGTTGGTACTCCTAACTATTGGGGCATTTATTATAATGCTGGTATTGAGGCCGATGGTTGGAAGGATTACAATGACGCTCTAGATGCTGATATTGCTACCAAGTATGCTCAGGCACATCCAAACGGCTAATAATTAATATAATATAAACAGTGGGGTGGGTGAGAGTCTCGCCCATCCCATTTTTCTTTTAGAGTTAAAGGAGGAAAAATTATGGGAAAAATCACTTTAAAAAATATCAGTTCTGCTACTGTTGTTGTTGGTACTTCTGATGGAACTATTAGAAGTCGTAGTTTAGCGCCAAATCGTATTATTACCCTTACTCCAACAGAGTATGAGGATTTAATGTATGAACCTGGTGTTCAAAACATGATTCGCGCAGGTTACATTAAGATTGAGGGTGTTAATGAAGATCGTGCAGTTATTGAAACTCCAAGTAATATTAAGGAAAGAGCAGAGATTATTAAGATGATTGATGATCGTGATATTACTGCTTTTGCTAATTATATTAAGATTGCACCTTCTGCGGCAAAAGATACTATTGTTCAGTATATTGTTGATAATAATATTACTGATAACGCATTTACCGCTCTAATTAAAACTTACTGTGATATTGATGTTATTCAAGCTATTGCTATCAAACATCAAGCAGAAGAGAAGTAATTTATGGCCACTCCCTTTCTCAAGGTATATGATGCTTTTTTAGCACGAATTACCGCGGATGAATGGACTCTTGAGGAAGAACTAGCAATCGTTGAGCGGGATTGGCAAGAACTTCTCAAAATAGCTATTTTTAGATTTAAATATCCGCGTATAGATTTAAGCATAGAAGAAGTCAATCTAGGAGAAGAAAATCCTTCTCAATTACAAACATATCAGTTTGTAGAAGATTTAACCAATGATGAAATACAACTTTTAGCTCTTTACATGAAGCATGAATGGGTAAAAAGATGTGTAGCTAGTTGGGAAAATATTAGGCAGTTGTATGCTGATAAAGATTTTTCACAAGCCAATCATTTAGATAAATTAAATAAGTTAGAAGCGGCGATTGATAGTGAAGTTCATAGGGCCGAAGGCATCTATGACCGATCGCGCGAAAAAAGTCCCGCTGAATTATTTAGAAAGTTAGCAGGTAAGAAAAATGCTTTACGATGAAACCTTTGATGGTTATAAAAATAAACTAAAAGGTCGGCTTTATGGTGTGCTTTGTGAAAAAGAAAAAGAAAATGGTGATTGGGAAAAATTTTTAAATTCAATTTTAATTGAATTAAAGGGTTTAGAACCTAATTCAATTAATTATTGGCCTTTAATTGGAAAATTAAATTCATTACGGTTCTTAAATTATGAATATTTTAGAAAAACAATTTTTGAATGTATGAATTTAATTGGTGGATTGGAGCGACCAAATGAATTACCTTGATGTATATTTTTCCCGCATCAATCATTTAGGTGAAACAACTGCTGAACGTATTCGTGGTGCGGGCGTGCGTTCATTTGAAAAATGGCTTGCGGAATCACCACATACAGTACGTAATCTTTCAGTAGAACGAGGTTATTATTTTGATGGTATTATTCTTACCAGTAAAGATAAAGAATATGAAAAGATTATGTTTTTAGAAGTTGCTAATGATATTCTTATTAAGGTAGGAGATATTATGAATTGGACACTTGATGATGGCACCGTGGAAAAATGGTTGTTAATTCAAGAAGAAAAGAAGGTTAATGGCACTTTTAAAAGTTTTTGGATTGTGCGTTGTAATTACTTAATGCGATGGATTGATAGTGAAGGGCATCTTAAGCAATCTTGGGGATATTTTGTAAGTTCATTAGATTCTAAAATTAAAGGTAATTTTAGAACTTGGAATGATTTAATTACTCCACAGCCAAATAAATATGCTGAATTATTATTACCTCGTTATTCTATAGATAGAGCTACAAATTTTATTGTTGAAGAAGAATCTTGGACAGTAGTAGAATATGATCATACTAGTGTGCCTGGTGTCGTTTATCTTTCTTTAACTGAAAGTAAAATTAATTCCATATATGATGATGTTAAACATCAAATTGCTGATTTAGATAAATTAGCTAAATATAAGATTGATATTCCTGCGCATGTGCAAACCTTTGCAGTAGGTACTGAAATTAAAATTAATTTTACTTTAATGAAAAATGATATTGTTTCTGATGAAGAAATAGAATTTGTCTCTAACAATAAAAACATTGCTAAACTTATTGATGGAAAACTTATGGCGATTGCGGAAGGTTAGGTAGAAATTATACTTCAATTAAAAGACCATCCAGAGATAAAAACTTCATTAATGATAAATGTTGTGAATGGTGCCACAGGTTTTTCTGCTTATATAGAAGGAAATAATACCATTAAATTAGACCGTATTGCTGAATATCATTTAAAAGCTACAGAAGAATTGATTGGTGAGATTACATTCTCACTAGACACAAATGAATATGCTTCTATTATTAAGATAGAAGGAAATAAATGTGTTGTGCGCGCAAATGCTAAAAATAAATTGGGTAGTTGTATATTACAGGCAACACATAATGGTATTATTTATACAAAAGAAATTTCAATTATTCCATTATGGTAGGTGAGTATATGAGTTTAGAAACCACGCAACGTCGCTTTTCTGTAATGGGAGAAAATACCTTTATTATTGCTAATAAATTAATGCAAAATCAACGTCTGTGTCGTTTATTAAAATATCCTTCAAAAGACCCATTTAAAGAAATTGATCCTATTGCTGGTAAATCTCAACCTGATGTAGATGGTTCTGATTTAATTAATCGTCAAATACTTATTGTTCCAAAAGTGTTTGACGATAGTACTGAAAAAATGTCTTATGTTATTTCTGTTTTTAATGATTTTAGTATTTCGGTTTTAAATCCTGATTTTAAAATTGCTACAGTAAGATTTGATATTGCTTGTCCATATGATGAATGGTTATTAAATGAACGTTCTTTACGTCCTTATCTGATTATGGAAGAAATAGATAAGATGTTTAATCAAACTAAATTAAAGGGTATAGGTAATCTACAATTTCATCGTGCAGATAATTTAACATTATCGCCATGGCTTGGTGGTTATTCTATGTAGTATAAAGTTAATGAATTTAACTGATGACGAAATTTTAAAATTTCAACGTGGGACACCAGTAGATTTTGAAGGTGTATGTCTTGTTTATCCTATGAAAATAGGTGAAATTATAGATAATGGTTATAGTAATTTTGAGAAATATTTAAGTATTTTAATGACTGAAAAACCAGTAGCTACTGATACACAAGAACCTGAATTAAAGCAGTTATTAGATTAGCTTACAGATTTTCAATTTCTCTTAATGATGGCTTTAACAGATGCAGAAACAAATACTACATTGAAAGCCGCATTTCAACTTTTTACACATGAAGATGTTGATTTTTCTATGGAGCCAGCACAAATTATTTTAGGCTCTGATGAAGAAAAGCACTTATTAACAGAGGAAAACTTTCACGATTTTCAACGTTTATTGAGAAAAATGTATTTTATTGGAGTAGATGAAGAAGAGATTATTATTAATAAAGATGATAATCCTGCTACTAGAAGAATTAAAATGCAAATGCGCGCAAATCGTGAAAAAGTTAGAAAAGCTAATGCGAAAAAAAGAACGCAAGAAAAATCTGACTTACAGTTTTCTGATTTACTTGGTAGTATAACTATTAATAATTGCGGCCTTAATATGGCAAATATTTGGGACATTACATATTATGCTTTTCACGACCAGCTGAAACGTATGGGCTGGCGCGATCAGTTTAATATAAATAATCGCGCAGCTCTAGCTGGCGCAAAACTCAAGAAATCACAACTCAAGCATTGGATGCGTTCCATTGCGAGTTCTGACAAATCATGATTTAGGAGGTAACTCACATGGCTGTTAATATTTTTGATAAGTATGGTATTAAAGAGGTTGCCAATGTGTATTTTGAAGCCTTAGACGATGACCCTCGCGCTGGCGTATATAAGGGTGACATTGTTCTATTTCTAGATACTTTAAAGACTTCCACTATTGAGACTTCTGCCGAGCAGACTGACGCTCGTGGTGGTTGGGGCAATCCAAAGCTTATTACTTGGGACTATGGTAAGGAAATTACCTTAACTCTAACTGACGCTCTAATTTCTCTAGAGTCTCTACGTTTCATGCTTGGTGGCGCTATTCATAAGCCCGAAGCTAATGCTCCTGTTATTGTACGTCACACTGAGGAAGTTGTTGTAGCTTCTGATGGTTATGTACCATTACCAAAGGATCACCTTACTGATAAGGCTTTAACTCCAGTTGCTAAGGTTGGTCATCCAATTCGTCTAATCAACCTAACTCAAGGTTATCGTACTCAGATTACTACTGACAGTGCTGACATAGCTATGAGCGCTAATGGCACCAAGATTACTTTCAAGAATCCTGCTGCTGGTCTAGCTTCTGAAGGTGTAGAAGCTGCTGTTGGTGATCACATTCGTATCTTCTGGGAAGAAGTTATTGCTAATGATAGTGGTGCAGAAACTGCTGTTGAAGTAACTATTTCTCCTGATACTTTCCCTGGTACTTATCGTGTTGTTGGTGATACTTTCATGCGTTCTCAGGAAACCGGTAAGGACGAGGCTTTCCAGTTCGTAATCAATAAAGCAAAGGTTGCTTCTAATGTAACTATTACTCTAGAAGCTGAAGGTGATCCTTCTACCTTTGAAATGCAGCTAACCGTTCTACGTTCTAATAATGAACGTGGCGAAAATGAGATGATGAAGCTAATTCGTTATGCTATTTCTGAATCTACTACTAGCGGTGCAGCTGATGATTATGGTTCACTAGCTGCTAAGAGTTCTATGTAATAAATATTAATGACTAGGGACTTGTAAAAGTCCCTAGTTTTTCTTTTAGGTGGTGAAGCAAATGCTTGACCAATATTTTGGTATAAAAGAATTGTATGAAGTAGTTCTTAAAGCCAAAACGCCTATGCAATTTGGTTCGCGCTATTTAGAAGCTGGTGAACCAGTATTATATTTTGAACATATTAATATGGCTGCACTTACTGAACGGCAAAATACTATAATGGCGCGCGGAGGTTGGTCCAATATGCCGCGTGTAATTTGGGAAGATCGTTCAGAAGTGCGGTTTTCTTTTAGTGAAGGTGTTATGTCATCTGTTGGCATGGGTATTTTATTAAGTGCTACTGTTACTGAACAACAAAATTTAGAAGAAACTCTTTTAATACCTAAAAGAGAAGGGCCTTTTACTTTAGATGAAGGTAAATTATGGATAACACACGCTCCTACGATTTTACCTGATAAAAAGGCATTTATTTATGAATATGAGCGCGATGTCGCGCAGAAAAAAGTGTACGGAGTATTAGATCCGGAACATAATATAAGAAATGATTTTATGGATGAAACTTTAACGTGTATTAAAGTTTTTGAGGATAAGGAAAGACAAATAGAAGCGGACGCCACAAAACAATATATTGTGGATTATTATTATGAGTATACAGATAAAGCATTGCTTTATACTATACAAAAAGATAGATTTAATGGATTATTCACTCTTGAGGGTAAATTTTACTCCAAGGATGAAAACGATGGCTTAAATTATACGAATTTAATTTATATGCCAAAAGTAAGAGTCGTAAGTGATATTAATTTACGCTTGGGAGAAAGGGCTGATCCAACTACGTCCGTGTTTGATATAATTGGATTACCGGAAAATGTAGTCGGTAATAAAAAAGGTTTAATATTGGAAATTACGCGTCTAAGCGACGATATAGACGGAAAATGAGCCACTTCCTAGGTGTAGGGAAGTGGCTCTTTTTTTATTGGCGAAAAAGGAGTGTGAGAAAAAATGAATAGTGAAATTGGTAGTTTTATAGTTAATATAAAAACTAGAATTGAAGGCTATCAAGAGCAAATTGCTAAAATAAAACAAGCATTATTACAAGTGGGAAAAGATACAGATATTGGTAAAGAAATTGCTAAGTCTTTAAAAATTGCTGAATCTCAAGTTGAACGTCTTAGTAAATCCATGGAGAGAAGAATCTCTTCTCAATCTCAATTAACTTCATTAACAGATAGTTTACAAAATGTTAATAATTTAATTTTGGAGATTGGTGAAGCATTTGGTAAAGTTACATGGAATGATTTAAATGTTGATGGTTTACGTGATCAAATATCCCAAATTCAAAGTGAAATTAATAATTTAACTAGTTCAATGGGGACTAATTTATCTGAAGGTATACAAAAAGCTGTTGCTTCTTCTTATGAGTTAAGAACAGTATTTAATGATTTGAAAATTGACCCGGGTAAAATGGGCGTAGATGAAATTAGTCAACGTTTAGAACAAGGGTTAGTAAAAGCACAAGATCAAGTAAAAAGAACACAAGAAGAATATGATTTAGCAACGCAAAAAGCAGAAGAAGCTGCGCAAAAATTTGCACTTGTTGGCGCAGATTTAACAAATATAAAAACTGCTAAAAATAATATTAATGATCTTTTTAATAGTATCGAGCAAGTAAATACATTAAATTTTTCTGATAGTAAGCTTATTGAGTTTTTAAGTATAATTGAAGATCGATTTCAAAGTTTATATGGTGAGAATTTTGGGACTTCTAAAATAGAAAGTGTTGAAAAAATTAAAGAAATTTTTAATGAATTATTGACTTTAGATAGTCCTGATAAATTATTAGAGAAATTAAATGATTTAAATGTTAAATTTAAAGAATTAACGGGTAAAAGTTTAGGTACTAATGTTGAAGGTTTTGGTACAAAAGTTGAAACTATTTTTAAAAATTTAACCCAAATTGATGTTTCAAATAGTGTTGCTTCTTTAAATGCTTTTAAAGCTAGTTTAACAGAATTGTTTAAAACTAATAATTGGCTTGATATGGGTGAAGAGAAAGCTTCAGAATATATTAATAATTTATTAAATATCGATAGTACCAAAGTAGCAATTAATAAAGCTAAAGCAGAAGTGAAAACATTAGTTGATGATTATTATAAAACAATAAGTAATAATACTTCTGTAGCTCAAAGAGAAAATAATGCCGCAAACGCAGCTAAAAATAAAGCAGAAAATAATTTAGGATAGGCTCGCGCGCAAGAAAGCGCAATTCAAGCTGTTAAAACGCAATTTTTAGGAGAAATTGCTAAATTACAAGAAGCTAATAATAAATTACAAGAAAGAGTAGATGAATTACAAAAAACTTTAGAACAATTACAAGCACAATCAAATGAAAGACAAAATAATGGTGGTCCTTTATCAAATGTGCATAAGGAACTTACTAATAAAGGTGTAGAAACTTATAATGAATTAACTAAAGCAGCTTCTTTATATAATGCTCAATTAGATCAAGTAAAAGCACGCGAACAAATGATTGGAAATATTCAAACATTTGTGCAACGTTGGTTTAGTGTTTATGCTGCTGCACGTATGGTATCTAATGCTTTTAGGACTATTAAAACAGATTTAAAAGATTTAGATGATATTATGACAAAAATTGCCATTGTTACTGATAAAACTCAAGGTGAATTATGGAAACAAATGCCTGATTATTCAGCAATGGCTAAACAATATGCTACATCTATTAAAGGCGTATATGAAGTTTCACAATTATATTATTAGCAAGGCTTGGGACAAAATGATGTTATGGCTCTGACCGAGCAAACATTAAAGATGGCGAAAATCTCTGGTTTGGAATATACAACAGCAACAGATTATATGACAAATGCGATACGTTCATTTAAAATGGAAATGACTGATGCGCAACGCGTTGTTGATGTCTATTCTGAATTAGCAGCTAGTGCAGCTACAAGTACTGCGGAATTAGCTTCTGCTATGAGTAAAACTGCTTCATCTGCACAATCAGTAGGTTCTAGTTTTGAAAGTACTTCTGCTATGATGGCAGTTATGATTGAATCTACTCGTGAATCTGCTGAAAACATTGGTAGTGCTTTAAAATCAATTATTTCTCGTTATGGTGAGATGAAGAGTGATCCTTCTAAATTAATTGATAGCGAAGGAGAAGCTTTAAGTTTTAATAAAGTTGATACAGCATTATAGTCAGTTGGTATTTCTATTAAAAATGCTAAAGGTGAATTCCGCGATTTTGATGATGTTATTTTAGAATTATCAAAAAATTGGGATACTATTGATAAAAATACTCAACGTTATATTGCTACTATTATGGCTGGTAATAGACAGCAATCTCGTTTCTTAGCATTAGTTTCTAATGGTGAACGTTTAGTTGAATTAACTGAAAAAGCAGCAGATGCAGAAGATACAGCACAATTACAAGTTTTAAAAACTATGGATTCAATTTCAGCTAAAGCTCAATAGTTACAAACTAGTTTACAAGGTTTATATACTGAAAGTGGATTTGAAAATTTATATAAAGGTTTATTAGATGGATTAACTAAAATAATTGATACATTTAATAGTATGCCAAAATTATTCAATAATAT
>Ga0310690_10001100_pt1 | contig 50301 bp, 31 predicted proteins | sample AusTroGonzalo_MG_2_FD_207661 | JGI IMG/M metagenome (GOLD analysis project Ga0310690, IMG submission 207661) | Bovine rumen microbial communities from tropical cattle in Woodstock, Queensland, Australia - Gonzalo_04 (v2) (version 2) | ecosystem: Host-associated > Mammals > Digestive system >... | reverse complement strand
AGTTATTTTATCAGTGCACTGGGAATCGACACTCATGGGCTTGGTGTTGTTTCAATAGCGGCGGATTCCGCATCTTTATTCGATTATTATACAGGAATTTTGGTTCCTGGAGTACATTTTAATCCCAATAATCCCTACTGGACGGGTAATTATTATGAAAAAGGGGAAGAATGGGAACGTCTCGTAAATGTTGAGTTTTATGAGTATTCCGACAACAGCGGCATTAATCAGAAGGCTGGTTTGAGGACTCATGGAGGAACTGCACGACGCATTCCTCAAAAAGGATTGAAGTTGTATGCCAGGAAAGAATATGGCAAAAAACGTTTCAATCACCAGTTTTTTAACGAAATGCCTAATAACAGCTTCAAGCATTTGGTTTTAAAGCCTTTCTGCGACCAATGGTTCGTCACCGGCATTCAAGACGACATATGCAACCACATGGCAAAAGACATTGATATTGAATCACTTGTGTCACGTCCAATAGTACTTTTTTTGAATGGGGAATATTGGGGCATATATTATTTGCGCGAAAATCCTGATTCTCATTATCTTGAAGACCATTTCGGCCACGAAGACACTGATTACAACGTCATTGGCAACTGGTATGGCGAGGTGGAAGACGGCGACAGCACCAATTTCGTACAAATGATGAATTGGCTCAAAGATGCAGATTTGGCGATTGAAGAAAATTATGCCTATATTTGTTCGCTCATCGATGTCAACAGTTTCATAGACTATTATTGCATGGAGCTGTTTATTGCCAACAACGACTGGCCTGCCAACAACATGCGATGCTGGCAATTAAACGACGGACGTTGGCGTTGGATTTTCTTTGACGGTGACGACTGTTTGTTAAAGATGGATTTTGATGTGTTTGGCAACGCCACATGTTTGCAGAATTTAGGATGGCCAACCGATTCACAATCGACATTGATGTTCAGAAAGTTGCTGAAAAACAACGATTTCCACGAGCGTTTCTTCGACAGATTCGAGCAATTGTTGACAAATGTTTTCAATTATGCCAACACCTCAGTTTATTTTGAGACAGCCGCGCAAAAAGTGAGAGCCGAGATTCCACAGCAAGCTGAAAGATTTAACAGGCCGCCCAGCCTGTCGCAATGGGAATATGATATATTGTCGCTTGATGATTTCTTACGCAGAAGAGTTGACAATATGAGACAGAGGATTGAGAATTTTTTATATGTTGACACTCCGACATCTACAATTGCAGTATTCCCCAACCCTACTTCAGGCGGATTTCATGTCATAATACAAAATCCTGTCGCCGAGACATTGGATGCGACGATCTTCGACATGACAGGCAGGGCTGTTTATTCCAAAACCATCAGTGACTTTGGAAACACTTTCTTCTTCAATCCGGATTTGCCAGCCGGTGTATATTTGATAAAAATTGGAAATTTAACACAACGTATTGTAATACAATAAATTAACAAAATGAAAAAGTCAGACAGAATAACTATCATTGTGATTGCTGTAGTAATCCTCGGCTTTGCTTTTATTCCTGGAGCATGGGATTGGTTTATCCGCAACACCAACAAGCACGGGCTTTTGATGAGTTTCTTCAAGTTCGCCATTTTGGGAACATTCGGCGAGATGCTGTCGTTGAGAATCAAGGAAGGCGTTTATTACAAAGAAGGCTTTGGATTGCTGCCGAAGATGCTTGTTTGGGGTGTTTTGGGCGTGGTTATCGCCTCCGCAATGACGATTTTCAAGACTGGAACGGTGGTTTTGCTCGATAGAGGTTTCCATTTCGATGGGAAAGCTGCAAAATGGTTCTATGGCAACCCGTTGACAGGTGCTCCGCTCACATGGGGCAAGTTCTTTGTGGCACTCTGCGTCAGCGTGTTGATGAACACCTTGTTCGCGCCGGTTTTCATGACGTTCCACAAGATTACCGACATCCATATTGCTGAGACAGGCGGCTCGTTGAAAGGTTTTTTTGGCAGTCCGCTTGAGATTCAGAAGACCTTGGCAGAGAAGATAAATTGGAACATTCAGTACGGCTTCGTTTTTAAGAAGACCATACCATTATTCTGGTATCCAGCGCATACCATAACATTCTTATTACCAGGCACTTACCAGGTGTTATTTGCAGCATTACTTGGAGTGGCGCTGGGAGTGATATTAAGCATTAAGAAGTAGTTTTTTCTCACGCAGATAGCGCAGATATAACAGATTTTCGCAGATTAAGAGTGAAGTTTGTAACTTCACTCTTTTCTTTTTCTGATGGTGTATCCCACACCGAGGGCAGTGAGTATCAGCAGGCCGCTTCCGAGAGGTGCCGGCTCGTTTTGGTGGTTAGAATCCAAGTTGCTTTGTGGTAGGTTTATTCCGATATCACTCGGATTATCAAGTCTGTTGTATGGTCCATCGTTATAATAATTGAAAAAACCATCGTTGCGCTGGGCAAAAACATTAAGACCCATCACAAAAACCAGTGCCAATGTCAAATATATCTTCTTCATAACTTTCCCTTTCATCTTCAATTATTTAACAATGATTTTTTGAACTCTCACTTCGTTTCCAATTAAGCGGAATATATAAACGCCTGTTGATGACGGTTTTTCAATCATCTCTACGCCGGTTACACGTTGGTTGGCGACCATTCTGCCTGTAATGTCGTATATCTGCAATTCGCCATCACCTTCAACCACGATGTCATTTCCGCTTTCGTAGGCAAAGGTCTCCGAGCCTGTCGAGGAGCCTGAAGTGTTGTGATCGAGTTTCACGATGAAACGGTTTTCTTTGTCGGATGGCGTGCCGATGAACGAATATTTGTCGTCGAGAAGCAGGTCGATGTCCTCCCCTGTTATCGCGTCGATGAGATGCAGATAGCTGAAGCTGCCAAAAGGCTTGATTTGCATGGTATATCCGCCTGTTGTCGCTGCACGGAAGTTAAGGTTGAACGCCTGGACATCCTCATCGATATCAGCGATTGCAAAGTCTTCGCCGTTGTGCTGGATGTAAAGCTTCTGGATATCCTCGTTGCGATGCTCTATCTTATTCAGGCCGTGACCTTTCTTAAACACTGCATAAGCCACGTCTTCGTAATTGCTGTTTGAAACGGCAAACATGATGTTGTCGTCAAAATCTTTGTTTACGCCTGTTGCAGTGGTCTTGGTAATTATAAGATTTTCATTAACAACAGTATTCAATGCCTGCACCAGAATAGCTTGGCAAGGTGCTATAGCTGTAGAGTTGTCGGTCCCAGCCACGAAGCCGCCAGCCGAGGTAATAGTGTAGAAACCGCCTTCAAGATAGTCGTTCGGAATTGCGGCATTATCACCTTTATATATATTATGCGGATAAGGGTTACCGATGAGATGGAAGCCCTTGGTGGCATCCGAGGTGTAAGTCAGAGGATATGTCACAGTGCTTACGTTGAGTGTGCCGTTAAACTCTATCGCCGTATTGTTGGCTTTACGATAGATATATCCGCGACCGTTAACAAACGACGAGAAGATGTTTTGGCTATCCTGACTGTTTTCCCATGTCAAATTGGTCTCATTCAAGCGATAAACGTCATAGTTGACGTTTGTAAGATTGGTCACATTGGCGAAAGCTACGTTGTTGACAGGTGTTGCAATAGCGTGCCATCCGTTTTTCGACGGGGTCGTGGTCCATGCTATGATGTCCTTTTTGACCTTGGCATTGATGCCAGAGGTGCTGTTGACGAGCTGACAGCCGTCTTCGATGACAATTTTAGCGCTAGAAGCTTGTGTTATTGTGCCCGAAACTGTGAGTTCCGCGCCCGAATTGATGGTGAGCGTAGTGTTCTCGCCCATTGTCAAAGATTTGATTGTGGTGTTCTCACTAATTGTCGCCGGGATGAAGTTAGCCACATAGTTTCCATCGGCCGTCACAGTGAATTCATAATTAGGATTTGGTGAGGCGACATCATTGCCTTTTGTCCAGTTTGTGAAGAAATAATCATCGTCAGGAACTGCTGTTATTGAGACAGCAGAGCCGTGAGTGACGGTGGTATGGGTGACGGCTGGAGTTCCTGGAATGGTATAAGTTACTGACAATGCATAAATCCTACGGTGCTTTGAAGTACCGCCAATGGTAAATGTAACCGACTTAGCGTTTCCAGTCCAGGTTGTTCCATCAAAAGTGCCGACATTTGTGGTAATCTCATTGCTATAATCACCTGAGCCATAAGACAATGTGATAGATTTAATGAATTTTGTTCCGGCATTTACAACAAAATAGTTACCTGCATAGCATCTTATAGCTGCGCCAGTATTAAAATATGCAGGTGCGTTGTTTGTGTTTGTACCTTGATCAAATTCGACACTAACATTTGAATCTATTGGTGCATTGCTTATAGTTTGTTCGTTTGCGTATCCTTGTGCTGAAAAATCTATGGATTTTGTCGTATCAACATCTGGTGTCGGGGCGTCGCCAATATAAACAATGCCATATTCCGAAGAGATTGTCGCAACATCAATATCGTATGTATTGATTTCAAAATTGGCAATGTATGTACCGCTGGCGTTCACTGTGAAGCTGTACGGGTTATTTTTGGAAACCTCTACCCCGCCTTTTGTCCAGTTCACAAAGTGATATCCGATGTTTGCTGTCGCTGTCAACGCAGCTGATGCGCCAGCAGGAACAGTAACTTGCTGCGCCACAGTTCCAGAAATCGAATAAGTGACCGAAATGCCTTTGAGTCGGCGATTGCCAGAGGTGCCGCTAATTGTGAATTTTACCGAAGTGGCGTTACCTGTCCAAGTATTATCACTGAATGAGCCGACATCAGTAGTAATTGTGTTACTGTCGCCGCCTGAACCATAGGTCAAAACGATGTTAGTAATGTTACCCAAAGCGGTGCTGACGGTAAAATAATTACCGCCGTAGCATCGGATGGCCGAACCATAAGTATAGTATGTTGGTGCGGTGCTATTTGAGCCTTTGTTGAATGTAACACCGACATTTGAATCCAATGTGGCGCTGCTAATAGCTGTCGCATCTGAATATCCCTGAGCTGAGAAGTCGATAGAAGCACTTTCATTGAAATCGTATGTCACGCTAACCGAGCCGCCAACAGCAGGATCTGCCGAAGCGATAATCTGATAGCTGCTCGACCAGTTCGGATCCCAAATCATATCGGCATAATTTGGGCTGTCAACAAAAGGATTGCGGTTGTGCTGAATACCATAGACGGCGTTGTTTCGGGCTATTTCTTTCTCTGAAACAGGGTCATTATGATGCCATTTGAGCAACATCTCAATAGCCCATTGCTTAATGTTCGACTTATCGGTCATTGACTGATCAGATTTCCAATTATCGTCTTGTCCGTAATAACGCACGCTCACATACATCAAGGCACGGGCGATATCGCCTTTGTACTCGTCAATTGGCTCAAAAACCGTGCCGTTATATCCAAGAGATGATTTACATGTTCCGAGTTTGCTGCCATTTGACGATGTCCATGAAACCGTCCCCACCTCACCTAAAGCGTAATTGCCTCGCTTGTTGTTCACATATCCGTCTGACGGAAACACATGATGAAGGTCGGTTTGCTCAGTGCCATCATCGTTTGTCCACGATTGCGCCCAAAGATGTTCACGATTGTAGCAATCACCTTCGCTGTCGTATGATCCACATTGGTTGTTACCAAAAGTATATTGGTATGAAGAATATATATCCCAAACCTTTCCATTCGACCTTACGTCAGTAGTCTGAAAGGCTGTCCAGATACCATCATACGAAGGGTTATATGTTCCACCACCTGGTTTGTCATTCTTAATTATGTTATGCAGAGCAGCTCTTAAGTCATCGCCAGTGAGGCCATTGGCACTATCATAATAACCTGACGGTGCCTGCGCCTTAATTGTGGCGGCTAAGGCAAACAGAACAAGTAATAAAATGTATGGTCGCTTCATATATTATTTGAAGTTTAATTTATAAAAATATAAGCTACAAAATTAAGATTTTTTTTTGAATTGCAATGAATTTTTATGAGATTTCTCGACTCCAATTCATTTCGCTCGAAATGACAAAAAAATTTAAAAATTTTTCATTTTTTTCTTGACATGTAAAAAATTTGTTGTATTTTTGCAGTGTATTAGATGACTAATACAGATATAAAATGACAATAAAATTTTTATAACATGATTAAAATCAATAACTTAGATTTCGCGTACAAGAATACGCAGGTCTTCAGAAGAATCAACCTTGAGTTCGAGAAGGGCAACATTTACGGACTCTTGGGCGAAAACGGCGTCGGAAAGACCACCTTATTAAAATTAATATGCGGTCTGCAGCAGCCACAGCACGGCGTGATCACCGTTGATGGGTTCGACCCTTCGATGCGTCAGCCGGAATTCTTGCAAAACGTGTATTTCATGCCTGAGGAAGTGATTACAGAGGATACAACACCTGAGAAGTTTATCCAGAAAACAGGTGTCTTCTACCCTCGCTACGATTTCGACCTTTTCAACAAGCTGATGAAAGAGCTTGAAGTTGATCTTACAAAGAAATTCAACGAGTTGTCGCACGGCCAGAAGAAGAAAGCCTTGTTAGCCTGCGCCATGTCGTTACAAACCGACTATCTGTTCCTCGATGAGCCTACCAACGGCCTAGATATTCCTTCGAAAGCCTTGTTCCGCAAGGTGATTTCGCAGTATTGCAGCGACGAGACCACCGTCATCATCTCAACACACCAGGTGAAGGACGTGGAGAACCTCATCGACCCTATCGTCATCCTCGACCGCGACGACGTGCTTCTTAACGCCAGCTTCTCGAAGATTACCGAAAAGATATTCTTCGAATACGGTCCTGAGAGACTCGAAAACGCCTATTACACCGAGATGCTGCCAGGCGGCTACATCAACGTGATGCGCAACGTTAACAACGAAGAGAGCAACGTCAACATAGAGGCTCTGTTCAATGCGGTAATGAAGAATAAAGAACAAATCAAAGACTTAATGAAATGAACAACACATTAGATTTCAACAGATTAGGAAAGGTCGTCAAGCACGATAGCGCTAGCTTTGTACAGAATCTCGGCTTAGCTCTTATAATTTTATGGGCAATTCCAGTGGTGATATGGCTTTTCAACAGTCTGACACCGAGTCATGCTCACATGGACGCATTCTCAAGAATCGGAATGATTGGCTTATTAGGTAAAATCTTGTTAATAATAGCGCCAGCAAGACTTTACAAGTATTGTAACGACAGCCGTCAAGGCATAGGATTTGCCATGTTGCCAGCCTCAACGCTTGAAAAATTCATTAGCATGGTGTTTTACTGTGTCATAGTCGCACCTATTATATATTTAGCAGGTGCACTTGCCATCGACTCAGTCCTTTCGGTACTCGGCGGACCATACGAAGGCTTCGCTATTGCCGATTATTTCGACAAATTCGCCCAATTGAAAGATATGTGGAAAGACAAAATGATGTTTGATGAAGAGGATTACTCTATCTTGGCAAATACATTTACTCCTACCATGATTATTATCTCAAAAATTTTGACTGTTTTGACGTTATCGTCGATCTTCATGTTCGGCAATATGGTCTTTAAAAAGCGCAAAACCGGCAAAATGATTGGCATTCTCATTCTTTTGTTCATCATTTTCATGATAATCATGGTCAATTATGCAGCAAATCATGAGTATTGGTTCCAAAGAATGTTTGGCGAGATAACTGAAGAAAATGCCGCAGAAGTCTTTAAACATGCTATTTGCATCATTTTCCGAGCATCAATGATTGTATCAGCCATCATTTCAGCTGTGATGCTGTGGCTCACATATTACAAAATTAAGACTCAAAAGTATTGATTATGATGGATTTTAATAAAAACAAGCCGATATATCTGCAGATATACGACCACGTGTGCGAGCGTATTCTGAGTGACGAGTTCCGAAGCGGCGAGAGGCTGATGTCGGTGCGCGAGCTTGGAATAGAGCTGGGCGTGAACCCCAACACGGTGATGAGGTCGTTCGAGCGTCTGCAGAACAAGGGCATCATCGCGACAAAGCGCGGCATAGGATTATACGTGTGCGAGAACGCCAGAGAAATGATTCTCGAAGAACAAAAAAAGGATTTTATCGAAAACGAAGTGCCGGAGTTCTTTAAGAAAATGGAACTTTATGGTATTTCTTTCGACGAACTAGTACGATTCAAACCGGTGCCCTAAAGGGCAGAAATCAAACAAAATCTGTAAAAAATCAAACACAATATTCAATGAAAAAACTACTCTTATCATTAGTCATTTTGTTGAGCGTCAATATGTTGCACGCTCAGCTGAAAGTCAAGACAACGAAGCTTGACAACGGATTGAAGGTGGTGATGTGCGAAGACCACAGCTCACCCCAAGCTTACGGCGCTGTTTATGTGCACGCCGGTAGCAAGAACGACCCTGCCGATGCAACAGGTATGGCTCACTATTTCGAGCATATCATGTTCAAAGGCACCGACAAGATCGGAACAATCAACTGGGAAGCAGAAAAAGTGTTTCTCGACAGCATCGACATCATGTACGACAAGCTTCACGAGACCACCGACGTCAACGAACGCGCTGCTATCCAAAAGAAAATCAACGAGTTATCATTGGCATCAACTGAATACGCCATTCCTAATGAAGTTGACGTCATCCTCACCAAGATGGGCGGCACAGGTCTGAACGCCGGCACTGCCTACGACCAGACGATGTATTTCAACGCCTTCCCTTCAAACCAGATCGCAAAGTGGATGGATGTGTATGTCGAACGTTTCCGCCACCCGGTGTTCCGTCTCTTCCAGAGCGAGCTCGAGACCGTTTATGAGGAGAAGAACATGTACGGCGACGGTCCTATCAACGCCTTCCAGGAATATATGTTCAAGGCCATCTTCGGCGAGCATCCTTACGGCCGTCCGATCATCGGCTTGACAGAACATCTGAAGAACCCGCAAACCAGCAAGATGCGCGAGTTCTACAACACTTATTACGTGGCTAACAATATGACTCTCATCCTTGTGGGCGACTTCAACATCGACGAGATTGAGCCTATGGTGGCTGAAAAATTCGGTACCTGGCGCAAAGGTGAGCTCCCGAAACAGCCTGAATACACCTTGCCGGAATTCAATGGCGCCACTATCGAAGAGGTGAGAATGACTCCAGTGAAGATTGGCGTTTTGGCATGGAAAGGCGTGAAAATCTCCGACCCTGACTATCTGCCATTGTCGATAGCATGCGAAGTTTTCAGCAACGGTGAGACTGGTATCATGGACAAAGACATGCTCGAGGGCAACATCATGGCTGCTATGCTTATGCCATTGTCGCTCGAAGACCACGGCGCCAATATCATCTTCTACATCCCGAAACTCGTGGGACAGTCGCACGAAAAGGCCGAGGAGTTTGTCTTCGCAAGCTTGAACAAACTGAAAAGCGGCAACTTCAGCGATGACCTCTTTGAGGCTATCCGCACTAACATGTTGAAAGAACGCGAACGCGAATCAGAGAGTCTTGGCCGTCTCGCCAACCTCTTCCTTGAATTGGAGCAGCGCGGCATGACTTACGATGAATATCTCGCTGAGACAGAGCGCATTAAGACCATCACAAAAGACGAGATAGTGGATATCGCCAACAAATACTTCGGCGACAACTACCTCGACATCCGCTCGAAGATGGGATTCCCGGAGAAGGATAAGGTTGACAAGCCTAACTGGAAACCTATCGAAGCCAAGAACACCGATGCCAAGTCGGAATTCGCCAAGATGATTGAAGCAGAGGAAGTACCTGCAGTGAAACCACAGGTCATCGACTTCGAGAAAGATGTCAATATCACAAAGGTAAATGATTGTTACACAATGATTTCCACAAAGAATCCGTATAACGACATCTTTACATTAAATGTCATCTTGAACTACGGTACCCTCGACGACCCGGACCTCGAGCGCGCGATGCAATACTGGAGCATGCAAGGCACCGAGAGCAAGAATTTCGAGCAGTTCAGCCTTGAGCTTCAGAAACTTGGCGCAGAACTTGCCATTTTCGCCGACGCGAGCACCAATACCATCCAGATTACAGGCTTCGAGAAGGACCTCGACCGCATCTTGGAGCTCTGCGAGGAGAAGCTTACAAAACCAGCCAATGACGTGAAGAAGATTGATGTCATCGCACAGGAAGAACTCATGTCGGAGGAGACTTTGAAAGAAGACGCTTCGGAGTGGGGCGATGCTGTGCGTCAGTATGCGCTTTATGGCGAGAAATCAAGCTATCTCAGCAAGACTCCTATCAAGAAATGGAAGAAAACCAGCGGCGAGAGCCTCCTCAACGAGGTCAAGACCGCCCACAACTACAGCGGCATAATAGCATTTGTCGGAAACATTGATAATCAGACAGTTATCAACGCATTAAAGAAACACAACATCATCAAATCGGATGTTGTGAAGGCTGAAAAGAAGTTCAAAGCCGAGAACAACTTCACCGACAATCAGGTGTTTATCGCCCACAACAAGAAATTCCGTCAGAGCAACATCTTCATGCATGTGCCGAGCGAGACATTGAATGAGAACGACAAAGCCGTTGCACAGGTGTTCAACAAATACTTCGGCACCGACATGTATTCGATTGTATTCCAAGAGATTAGAGAGTTCCGTTCGCTGGGTTACACCGCATACGGTTACTTCACCTACGACTATCTCAACCGCAAGCCAGGATTCCTCTACACCTTCCTAGGAACGCAGTCTGACAAGACCAACGACGGCATCGAGGCATTACGCGGACTTATCACCGACATGCCTGAGCGCATGGAGAAGTTCAACGCCTCGAAAGACGCTCTCATTATGTCGCGTGCCTCCGACTACATCGGATTCCGCCAGATGCCTATCAGCGTAAGTTATTGGCTTGAACAGGGTTACAAAGAGGACCCACGTCAGAAAACAACTGACATCATCAAGAAGACCGAATACAAAGACGTTTACGAATTCTACAAGAAGAACGTCGCCGACCGTCCAGTTATCATCATGATGTCGGGAAACAAGAAACAGATCGACATGAAGGCTCTTGAGAAGTATGGAACTGTCAAGGAGCTGAAGTACAAAGAAATCTTCAAGTAATCCCCCAATACGTCATTTCGAGTGAAGCGAAGCGGAATCGAGAAATCTCATTCAATTATGTGAGATTTCTCCACTCCCTTCGGTCGGTCGAAATGACGGCTACCGAAGAATAACTTCTGCTGCTTTTATTGCTTCCGGGGTTATTTTATCGTTGGAAAGCATTTTTGCTATTTCGGTAACGCGCTCATCGTGAGACAGTTGTCTGATGCATGAGCGTGTTTTTTGTTCGCTCTCGTCTTTATAGACGAAGAAATGGTTTTTGGCTTTGGAGGCTATCTGCGGCAGATGTGTTATAGAGACAATCTGCAGGCTCTCCCCCATTTTTTGCATGATGTCGCCAAGTTTCGATGCCACCTCGCCCGAGACTCCAGTGTCTATCTCATCGAATATCAATGTCGGGATATAGCTATTTTCGGCTGCTACTGCCTTGATAGCCAGCATCAAACGCGAAAGTTCACCACCTGAAGCTACGCGACTCATATCGTCAGGAGCAATGCCTTTGTTGGCGGAGAACATGAAACGAGCCTTATCCTTGCCGTTGACAGTAAAATCAGGTGTTTGCGAAAGTTCAATCACAAAAACACTATAAGGCATTTTCAGCTGTCTTAATATTTCTGTAACTGCTTTTTCAAATGCAACTTTAACTTTTCTGCGGTTAACCGAAAGATTATCAGCGAGTTTTGTCAGTTCTTTTTCACACGCCTTTACTTCCTGCTCTTTCTTTGCGATAAGCTCGTCGATATTTGCGAAAGCACCGACTTTTTGTTGCAAATCATTGCGAATTGTCAGCAATTCGGCATAATCGTTGACATGGTGCTTCAGCATAAGACGTTGCATGAGGTCGAATCGTTCCTGAAGCTCGGCAAGCGATGCCGCGTCAAACTGGGTGCTGTCTTGAAGCGATTCTATGTCTTGTGCTATGTCTTTCAGCTCGATTTTTGTCGATTCAAGTCGCTCGAGATACTGTTCAGCCTCCGGGACATATCTTCTTAGGCGTTCCACATTCGATTTCAGCTCGTTAAGCTGGTCAAGGATAGAGACTTCAGAATCTTGCAACAGATTTGTCGATTGCGCAAGCAATGTCTTAACTTCCTCAGCATTTTCAAGAAGCTCGAGACGTTGGCTAACTTCTTCATATTCATTGTCTTGCAAGTCGGCTCTAAGCAATTCATCAAGCTGAAATGCGAGGAAGTCGTTTTCAGCCATGTTTTTCTGAGCCATCTCTCGAAGTGATTTCAGCTCATTGCGCAATGCGACAAATTTATGATAAACTTCTTGATAACCAATGAGTAACTTGTTATTATCGGCGGCGTCATCGACAATTTTCAACTGAAAATCGGCATTTGTCAGAAGCAATGAGTCATGTTGTGAATGTATGTCAACCAATTGACTTCCAAGCTCTTTCAGTTGTTGCGCTGTGACAGGGGTGTCGTTTATGAAAGCACGCGATTTCTTAGTCGGTGTCAACTCACGGCGTAATATCAGCTCTTCGTCAAAATCGAGGTCATTGGCATCAAAGAAAGGTTTAAAACGTTCATTATCAACAATGAATGTCGCTTCGACGGTACATTTTTTCGTTTCGTCGAGCATGATGCTCGAGTCAGAACGGTCGCCTAACACAAAGCCCAAGGCACCAAGCAGAATGGATTTTCCGGCACCTGTCTCGCCAGTAATCACGCTAAATCCATTATCAAAACTTATTGACAATGAATCGATTAAAGCATAATTGCTTATCGCGAGGTGCTTTAACATGTCAATTTAAAATTTCGGTTTGGCGTTCAGCAGTTCTTCATACTCTTCGGCGTGTGTCGGGTCAAGCTCGCGGAAAATATTGACTGCCTTTGTGCGTTCCTGCTGAGGTCCCATCGAATACACATTTTTCCACTCGTCGCGTTTTGTATCGTTGAGAATCTGCAAATAATACAGGTTTGGCTTGCTATTATACACGCTTTTTACGTAATCGAGTGATTTTGTCATTGCGGCGCGACCGTCATCGACCTTGCCATTACCCATGACATCGAGTCCAAGTCGATGATACTCATACAGATATTGACGAATCGGACGATAAGCTGGGTTTGTAAAGTTTTCGAGCAGCCAATAACGGTTTTTGTAGCTGTCGAAAGCTTTCCAGCCCGGGTCTGTCGAGTTTTGAGCATGTGTCACCACCTCTTCTGCGGCCTTATACATAGTGTCACCACCGTAAAGTCCGAAGGTGTCGAAATAAAGTCCGAGGCTATAATATGCATAGAATGCCAACATCGAGGTAAGGTTCGACATATACGAATTGTCATTAAAATCAAGAGGTTGCGACTCGACATACACAAAATTGAAGTCGTTATCCACGTAATTCAGCAAAGGGCTGTTGTAATTCGACTTATACACCGGGCGGCGGATACCAATGTTCAGCTCGCCTTCTATGCTGTTGCCTTCCCTCTTTTTTACAACAATCACCATCGTTCCCTCAATACGTTCCTGCTCCTCAAATCTGATGTTTGTCCAGATACGGGTGTTCATGAAGTTCAGCACCGCTTCCTGCAATGACTCGTAAAGACGTTGGTCGGTACCCGCCACTTGTTTTGTATTGACGGTCACAGTGAAGTTAAACTCCTGAGCATGAATGCTTTGCGTCATAAAACACAGCAAAAACAATATCGGGATGATGATTTTTTTCATAATGCTTATTTTTTAATGATTTGATATACGGCGTTCAGCACGTCTTGAGCCACCTCGCTCTTTGGTTTCAGCTCGAAATCACGCACTTCATCGTCTTTAGTGATGATATTCACCTTGTTGGTCTTCGTTTTAAACCCCACTCCTGCCTCGTTCATGGTGTTCAGCACTATCATGTCGAGGTTCTTTGAATGCAGTTTTTTCTTTGCGTTTTCGATACCGTTTTCCGTTTCGAGGGCAAACCCCACAAGAACTTGATTGTCTTTCTTGTTTTGGCCGAGAGTCTTCAAGATATCGTCGGTCTTCACAAGTTTCAGGGTCATCTCGTCTTTGTTCGGGTCTTTCTTAATCTTCTGATCTGCAACCACTTCCGGACGGAAGTCGGCTACGGCGGCGCTCAGCACAGCGATGTCGGCATTCTTAAATGTCGCTGTCGTTGCGTTAAACATCTCTTTTGCCGAAGTTACCGGAATGACTTGTATATTGCTTCTCTCTGGTCTTATCGAAGACGGTCCGAGGACTAGTGTCACGTCGGCACCTTGGTCGGCGAAGGCGCGTGCAATCTCAATGCCCATAAGGCCTGAGCTATGGTTACCGATAAATCTGACTGGGTCGATAGCCTCGTAGGTCGGACCTGCTGTCACCACGACTTTTTTGCCTGCGAAACGCTGTTTTTTCTGGAAAAACTCCTTGATTCTGTTAAATATCTCCTGAGGTTCCTCCATCCTGCCCTCACCGCACAGTCCCGATGCCAGTTCGCCCGAGGCTGGTGCTATGAAACGATATCCACGGCTTATGAGTGTGCGGATATTTTCCTGTGTGGCAGGGTGTTTGTACATGTCGAGGTCCATTGCCGGCGCAAACATTATCGGGCATTTCGCCGAGAGACACACTGTCAGGAGGTAGTTGTCGGCTATGCCTGCAGCCATCTTCGCTATTGTGTTGGCCGATGCCGGTGCTATCACGAAGAGGTCGGCCCACAGACCCAGCTCCACATGGCTGTTCCACTTGCCAGTCTCGGTGTCGAAGCCTTTCGATAAAACGGGCAAACCACTCAACGTGGCTAACGTGAGTGGTGTTACGAAATCTTTTGCCGCATCGGTCATCACGACCTGAACCTCAGCTCCCTCCTTCTTCAGAAGTCTTACCAAAAGCGGAATTTTATAGGCGGCAATGCTACCCGTAATCCCGATCAGAATCTTTTTAGAAGTCACCTTCGTTTTTCTTGCTTGGGTTACGATAGTAAAGCTTGTCGTTGAGGAACTCGTCGATAGCAATAAGCGTAGGCTTAGGCAGTCTCTCATAGAATTTTGCCACCTCGATCTGCTCCTTGTTTTCGAACACTTCCTCGAGTGAATCGTTTTGTGAAGCGAATTCCTCAATCTTCTTGTTCAGCTCCTGTTTCTCTTCCGTCGCGATCTGGTTGGCGCGTTTCGAAAGGATTGCCACTGTTTCGTAGATGTTGCCTGTTCCTACGTAGAACTGGTCTTTCTGACGTGTGATTGCGGTTGTTTCCGTCTTAACTTTTCTAAAATCTATCATTTTAATTATTCGATTTATATTTTTCTAGTTTTTCTCTAATTTTCTTGACTGTAGGCTCCAATTTCTCGATATATTCGCTATCCGGATAGACGTAGCAGAGGGTGTTGTATTTCTCCAGAGCCAGTTCATAGCGTTCGCGCTGTTTCGACTTCACGCTGTTTTCGGCATAGCGATAATAGTTGATAACCATATTGTTAAGAATCTCCTCACGATGTTGTGTCGCCGGATAATCCTTCATGAAAGCCTCATAGCTTGTTATCGCGGCCTGATATTCCTCCATCTTGAAATACAGCCTGCAGATGTCGTATGCTTTTTCCTCTAGTTTGTGGTTCAGAGTGTCGATTCTTGCAATAGCTTCAGGCACTTTCGGGCTGTTTGGGAACACTTCCACGAAATTCTGGAATTCCTTTATCGCGGTGTTAGTATCCGTTTGGTCGAGTGTCATCTTCGGCGAGATGATATAATAGCACAATGCGCTTTTATACAAAGCCTCTTCCGAATTTTTCGACAGAGGGTATCTCGTCACAAAACGTTTGTAATAGCTGCTTGCTATGACATAGTCTTTCTTATAATAATAACATTCGGCCGTGAGATATGCGATAGTCTCGCCCTCCGGCTTGGTGCGGTAATACGCCTGCATCACGTCGAACAGCTGAAGAGCGCGGTCGTAGTTCTTTTTTTCAAAATAATCCAACGCGGCATTGTACTTCGCCTCGTTGTCCGTTCCCTTGAGCAACTTCGAGTATTTGCTGCATGATGTGAACACCAGCAGGCACATTATCACCGATAAGAAAAACCTATTTTTAAGCATGCTGCAAAATTACTATTTTTTTAGCTATCTCTTAACGTCTTTTAAAAGAAAATTATTGTGGAAGATTATTCCACAACAATTCTCTTGATAATTTTATGTCCGTCGCAATTGATATTGAGGAAATAAATTCCAAATTCAATATCTTTCACATTGATTTCCAATGAGTTGACAACATTCATCACGACTTGTCCTTGAAGGTTGACAACACTGACTTCAAGATTTGCGAAATCGGTCAAGCCGTTGATATTGATGACTGAAGAGGCAGGATTCGGGAAAATTGAAACATTTTCTGCCGAAATCTCACCGACATTTGTGTTGTCGAGAACGGTAAATGTCACTGTTGCATCAATCGACTGTTCGCCATCGCTCACTGTCACGATATAGGTGAAGTCTCCAGCTTCGGTAGCAGTAAACACTGGGTTTTGAGCTGTGGCATCGTTGAGGTTAGCGGCAGGAGTCCATGAGTAGGTGTAATTTCCTGAGCCGCCTGTAGGGCTAGCATACAAATGGTTTGTTTCACCGATATAAACAGTCTCATGTTCAGCAAATGCTGTCACTTCCAACGGATAAGAAACGCCGAGGCAATGTACGTATGCCACCCAGCCTTCTCTTGTAACGCTGCTGTCGGATGTCATCTTGAATGTCAGAGCGCCAGCTGCATTAGTAGCCGTGACCACGCCAGGGCTGGTGCTTCCTGTATATTGGCCAATCTGCGTAGCACTTGTGCTTGTGCCATCATAAATATAAAGGAAATCATAGTTGCCTTCCATTTCAAATGACTGGAATTCGACTTGGATGATACCGCCTTCAGTGTCAGGATAGATGGTCAGAACCATTGTCTGATTGCTTGTGTATTGGCCGTTTGGACCGCCGTTGTCGTAGAACATCGCACCGCATGTATGCTCCTCGCCGTCATGCATGTTGAAAGCGCTGACGACATTTATCATGTTCGGGACATATTTGGTGTCTGACTCGCCATCGGCATTGGTCACTGTGAGACGTACGCCGTAAGTGCCAGCAGTGTTGTATGTCACTGTTGGATTTTGAGCAGTTGAAGTTGCTGGTGTGCCGCCTTCAAACTCCCAGTTCCAGCTCACGAGTTGTGCGCCCCATGATTCGTCTGTGAAATGCACTGTACCACCGATATTGATACTTGTTGCATCTACTGTGAAGTCAGCAACAATGCCTTCCAATGCGACCAACTGTGCATCAACTGTAATTGCTTCATTATCAGCCACTGTCACCTGGGTTTCATATGATTCATAGCCGTTCTTCGTGATTCTCACGGTGTAAGTACCAGCCTTGACCGGACGATGGAAGTCACCGCCAGGAAGCTGTGTCGATACTTTTGAATACTGGTCATCGTGACCCACTAAAGTGATTGTAGCACCACCTATAGGAGCCTTCGACTCGGCATCGACCACTGTTCCGTGAATTCCGTTCAAAACCTGGTTCATGAAAGCGAACAATGAGTTTTTATTGATATTCCAGAAGTTTGGCATCTGGCTTGCGTTAGGAAGTTTTGTATTCGAGCATTCGATGGTAAGCTCGCGGCATTGTGCATATCCGTTCATATAGTCCTGACGACCGCCGCCAATCATATACCACTGGGCACCGTTGGTGACACCGTTGTTGTAATCTGTCATATAGCTTGAACTCACAGCATGGCATAGGTCGGCATATTCGTGTGAAATAAGCTGGTACCATGCATCATCGGCATGGAGTGTGTAAGTGTTGTCCCAAGGATAGTTCATGACTTCTGCGCCGCCATGATAGTTAGCAGCCATCACGAAATTATTATCCTGTGCAAACTGCATAAACCATTCAGTTTCTTGCTGATATGGATTACCATCCGGGTGTGGACCTTCATGCGGGTCGGCATAGTTACGGTTCATATCAATACCATTACCATTGGCACGTGTAGCGCCATTGACAGTGTTGTTGCCGCCATGGTAAGTTCCATCAGGGTTGGTGTTAGGACCGACATAGAGGTCGATGTTTTCCAACACGTTGGCGCATTCCGGAAGTGTAGGGTTTTCAAGGATATAGTCAATCATGCGGAGCATCAGCATCCAGCCTGTTGTCTCGTCACCGTGGATTGTTGAGGTGTATAAGAACTTAGGTTTTCCTGCGCCTGAACCGTTGTTGATATGTGCAATCAAGATCTTGCGGTTGCTCGGGAGAGTGCCGAGTTCGATGATTTCGCATTTGTCAGGATGGTCGGTGGCGAACTGATACATCATGGCTTCGTATGCCGAATAAGTCGGGTACTGATCCCAGTCGTAAGCAGCGCGGTTGTTACCGTCCCACATCTTGGCCTCGAATTGCATCGAAGGAGGTGTCTGAAGTGTGGTTTCATATCCAAGTTTCTGGAACTCAGCGAATTCCTTGTTGTTTGCGTAAGCTGTAACGACATTGCCGTCAACACGGTCAACCGAAATCATATGGGCAATTTGCTGCAGATTGTCGTTGCCGTTAAGTTCAAAAGTGAAATAATACTCATTGCGTTCCTGCATGAGCTGGTTGAGGTTCTTTTCCTGTGCTGTCAATCCTAATGACAGAAACAAGCAAATGATTAAAAAGAGTTTGTTTTTCATTGATGTATTAAATTTTAAATTTATTTCAAATTGTTATCGTATTCATTTTCAATATCTTGGCGCACGTTATCGCTCACTGGCACCAATGGGAGACGCAGCACGTTTTTGCAAAGTCCTTCGTGAGCCATAAGTGCTTTGATGCCTGCAGGATTGCCGTCAGCGAAGATCAAGCCGTTCATTTTCAGCATCTTATAATGCAGAGGAAGTGCTTCCTTCTCTTTTCCTTCGAGCATCTTGTGAACCATCTCACAGAATGGCTTTGGATATCCGTTGGCTGCCACCGAGATGACGCCTTTTGCTCCGAGTGCCATCATAGGCTGTGTGATGCCGTCGTCGCCCGAAAGCACAGTGAAATCTGACGGTTTATCGCGCAGAATCTCCATGATCTGCTGCAGATTTCCCGATGCTTCCTTCACCGCTATGATGTTAGGGTGCTTGGCAAGTTCCACTGTCGTCGCCGCCTGGAGGTTCACTCCCACCCTGCCTGGCACGTTGTAAAGCACCACCGGTATTGGCGAAACGTCGGCGACATGCAGAAAATGCGCTTTCATGCCGCGCTGGTTGGGTTTGTTATAATAAGGTACGACACTCAAAATGCCGTCGATTCCTTTAAAGTCTTGATTTCTAATGCTGTCGATCAGTGCAGAGGTATTATTTCCGCCCATGCCCAGCAAAATCGGGCAACGGCCATTGGCTGTCTCAATGATAGTCTTTGTCACCTTTGTTTTTTCGTCGGCATTCATCGTCGGAGCCTCAGAAGTCGTCCCGAGAGCCACGAGGAAGTCGGCTCCATTCTGCAAAGTATAGTCAACAATATTTCTTAACGATTGATAATCAACAGAATAATCATCGTTAAACGGAGTTATCAATGCAACTCCAGTACCTATAAACGGGTTATTTTTCATCTTTGTCCCAATAACATCGACAGATAATTCTTAAGAATCTCTATCCTATTTAACATATCTTCATCATTTTTCGAGTCGATCACCATGTCGTAAAACTTGGTGCACCGGTGTCCGAAAGCCACTCTGAACGTATTGTTTATCAACGATATAATATATTTTTTCGTATATATATCGTCATCATTGCGCGCAAAGTCAATCATCATGTCGAACGAAAGGCTTATGAGCGATTCTTTTTTAGCCTGTTTCATCAGACCCCAGAAGTCGAAGTCGCCTTTTTGGATAAAAAAATGCCTATCCGACTGCAGCACATCTTTTGGCAGCGTGTTGACGTAAGCTATTATGGTCAATCTCTTCAGGTCGAACAGGTTGGCCATCAGTTTTTCAATATCCTTATGGCGACTAAACTGGTCTTCGTCGAGCAAAATCGCCACTGACGGATACTTTTTGATATCCGGAAGTATGCATTGTTTCTTCCTTTTCAGGAAGCTTTTTATTGCACGCCGTCTGAAAAACTTTACTATAGCCTTCATCATTCTGATGCCATACTTAACAAACTTGCAAAGATACGAAATTTATTTTTATGGTGATATTTTTTCTTCATTTGCGATGATTTTTTTATCTTTGCAGCGATTTTATAGAGTTATGATGAAGGTTACCATATTAGGTTGCGGCACTTCCCAAGGTGTTCCTGTAATTGGTTGTGACTGTGATGTTTGCAAGTCGGACGACCCTCGCGACAAGCGTTTGCGCACGTCTATTTTGATACAAACTGAAAAGACGACGATATGTGTGGATGCCGGTCCTGACTTCCGTCAGCAGATGCTTCGCGAGAATGTGAAGCACCTCGATGCCATTCTCATCACGCATCAGCACAAGGACCATATCGGCGGTTTGGACGATGTCCGTTCGTTCAATTTTCTACAAAACATCTCCATGCCGATTTACGCGTCACCGGAAGCTCAAGAGGAAATCAAACGCGAATATTCCTATGCTTTTGTCGATAAGAGCGAGCTTTATCCTGGTGCCCCGACGTATAATCTGATTGATATCGTTGACAATAAACCTATCATTATCAATGAATTAACTATCGAACCGATACCTTTGCTGCATCTCAAGATGTTATGCTATGCATTTCGTATCGGCAAGTTCGCATACGTCACCGACTTCCATTACATCTCCAACGAGAGCCTCAAAAAACTTGAAGGCGTGGAATATCTCATCATTGAGGCGTTGCGCAAAGAGAAGCATTATTCGCACATCAGCCTTCCTGAAGCCATCGAGATAGCTCAGAAACTGAATGTCAAGAAAGCATGGTTCACCCACATCAGCCATTCCATGGGAAAGGCTGCGGATGTCAATAAGACGTTGCCGTCAAATATGATGTTAGCCTACGATGGCTTGAGCATCTCTATAGAAAACGACTAAGCTCACCCTGTCGCCGTCAGCATCAAAGCTAAACGCTTGATCATAAACGAGATAATAGTCTCTCCCCTTCCTTGTTTTATGAATACTCGTAAAACAGTTGTAATCAAAGCCGAGTTGATCGAGATATCTTTTTGATACCGATGTCCTTCCGTAAGGATTCACTGTTCTGAGGATTCCTCTGTTTTTCAGCAGAATCTTATTGATTTTCCTTATATAATCCTTCTGTTCGCTATTTACTTTGTAGTAATAGTTGTTACGGCATCTGTCGTCGCAAAAGACCTTGTCGGTCCTGCCAATCAGCAATGTGTTGCAGTAGTGGCATCTTTTGGTTTTATTTTCATTGTCTGTTTCATTCATTTTATGTGTTGGTTAAACTTTCAGTTTAATGTGAAAAAACGTACCTGACGATGTTTGCGCCCATTTTCAGAGCTTTCAGTCGCACTTCGTCAGAATCCTTGTGTACACGTTGGTCTTCCCAGCCGTCACCGAGGTCACATTCATAGGTAAAAAGGCATATCAGGCGTCCTTCATAAACCATGCCGAAAGCCTGTGGAGTCTTGAGGTCATGTTCATGAATTTTCGGTAGTCCGTTCGGAAACTCGTATGGTTCTTTGAATATTGGATGTGAATATGGAAGTTCAACCCATTCCAACTCTGGAAACACCTTTTGCATCTGCGGCATGATAAAATCCTTCAGACCGTAGTTGTCGTCGATATGCAGGAAACCGCCCGCCAGCAGGTAGTTGCGCAGGTTTTCACATTCTGCTTTGTCGAAGCTCACATTTCCGTGACCGGTCATATGGACAAATGGGTAGTTGAACAAATCGGGACTCCCCACCTCCACTGTCGCTATGTCGGGATTGAGGTTGGTGTGCATTTCCTGATTGCAGAACTTCACCAGATTAGGCAATGAAGTCGGGTTGGCATACCAGTCGCCGCCGCCTCTGTATTTCAGAAGTGCTATCTGTGTCTGCTGGGCGTTCAACGTCATCGTCAGAAACAAAGACAGGGCTATCAGCAACTTCTTCAGCATTTTGTCATTTGGTTTATCAGATTCACCGTATGGCAAGCCACCACTGCCGCCGTCTCCGTGCGCAAGCGCGCGTCGCCGAGGCTCACTGGTATGAAGCCGTTGTCTTTTGCCAGCTGCACTTCCTCTGGGCTGAAGTCGCCTTCTGGTCCTATGAGTATCAGCGCGTTACTGCCTTTTTCGTACTTGTCGCACAGCAGTTCCGTCACGTCGTCGTCGATCCAGGCGATGAATTTTTGCCCGTCGAAAGGCTGTTTCACCAGCTTGTTATAATCGATAACATCCTCAATCTCAGGCAGTTTCGATTTTATCGACTGTTTCATTGCGGCTATCATCACCTTACGGAAGCGCTCCACGTTGGCCACTCTGCGCTCGGAATGATACGATGCAAAAAGTTGAACCTTGTCGATTCCGATTTCGGTGGCTTTTTCGAGGAACCACTCTGTGCGTTCATTAAGTTTTGTTGGTGCTATAGCTATTTCGAGTCTGAACTGTTTATTATCATACCCCGGACGTTGATTCGACAGGCAGGCCACAGCGCGTTTGGGGTGTGCCTCCACCAGCTCCGCGTCGTACAGCGACCCACGGCCGTCGGTGACGCAGAAACGGTCTCCCTCCTGCATCCTCAGAACTTTGACACAGTGTTTTGATTCCTCCTCAGGGAAGGAGACCATTCCATTTTGAGCGTCAGGTAAATAAAAAACGTTCATACCACACACTATCTTTTACATTCTCTCTGGCATTTGCATACCCAACAGTTCGCCTGCGTTACGCAGCAAACGGGCGGTCATGGCGGCCAGCTGCAAACGGAACGCTCTGCGTTTCTCGTCTTGTTCCTTCAGGATACTGCATTCCTGATAGAACTGGTTAAATCCTTTGCAGAGGTCGTAGATATAGTTTGCAATCATAGCCGGACTGCGGTTTATCGCTGCTTGTTCAAGCACGCCAGGCCAAGTATGAATGTTGGTCAGCAAAGGTTTCTCTTCAGGCAATATATTATCCACCTCGACCTTGTCACCGACATTGATTCCAGCCTCAGCAGCTTTACGCAACACCGAGCAGATACGGGCATGGGTATATTGTATAAACGAACCTGTATTGCCATTGAAATCGATTGATTCTTTCGGGTCGAACAGCATCGTTTTCTTAGGATCCACCTTCAGAATAAAGTACTTCAGAGCGCCGAGTCCTATCATATGATAGAGCTTCTGTGCCTCTTCATCACTTAATCCATGGGCTTTCCCCAATTCTTCCGACACGTTTCTTGCCGTTGCTTCCATCTCGTCCATAAGATCGTCGGCATCTACCACAGTACCTTCACGCGACTTCATCTTACCGCTAGGCAACTCAACCATACCGTATGAAAGATGCTCAATGTCGTTACCCCATTCGAAGCCAAGACGCACCAGCACACGTTTCAAAACATCGAAATGATAATTCTGTTCGTTGCCGACAACATATATAAGTTTCTTCGGATGGAACTCGTCATAACGCAGCTGAGCAGTTCCAAGGTCTTGAGTCATATAAACGGATGTTCCGTCACGACGAAGCAGCAGTTTCTCGTCGAGTCCCTCATCGCGGAGGTCGCACCACACCGAGTTGTCATCTCTTTGATACAGAACACCTTTCTTCAAGCCATCCATCACTGTGCTCTTACCCAAAAGATAAGTCTGTGACTCGTAATAGATCTTGTCGAATGACACTCCCAGACGTTTGTACGTCACATCAAAGCCCTGATAGACCCAGTTGTTCATCATCTCCCAAAGCTCACGCACTTCTTTGTCGCCAGCTTCCCATTTACGCAGCATCTCGCGTGTCTCCTGCATCAGTGGAGAAGCGTTCTCTGCCTCTGCTTTTGCCTTTTCTTTTGCCTCGTCGTCGAGTTCGTCGTAGTTGGCTGGCAGCAGGCTCTTCACCTCTTCTTTGAAATGCTTGTCGAACATCACGTAGAAGTCGCCAATCAGGTGGTCGCCCTTCTTCCCTGTCGATTCCGGAGTGCATCCATTGCCCCATTTCTGCCATGCTATCATGCTCTTGCAGATATGTATGCCGCGGTCGTTCACAAGGTTCACGCGAACCACATTCTCGCCGTTGGCTTTCAGTATCTCACTCACGCTCCAACCGAGCAAGTTATTACGGATATGACCAAGGTGCAAAGGTTTGTTGGTGTTCGGCGATGAATATTCCACCACCACTGGTTTTCCCGAAACCTCTTTCCGTCCAAAAAGCTCATTATTATGATTCTTTTGCATGAAGTCGATCCAATAGCTGTCAGAAATCAGCAGGTTAAGGAAGCCTTTCACCACATTAAATTTAGCAATGAACGGACTTTCATTCATCATCTCGGTGCCCATCTCATTAGCGAGTGCTTCTGGAGCTTTTCCTGCTACTTTTGTAAATGGAAACACCACGATGGTGACATCGCCTTCAAATTCCGGACGAGTCTTCTGGAAGCTCACTTGTTGTGCATTAGGTTCCTGTCCGTAGAGCTTCTTAAAAGCGTCAATAAAGAGTTGTTTCAAAATCAGTTCCAACATATTACTAGTGCGTTAAAAATTTGGGTGCAAAGATAGTAAAAAATCGCTAATCATTCACCTTTTTTTATAAATAAAGAACGAAATTGGCTATAACAATAGTTCGCGTCAGTACTCAATTTGCGTGCCACGCCTGAGAAATCGAAATTAAGTACTTTATCAGAGATATTGCTAAGCGTTTCCGAACTAGTTTCAAACTCTAGATGATCGCTAACAATAGCGGCCAAACAATCAACATAAGGCATCGCATCTTCCCAGTTATCTTTGGTTATTCCGAAACCGTCAAACATTTTTCTGCCCGCGAAAATGTTACCGACAATTTTTTTCGATGCGGTCTCCACCAAGCGCCGATTAACTTGCTCTTTACATAAAATCGAGCCGATTGTCTTGCCATCATCAGAATCTGTCGGATGGACAATGTATGCATTAAGAACAGATTTAGCCAGACTTGAGCCAAGGGCATACATCACATCTCCTTTGAAAGAGCTTGTTTTTATCAGACTCCAGTCAATTTTGGTGTCTGTATTTTGTTTGACCAAATTGTTAATTCCAGATTTTAAAGTTGAACCGGCGACACCACCTACCACCTGTAAAGCCCACGAACATTCCGACAATCCTTGTGTAAGGCTGCCACATACGAAGCCAGCGCCGAACGACAGCAATCCCTCCTCAAATGAATTGATATCCTCATAGTTACACACAATATTAATGGCTCCGTTGAACAACCCATATGCCAACCATTCCACCCATTCGCCAGATGGATCGTAATACGTCAATGGATTGTTGAAACAATAGCTATAACGATTGTAATTCTGCGAAAAATCAGGGTTTTGGATATAGCTGTCGGGACTCATCATCATCGACAGCATCAGGTCGTAAGCTCTTCCATTCATATTGATAATGCCGAAATTAGACAGATGCTCATGTCCTGTAAAACCACGGTCGCACAACAACTCACCATCGTAATCGCCACTCCATGTCTTGTCTTTTCGAGGATTACCCCAGGCATCGTAACTCGTTCTCTGTAAAACAATTGCGTTTTCATCAGTTATCAAACACCATGACTCCAAATTGTCTTTATGCACATAATAAATCGCATTGTTTTCTTTGTCATCAGTACGACACACAGCAAAGACGCCCATTGGGCCTCTCAAATAAGTGAAAACAGTGACATCTCCTGAATTATCGACATATTCACAATCGCCAGCATATATTTTCTCCTTATTTCTACCATTACATGTCTCAACCGAGCGTATTCTATTATGATCATATCCATATTCTATTGATAATGAATTATTTTCACTTGAAACCTGTGAAATCTTATCAAACACCGCATAGCCTATATTTTGATTAAAAACAACCATATCTGTCGTGACTTTTTTGATTTCGTAAGGACAAGTCCCATTATAATGGGCATTATAAAACACATCGCGACTATCGGCCATTTTTGAAATCATATTTCCATAATCGTCATACAGCATCTCACCTGTTCTCCTACCATTCAAACTGATACCAATAAGACGGTTAAAACCATCATATTCAAAGCTTTCGCTAAGATTGCCAAGATTGTCGGTCCGATTTATCAAATTTCCGAAGCCATCGTAACTATACGACAAATTCTGGTACTGACCATCATCATTAGTGGTGATAATTCCACTCAGAAGAAACGATTTACTATCATAATCACGATGCGTTTCAAGACCATTACCCACATGATAATCAGTGATATAGCCCATTGCATTTGATGCATCTGACCGCCATAGAACCTTATCTTCATCTGGTAAAGTCAGCATGTTGTAATACCCGGAATTTGAATACTTCTTCTGAATTTTCACACCGCTTGGATAAGTCACGTGTTCTTCTCTATTTGCCGCATCATAAGAATAATTTGTAATGTAATCCTTACCATGAATCGTTTCAGTGACACCTGTCAATCGTAACAAATCATCATAATCGTATGAAACCACATGCGAATTGCCGTAAACGACACTCGTCAATGTCCCGATTTTGCCTTTTTTGCCATCGTAAATCCAATGAGTATCAGTAATATTGCCATTAGAATCACTTTCATGGCGATTAATCATCTCGCCCGTGCCGTCATATTCATAATTGGTGACACAATGCCTAGCCGTTTGTTTCATCTTCAATTCTCCATATGCATTATACTCAAACTGCGTCTCTCCAATTGCAGGGTCGTTCATTCTCAACATATTACGGCGGTTATCATATTCGCATTCGACTTTAGTCAATGCATTTCCATTTATCGTTGTACTTTTTAATTTCCCATCGCTAAAGTATTCATAATCAATAGTATTACCACCAATATCTACAGTTTGCACAAGCCAACCCATCGGATTATAAAGCTCTGTCACCACATAAGACAAGCCTTCAGCCGACACCGATGTTATCGTTCTTTGTAACCCATTGTAACTGTATGACTTAACCATTCCGTTAGGACAGATCTCTTCAATCAGTCTGTCGTTATTATCATATACATAATAATAGTTGTTCGCGTCATCTCCAGCAATATAAGGCATTGATTTTGAAATCATATTGCCTTTTGCATCATATTGCATGTCAACATAAACAGCCTCGCCATTCAATCCAAAGGTCACATCACGAAGCAAATCACCGTTTTTAGCATAAAACGACATAGTTTCAGCATAGCCCGTCGTTTTTTTCCAGATTAAATACGAAGCAAATTGAGGAGCATGTTTGTTACCGTTGGCCCATCGTTTAACCTTGACAGTCTTTGTACCATCGGGTAAAATCACCTCTTTGTTGATTTCAAATGGATCAACATCGTTTACTGTTTCAAAACTATTATAATCCTCGGTAGCGCGCATGCTTCCATAATTACTATCATACGACATATTCACCTCCCAACCATTAGCATTTGTTTTAGATGTAGGGAATCGATATTTGTATTCTTCACCATAAGACACACGTTCCACACGAGTGTTTCGCTCCGATGGCGATGTCAGCGACTTCGTTGTGACATGACCGACAGCGTCATAAGCATATTCTGACACAATTCGCAGCGGATCAGTAAGATTCATGGAAGTATTAGGTAACGATGTTTTCTTTATGACTCGATATGGGTGATCGCCTGCATATTCCAGAATCTCACATTCTCCGACAGCATCTCCATCACCATAATATTCTGATTTTCTTATAGTTACAGGCCGAGATACAATCCAATTTGAGTTATTGTTATTATATGTATAATTTGTCACAACTCGATGCGAGCAAGCTTGGGCGTCATTACCTGAATACTGACTGTCAACGCCATCAATATAAGCGATAACATCAACTATGTCGGAATAGCCGCTACTACCCATATCACTCTGATAATCAATATTTTGTATATTTGATTTCAGAATAGCACCAGGAGAATAGTTATCGTAGAATATCGTCTTTTTAACCACAGGCAAAGGCATTATGATTTTGTCATTTTGCGTACATGAGTAAATATCGTAAAAATCTTGCTCCTTCAATATTATTTGATTATTACCATTATAATACGCACACGATTGTGGTAATGCCAAATAATAATCAGCGGCAGTCTCAAGATCTTTAACACTCACCTTTTTCTTACATAATGTATTGTTAATAAATGTTTTACATTCTTCATTCTCAAACCCGATCAAGCCATGGCCTTTTGTATGGTACAGAGCATTATTATACGAATACTTGTTCACACAAATATCATTATTCAAATATACCGTATCAGAATGAAGCGCCTTCATTGGAATCGCAACCGTCCGCAAATCAGGGTTAATCCATTGATAATCATACAAATAAAAATCATTAGCGTTTTTAGGCATCAGGTATTCATATCTGAAACCATGAACATTACCAAGACCATCGGTGATACGCTCCACACTATATTTTGAGGTATGAGGGTTTAGCGAGACAATCTTGGGAATCTCGTTGCTATATGGCGAACTTTTTACACTACTGAGAATACTCGCGTTTTCATGTCCAAGGAAATTTCCAATATGAATAAATTGATGCGAATAGTTTATATTCAAATAGAAACGCCTTATATCGCTAAAACCATAAGTATTATTAGAGTTTTCGCGCATTAAAAATCCTATTTCAGCATAATAATTGCCACCAGAATTCTTAAAAACGCCAACATCAGTCTTGCCATCGCCATCATAGTCAACAACCCTGATCGCTACAGATGGCATTGACAAATCTTTCAAAGAGCAATAATATCTATCCATTGGAGCCAGCGTGAGGTTGTTAAACAGCGTGTTATTCATACATGCGACAGGTGGCTGGAATCTCTTGCCATCGTTAATAGCGACTTGCCAATAATACAAGTTGTCGTATTTCAATAAATCAATATATCCGTCACCATTGAAGTCACCCGGAAACAGAAAATCGTTGCTGTCAAAATTATTGTCGGCATGTAGATGATAAAAATCAAAGCCGTTATTGTTATTTCTTATAATCTTGGCAAAAACAGACGAATTCGCCATCAGATACATAATTTCGGATATGCCGTCGCCGTTAAAATCTTCAACCATAACGCGCTCTGGAACAAATGCATATGCCTGAGTGCCAAGTGTTTGCGTAACCAAAGAATTATTTTCACAATAAACAATTCTCGGATAATACGTACTGCTATACCCATCATTGTTATGTTCCAAAAAGAATCCGACCTTCCTATCACCGAAAAAATCCCCTGGATATATAGTGAAATACCTGCTTGTACTATATTCTCCAATATTTGAAAAACCATTTCCTGTATTCAGATATACGTTAATCTTCGATTTCCAGTTTTCATTCGCATTATAATTCGCATAATATGGAACCACGTCGTCTATTCCATCTCCATCAAAATCAACGACATACACCCATTCAAGCGTTTTATTGAACGAGAATGTGTAGAACGGTTCCGATTCAAAACTGCCATCACCTTTATTAATATATACCGATGCAAGAACATTGCTCGAATAAGAGTTGCCTGTTTTATAAGGCACTGTGATTACATCCGAATAGCCGTCGCCATTGAAATCACCCACAAACGGGACTTTGTTAAACATGCTCTGGCTCAACGAATATGATAAAAACTTATTCGGATAATGACTGCTTTTATTCCAACTTATAATTGTTGGATTCAGCTTCATCCCATCTGCCCTCATGCCTATCGAATTCAGCCTATAATACATTGATTTATAGTCACTTGAATAGTTATCAGGCTCAAGATAGTCAAACGAGTATTCATATAGGACGCTCCCAGTCATCATGTTTTTTATCACGATGTTTTTCAGAATTTTCTTATTACTGACGATATTCCCATTGACATAGCCCGATTCAACATCCGATCGGTCATCATAATTAAAACAGACCCGATACATTGAGTTAATTCCCGCCTGACTGTTCAAGGTATAATCAATATTGATGATATACGATTCTCCAGTACTTTTGTTTTCAAAATACTTGAAAATGATTGAGTTACCATCAGGATCAGTGATTTTGTTTACGAGCCACTTCAACGCCAAGGTATTCAGAGTCTGAGGTTCCACTCTTGAATCGTCGGTGCCGCCGTATTCCCAAACAGTGCCGTCTTTTTTATTAATTTGGAAACGGGCTGGTCCATTGTAGCCATCAGTAAATGCTACTATTCTACTCATCTCATCGATTTCAGTCTTATAAATTGAGCCGTTTCCTCCATAAGTGCCAGAACACAACATTAGGCGTTTGCCATCCATCAAAAACCTGTCATGAACAAAATCCACAGCTGTCTGATTATCATCATGATATAGAGTTTGTCCCGTCCTGATTATCGACGACAATCCAGAAAGGTCCCAGCCCCAGCCAAACATACCATTTCCCGATTGGCTGTTGTATGTGACTGCTATTTGTGGCGTCATATTGCCCAAACCATCTGGCATCATTATCGGAATCGAGTAGATCGCTGCGCCTAAATCACTGATATTCAATTCACCAGGCAATGCTCCCACTACACCATCTTTATTCGATATTGGCGGTCCTCCCAAAAGACCTTCTTCTGGTGGAAAAACGCCATATCTGTCGATGGAAAACGCGATATAATGACCATTGATAGGTTTACCACAGAATCCTGGGAGCAACTTTATCGACGTAGATGCCTCATATACAATGCTTTTGTCTTTAGGAATCTCCGAATCGAGTTCAATGTTTGTCTGCTGATAGGTCTGTGCACACAACGCAGAAGCAATCAGCATCATTATTAATAATAGTCTCCTTTTCATAACCTAAAGCTTTAATGTTTCAACACAATTTTTGAAATAGCGTCATCTCCATTGATAATCCTCAACAGATACACGCCAGCCGGTTTGTTTCCGATATCAATATCAGTCTCAGGTTCATGCAGAACGCCCCCTATAACCAATTGGCCTTCAATGTCATACAATTCAAAGCACGCATTTTCCCTTTTTATATCAGAAGGCACCAATACCTTAAAACTTCCATTATTCGGATTAGGATACACTGCCATTTCCTCTTCCGAGGAGGGCTTGTCTTGCTCCTTTGCAATCTCTCGTTTTTCCTGACAGTTTGTCGTAACAGTTCTGCTTACTCTGTTACCATCGGCATCGTACGCAAACACCAAACACTTCTGCGCCAGCATTTTTTCAGTAAAACCGAAAGACAATAGGAATGCAAGAAATATTAAATAATATTTCGTTTCCATAATAAAATGTTTTATTTACCTATTTACTATCCTTCAAATGTTCAATCACAAGTTTTTGGGATTCCAATTCCCGTTGCAATTCAATGGCATATAACGTCAATTCCTCTATCTTTTGCAGTAAAAGTCCTTCCATCCTAACAATATTATAACCATTATCGAGAACTTCAGCTTCAGATGGCAAATTTGGCAGATGTCTGTTAATTTCAATATAATCCACTAACTCATTCAGTGTCATTAAGTTATAATCCTTATCAAACACATTATCATGCCATTCGTCAACCTCTTTCACATATACCTCGCTGGTCAGTATGCCTCCTTTCACGGCCAGAGCATAGTTGTAGTTTCCAGTAAACTCGTTATCGATATTCACACCGACTTTGCCAGTCATCTTTATGTTTCCTGCATCAAAAAACATGGCATCGTTGAGCGATGATATCCTCATACCCTCTTTTGACACTACTATTTTATGATTATTGTCATAAAACTGAAGGAACGCGTTTCTACTTGCTTTATTTGACGGTTCCAAGATAACGCCGGCATCTTCGTTTGAATCCGACAGCAAATGCAGCTTTGCTAAAGGATTGGTGATATTTCCGATTCCGACCTTGCCTGTCGTAGCAAGGCCGTTTGACGAACTCACAAACACTGTCGGCTTATTGCTGTTGAATCCTACCATCAAACTACCTGAATAATTGTTTATCAATGCTTTAGCGTCAGAGTCTCCCATTCCGCCACCTATAACGACAGCGTTTGTGGCTTTTGCTCTGACAAACTTGCCCAGCGCCAATGAGGCCGCTCCGTATGTCCTGTTAGCTTGCCCGACAGCCATGGAATTAGCTCCGCTAGTAATATTGTTCATTCCAACTGTAACCGAATAGTTACCATTAGCCTGGTTTTGTGATGTCCCCGATGGCCCGCATAAATCACAGCCACCTTTCTCCTGTGCCATTATCGTGCCGCCCATGGCAAACGATAACGCAAAAAATAACAAAATACGTGGTTTCATAATAAAACTTTTAAAATGTTAATACTAATTCTTTACAAATTTTCCTTTTTGCATGCTATGTCCCCTAACAATCACCTCATAATTATATGTACCATTTCCCAAATGCGACACATCAATGGTCAGCATGGTATTCCCACTATCAAATCGACGCTCAAAATATTTACGTCCGCACATGTCATAAATCGATACTATACATTGACTGTCAGCATCATACAATACAATATTCAAGTAATCCCCGGTCGGGTTGGGATACGCTTTCTGGTGTGGCAAGACCTCCGGTTGTCCGCTCAATGACCATGGAACAACAAAATCTTCCGGTAACAGTTTCCAGACACAAACCAATTCACTACTGTTACTTCGTTTGCAGCGCCCATAAACCAGACATCCCCCATCGGAAGTCCGTTGGCAATGCATTATCCTAATCTTAGTGTCTTCAGTTTTTAGTCTTTTTGTTCCTCTCAGATTCAAATCGTTGTCTATCAAACATATAACAGCATCCGATGGTAGTTCGTTTTCTCCACTGTCCCAATACGTGGCAATGTAAATCGTCGCATCGTCAACGTAAGCCATGCTGCCAAATTGTGCTGTATAATCCGACGTGTCCGCCCTATCATACACCAAAGTGTCAACATAATGCCCCATTGCATCGACTTCAAATACAGCCGCATACAAAGAATTGTTCACAACCCCATGATGATGCGTCATCGACGACATCAAAAAATGTCCGTTTTCCTTCCAACAATCAGTGTAATTCCATATATCTTCCAGCCACGGCAGCGGATATACATCAATCTTGTTCAATTCGTTATCAATATAACAAATACTATGACAGTTCGTAGCAAAAAAACCTCTGCCAAGCATCATCATATACTCACTCCCAGGCACCCGAATCAATCCGGTAGGTCTCGCACCATTTACCCCATGTCCATCAGGGAAATACTTATTTTTCAGCACATTCCCATACCTGTCGCATTTGAACACAGCATACACACCATGCGTCATGTTAGGATAATTACGCGTACTCACATCTGCCAGCACAATAATCTCGCCATAGCTATTAAACTCAAGATAAACATCTGTTGTCCAAGTAACATAAGGCTCAACAAGCGGATAGCTATGCTCCTCAATAATATCCAGTTCACGGTTCATCACTGCAATCCACAACGTATCATAGACATGATTTGTCAACGTGCCGCCTTTCACTCCAACAACAAAAGCGTTGCCATTGTCAAGACACACAGCATTGCACCAATGCGACTTATAATTCTCAAAACAAAAGCGTTTTTCAATATAATCACCATCATTATCCACAAACATCGCATATGCGTCCAAATACCCCAAACCACTGTTATTATTACAAGCACCAAAGATAAAGTTACCATCCCCGTTACACGCCCCTCCGACAAGTGCCACCCCATCCTCAACAGGATACGATACCACCCATCGTTGCGACTGCATCTCAACTGCCAACAAGCATAATGTCAATAACAAAATCCTTTTCATGACTGATAATCAATACTTTTCAACTAAATTTTTCTAAAATCCTAATTTAACACCTAATTAATTCAATAAATCTCTTAAAGTAGGCAAATCATGACTTGGAATAAGAACTTTACTACCATAAATAATATAGTTTCGATGATAATAATAGCTCCCATTACCAACATATCCCATCATTCCAACGATGTCAACTTCAACAAACGCTGGTATTTCCGGCAATGCTCCCATATTCATCAAATCGGCAGGCAAAAGATGCAACAACACTTCAAGTTCCCTCGTGTAATAATAGTTCAACCAATCGCCATTCAGATATAAAGGAGGATTTCCATTCACATCATAATGATACAAATATGGTTCGCCGTTCTCGTCAAGATACTCCCCTCCTTCAAGCGAAGTCATAAACATGCCATAATTTAGCTTCCTGAAACCGGTCTGAGGAACCATTGCACCACCATAATAATAGTTTATAGTATCCTCAATAATCTCAGCCGCATCGCCAAAAATCGAAGGATCGGCACATGTTCCGCCATATTCTCCGTAATACCAGCAGTCATCTGGACCAAAAGGACCAGGAACAGGATTTTTTATACCGTTGCAAGTTTCCATCTTTCCGGATACCACATAAACTTTAAGTTTTACTTGGTTTCCCCTGATTTCACCTTTGTCAACTACCACCGCCTTTAATGACTTTTCATCATTGATACCATCATTGGCATAAGCTTGTCGCACTTCAGCCGTGATTTCATCATACAAATCGGCCACTTCACCAAACGGAGCCTCATTATTGGCGTTAATATCAACAAAAATCTCAAGTTCCTGTTTCACCGTTTCAAGGTATTTCCGCTCAGGACTAGCAAATTCCGCATTGAACAAAGCTTCTACATTCCAAACGACACTGTCGATAGGCATACATAGCCCACTTCTCGCAACTTGCTCTTTATCATCAAGTTGTCGCCTGAACTTCATAACTTTCCCTGCCACGGCCTTCGCCTCGTCCGTATATCCAGGATAATCATCTTGACCTATATTATTAATAGGTGTCACAATTTCTTTCTTGCATGCCGCAAGATACAAAGCAGTTCCAACTGCCAACAGCACCAAAAGTGCCACTCCTTTTAATTTTTTCTGTTTCATAAACATGATCTTAGAAAATTAATAATCCGTTAAACAACGCACAATAAACTTTTTCTTGTCATCACCTGAGGTTACTTGTGCACACACCACAGGCTCAAACCAATCGTTTTGAAAACAACTCGTTTCATAATTTTTAGAGTTTAATTATCGCTGCAAAATTATAATGAATTTTCTCATTTGTCAAGAAAAAAATTGTAAAATTTTGTTTACAACTCTTTCATTATCATGCAATTATTGTAAAAATTCACATAGAAAACATTAACATTTTTACATTTGTTCATATCGTGTTTATAAATTTTAAAAACTTTTTATATCATCTCAAAAAAATGTCGTATATTTGCAATCCGATGATAGTACAAAAAACGTTATCGGGTTTGCGCCACAATGGCGTTAAAAAAGGAAGCAATTCCTCAACTAATCATCATTTTTCATCAGCTGACGGCAATTCGAAGCCGTCATTTTTTTTACCTGAAAATCATATATTTATCAATCATATAAATCATAATCGCAATGTCAATCTCATTAAAAAATCGTAGTCTTATTTCCATCAGCGACTACACGCCGGAAGAAATTTGCCATGTCTTGGACATAGCCGAGGATTTTGAGCGCAACCCGCATCAGAACCTGCTCAACGGTCGTATTATCGCATCTCTCTTCTTTGAGCCGTCAACACGTACACGCCTCAGCTTCGAGACAGCAATCCAGCTGCTCGGCGGCAACGTTATAGGTTTCAGCAGCACAGCAGGCACCAGCGTGCAAAAAGGCGAATCGCTCGCCGACACCATCACCATGGTGGCAAGCTATGCCGACCTCATCGTGATGCGCAACCCTATCGAAGGCTCAGCACGCTTCGCATCAGAAGTGTCGAAAGTGCCGGTAATCAACGCAGGCGACGGCGCCAACCAGCACCCTACACAATGCATGCTCGACCTCTATAGCATCCGCAAAACTCAAGGCACACTGGAGAACTTGGAAATCACACTCGTCGGCGACCTCAAATACGGCCGCACAGTGCACAGCCTCGTCGAAGCAATGTGTAACTTCAACGCCAAATTTAACCTTGTCTCCCCTGTCGAGCTCAAGCTCCCGAGCGTGGTGAAACAGCATATCAAAGACAAACACCTTGAATATCATCAATATACAGAGCTCGAAGAAGCTATCCCGCATTCAGATATCATCTACATGACACGTATCCAGCGCGAGCGTTTCCCAGATCCTGAAGAATACGAAAAGGTAAAGAATTCCTACGTCTTGCGCAATGCGATGCTCGACGCTTCGAAGCCAAACTGCCGCGTGCTGCACCCACTTCCACGTGTCAACGAAATCCATGTGGATGTCGATAGCAACCCGAAAGCCTATTATTTCCAGCAGGCACAAAACGGCGTTTACGCCCGTGAGGCTCTTATTGCAACTATTTTAGGACTTAAATAAAAATCAGAATTATGGAAAAGAAAAAAGAACTTACAGTTTCAGCCATTGAGAATGGCACCGTTATCGATCATATCCCAGCCGACAAAGTGTTCCAGGTCGTTAAGATCCTTGGACTTGACAAAGTCAGCACCCCTGTTTATTTCGGCATCAATGTCGAGAGCAAGAAATACGGAAAGAAAGGCTTCATAAAGGTTTCTGACAAGTATTTCGCACCGGAAGACTATAACAAAATCGGATTAGTGGCCCCAACAGCTTCAATCATCGAGATCAAAGATTTTGAAGTTATTAAGAAACAGACGGTTACGCTCCCTGAAAGCATCGAGCACATCGTGAAATGCTTCAACCCTAACTGCGTCACCAACAAAGAGCACGACGTCCCGACCAAGTTCACGGTCATCAAAGACGCTGAAGGCAACATCAAACTGCATTGCCACTACTGCGAGAAGAACACAACACAAGACAAACTTGAGTTTATTTAGTTTACAGTTTATAGTTTAAAGGGGTGTCACATTTTTTGACACCCTTTTATTTTATGTCAACATCATTTCGCAACGATTAATGATTGTATTTGCTAGGCGGAAACCTGTTTATTCTGTTATACAAAATTATTGTCGCTGCAAAATTACAGCGTATTTTCCTTTCTGTCAAGATATTTCTGAAAAAATTCCTAAGTTGCCAACAGCGAAGTCCCTCGCCTATTTTGGCGTTGCGGTTTATTATTATTCCGCTTCGCTTGCCTGCTTCACTCCGTTCCGCGGCTTGCTTCGCTTCATTATAATATACCACTTTCTTTAGCTTAGTATGATGGACTTCGTCGTAGTAAAACTAAGGATCAAGGACAAGGCGGAAACCGAAGTTGAAGTCCCTGTCGCCGGGATTATTGCCGTCCCGATCCGACACCCGGCAGATCCACGCGGTGCCGTTCCAACTACCGCCACGAAGCACGCGGTGCGAGCCCGTAGACGGCCCCGTAGGGTTCGTCTGACTTCCACTACTATAGCTTTCATACCAGTCCTGGCACCACTCCCAAACGTTGCCGCTCATGTCATATATGCCCAACTCGTTCGGCGATTTTGTTCCTACCGGATGAGTCTTACTTCCACTATATTCAGCGCACCAAGCCACATCACCGATATTGTTGCTCCCGCTATACTTATATCCCCTGCTCTTGTTTCCGCCACGCGCTGCGTATTCCCATTCGGCTTCGGTCGGAAGCCTGAAATTTTGACCTGTTTTCTGGTTGAGCTTTCTGATAAATTCCAGGGCATCATTCCAACTAACATACTCAACAGGAAGATTGTCACCTTTGAAATAGCTCGGATTTGTCCTCATAACAGCCTTCCACAGCTTCTGAGTAACCTCAAATTTACCAATGTAATAATCGCTCAAGGTTACACTGTGTGTTGGCTTTTCGTCACTATCACAATCGCCACCCTGTTCAGAAGTACAGCCCATTGTGAAAGTGCCACCTTTAACAGCTATCATTTCAAAGGTAATGCCGTTTACAGTGAAAGTCTTGCTCTCAGAAAACGCCAGCTGTACCGAGGTATCACCGCCAGTTTGTGCCACGGTTATCTTCTTTGAGGTTTCCTTCCCATCGCGAACAGCTTTAATGTTATGCTCACCAAAGCTTAATGTTGTTGTCATCGGGCTTGTCCCAATATAATAGCCGTCAACATATATCTGATCGCCGTTTTTGTCGGTAGATATCGCTATCTCACGCCCGGTTTGAAGCTTTTCGCTTATTGTCAATTTGTTTTTCTCATCAAGCGTTATCGTTTTCGCCACCGAAGCGCAACCACTCTTTTCCAGTCTCAATTCATGCGTTCCAATCAGTACATTTGTCAAAACCCTCGGTGTCGTACCAAAGTTTTTCCCATCGATAATGATATTGGCTCCAATCGGATTTGTTGAAATGTCAATAGTTCCATATATTGGCGTCGGGTTGGGGATAACAATGTTCTCATTTTTCCCAAGAGCGAGCTTGATGTTCTCCACCGAGTTACGATGCGATGCCTTGCGAGCCTCAAAGGCATGGTTGCCTTCGCCCAGACGACCACTCCAGCTGCCCTTGCCTTTAAGCTCATTGTCAACGTAAATATCTGATTCAGAATCTGTTGTAACGGTCACATTAACAAAATTGGCACTCATCGTCATCTGGGCTTGTGTGGTGTTGCCGTCAGTCACTGTAAAGGTTTTCTCAATAGCTGAGTACATCTCCTTCATCACGCGTACCTTATGTTCGCCACTGGCCAATTTGTCTGTCAAAAACGGTGTCACTCCGACTTTTTTGCCGTCGATATATACTATTGCGCCACTTTCGGGACTGCTTGTCACATTCAAGTAGCCATATGCCGGACGCAATTTCTTCTCCACAGAAACATTTTCACCTTCCTTATCAGGAATTACCGCCTCGCCGCTCTCAGTGTGATAAAGCTCGCATTCAATACGCCAGCGGTGCTTCTCGCCTGCCATAAACGATTTCTGGGCAAACTGTTCGCCTTCAAACACATCGTCGATATATACAGCTGAATTAGGTTGGTCGGCTGTCACAACCAGATAGTTGTATACGTCAGCTTCAGGAGTCATGCCCGTCTTGTTCACAAGAACCATCTCATAACCTTTTTTCGGCTGCAAATCAAACGGGAACCAAAACTCCGTTGAACCGAAATCTGGATGCGAAATCTTAAGATATGTAGCTGGCGTGCTGCTCAAATACACCCACACCTCGCCCACATGGTATTCAAGCTCTATAAAAGTCGCAGCATTCCCTTGAAACAATAACTGATGTCGCTGCTTATCGTTGATATTCACCGTATTAACCTTGATAACAGCATACAGAACATTGTTGTCATCATCCATTATTTCGGTATTGATATTAACAAACCCCGGTACTTCCTTAAACGAGCCCTTCTTCACCTCAAGCTGTGCAAAAGCCGTCATATATAGAAAAACAACAAAAAATAAAAGTACAAATCTCCTCATGTTGGATTATTTTAACGCTACAAAAATATAAAATTTTCACCAAAAAAACAAAAAATAAGAGCGAATTTCATTCGCCCTTAATTGTTATTAATGGAACCCAAACAATAAAAAACAAAATTTTTCAAAATTATTTTGTATTTTTGCATTTTAAACATATCATGATATGAGAATCATCTCACAATCAATAAGCCGCAATGAATTAAATGCAATGTTACCAACTCTTATCAAATGATCAATTATCAACATTCGGAATTAGCATCAGGTCGTTGGGCTTCTATGTCATTGGCAGAGCAGATGCTCAATATTGGAAGCGAGGTGTCGCGAGCAAACCGTTGGCAGAGCAAAGGCAATATGGAACAATGTCACCGCGCCGCAGACATATACCAAACCGACCCAGTAACATTGCAAAAGTATTTTGACGTTTTTTATCATTGAAGTTTTGAATATAACTCCTGCCGCGATGATGGGGTGCTGATAAAAAACGGCCTGCCGGTGCCTCTGCCTTTTCACAAGGAATTAATTCTCGGCAGAGCAGACGAGGCGTACACTTCGACCGTACTCGCGGCCGCCCCAACTGTCAGCGCGTAGGAGGCCGTCATAGAAGCCCACGTAGTACGCGAAGTCACTACTGATGTACGTAGCCGACCAGTAGCCACCGTAGGAACCGACATCGTCGACCGAAGTCCCGTAACGCCAGCCAGCAGCGGGCAGGAAGACTGCGCCGTTGGCTTCGAGCTTGCTCGTCCAGTCGCTTTGCGAGATACGGTTGCTTCTAAAACTCGCATCCGACTTGTTGGTTTTGCTCAAGCTGTAGTTGCTGCTGTTCCAAGTGTCTGGTAACAAGATAACTCCGTTTACTCCATTTACAGTAGCTTTTGCATATCTTATTCCACTGCTTGTGCTTCTTGTGTCAAACACATACACCCACTCGTCCTTCGTGAGAGTGAACCAGCTCTTGCCGCTACCATTCGAAATGGTGTTTTTGCCCCAGTCGGTGAACGAGCTGTAGTCGCTGTTGCTTTTGGAGCTGTTTGTAGGGTTGTTGCCTGTGCCACAACCGAACAGGTCTATCCAGCCGCTGTAGTTCTCGGAGATCTTGGAGTTCTCTGAGCCTATAATATCCCACTGGTGCTCGGCAAAACGCCAGGTTTTTGTGGAAGCCTGGTATTGCAAGTTTCCTTGAGAAAAATAGACTTTCTCAGTTGGACTTACTGAAAACAGAGCATTTATTGCACCATTAGGACAGTTTTCCAAAGATTCGTTTAATGTCAAAACCTTTCCTTCTTCCAAAACAACCTGTTTTTTCAATGTTCTCCAACGCTCTTTCTCGATCTTCAGTTCATGCGGTCCAATTATCAAACTATTTGTCTCCATAGGCGTTACTCCATATTCATTTCCATCAATATAAACCGTAGCTCCAGTTGGTTCAGACGTTATGTTCATTTTACCATATATCGGATTAAGGTTTAGGCTATATGACGCAGGTGTTCCAGCTTCAACCGTAATTGTTTGTGTAGCATCATTATGATACTGCTTTTTATATACAATTTCATGTTGCCCGCTGTATAGCTCCCCAGCCCATGTGCCGCTTTTTTTATACTCTCCATCCACATAAACAGAAGTTTGAGCATCGGCTGTCAAAGTGATGGTTGCAACATCAATTGGCATCACAATTTCAATGTTTTTGTTTTCACCATCGTCAATAGTTATGGTCTCGGTAATAGTTTTGTAATGATCTTTCGTTACTGTTATCTCATATTTTCCTGGAGGCATCATATTATTGGAATAGGGCGTAATTGCATTAACATCACGACCGTTAAGCAATACTTTGGCGCCATTTTCAGGCTTGGTTGTCACAGTAAGCGCTGCCCAACCGCTTATAACAGTGTTAGCCTTGTTCACCAACGTCAGCTCATATCCGCATTTGGGCTCCATGTCGAACGGGAAATAAAACTCAGTAGAACTCAACTCTTCGTGTGAGATTTTTATGTAAGAAGCATAATAGCTTATATAGAGCCACACCTCGCCGTCTTTGTATTCAACCTCAAAAAAGGTCCTTGCGTCGCCGCCAAAGTTCAACTCCCTGCGCTCTTTACTGCCAAGATTCTCCGTCTTAATCTTCAAAACAGCATACGGCTGCTCGTTGTCATCGGTCATCTTGTCGAGATTGATATTCACAAAACCATCAACCTTATGGAAAGAACCTTCCTTCACCTCAAGCTGGGCAAAAGCCGTCATATATAGAAAAACAGCAAATAGTATAAGTAAAAATCTCCTCATATCGAACCATTTAAACGGTACAAAATTACAATTTTTTTAATAAAAAAACAAAAAAAAGACGCCACACTGTGACGTCTCTACTTTTCTAATCTATCTACTATAAACTCTAAACTTTAAAACTACTCTAAACTCTACACTCTCAACTCTCAACTACGCCTCCCCTGCTGACCCCATCGTAAACGGCGCCACAGTGTCATTCACATCCTTAATAGGACCGAAGTTCTGCTCATATTTCTGCAAATTGTCTGCCAACGCCCTGTACAATCTCTTCGCGTTCTGAGGGGTCATGATGACTCTCGAACGCACCTTAGCCTTCTGCATCGCCGGCGCAATCTGCGCGAAATCAATAACAAACTCTGTCGGAGAATGGCTGATAATTGCCAAATTTGAATATACGCCGTCAGCCACCGATTCCGGCAAATCAATATTCAATTGTTTCTTGTTGTTGTTTTCCATAATGATTAATTATTTAATGATTTTTAAAATGTAGAGACGCACGGCCGTGCGTCTCTACTAATGTCTAAGGTCTAACGTCTAAGGTCTATTACGCCTCTACAGGTTCAGCCCCAACCACCTCAGGCATAAGGTCTTCCTTCGAACCGACAATCAAATCGTCGTATTCGCGCAAACCTGTACCTGCAGGAATCTTGTGACCCACGATGACGTTCTCCTTCATACCCTCGAGGTAGTCGGTCTTGGCGCTGATAGCAGCCTGTGTCAAAACCTTCGTTGTCTCCTGGAATGAAGCAGCTGAGATAAAGCTGTCGGTCTGCAAAGCAGCACGTGTGATACCCTGCAACACCTGATGTGCTGTGGCAGGTTTAGCATCACGAGCCTCAACAAGCTTCTGGTCGCGACGTCTCAACAATGAGTTCTCGTCACGCAATCTTCTTGCCGAGATAATCTGACCGATATACAATGACTCAGAATCGCCAGCGTCAGTAACAACAACCTTTCCGAAGATGTCATCGTTAGTATCCTGGAATGCAATCTTGTTGACAAGCTCGCCTTCGAGATATCTTGTGTCTCCTGGATCGTCGATTTCAACCTTACGCATCATCTGACGAACGATGACCTCAAAGTGCTTACCGTTAATAGTCACACCTTGTGAACGATACACCTCCTGAATGTTGTTTACAATGTATTCCTGAACCTTCATAGGACCTTCGATAGCCAAAATGTTGGCCGGTGTGATAGCACCTTCCGACAATGGCTGACCTGCTCTCACATAGTCGTTCTCCGAAGCAAGAATCTCCTTCGTTGTAGGAATGAGATACTTCTTCACCTCGCCAGTCTTCGATGTCACTACGAGTACACGGTTACCACGGATAAGTCTTTCCTCAAACGAGACCTCACCATCAATCTCAGAGATGATAGCTGGCTCAGAAGAATTACGAGCCTCAAACAACTCTGTAACACGTGGAAGACCACCAGTGATATCGCCCAAACCTCCAGTAGCACGCGGCTTCTTGGTCAGGATGTCACCAGCTTTGATCTCGTCCCCGTCCTCAACCATGATGTGTGCGCCAACCGGCAAGTCGTACGATTTGATGACCTTGCCATCTTTGTCAAGAATTGCAATGGCAGGGTTCTTCGAGAATTTACGACCCTCGATGATAACACGCTCATTATAACCTGTCTGTTCATCCGACTCATTGCGGAATGTGACATTCTCAACAATGTTGTCGAAACGGGCTTTACCGTCAAATTCAGAAATGATAAGTGAGTTATACTTATCCCATTCGCAGATGATTGAACCGGCCTCAACATCGCTGTTGGCAGGGATATAAAGTTTCGAACCATAAGGGATATTCTCCGTGATGAGAGCGATACCTGTGTTGTGATCCAAAATCTTCATCTCGCTTGCACGGCTCACCACGACCTGATACTTGTTGTTGTCCTTATCGACATAATCAACAGCACGCAAGTCGTTGATAATCATCTTACCGCTATAGTCAGCCTTAATCATTGCGTCCTCCGATGTGCTCGAAGCAGTACCACCTTGGTGGAATGTACGCAGTGTCAGCTGTGTACCAGGCTCACCGATTGACTGTGCAGCGATAACACCCACAGCCTCACCGCGTTGCACGAGCTTGCCTGACGACAAGTTACGACCGTAGCAGTTGGCGCATACGCCCTTCTTCGACTCGCATGTCAACACGGAACGAATCTCGATTGTCTGGTCTTTCAACGGTGAATCGCAAATCTTCTTCGCGATATCTTCAGTGATTTCCATACCACCGCTGCAAAGCAACTCGCCTGTCTGAGGATGGAAAATGTCGTGCAAAGCAACACGGCCGAGAATACGGTCGTACAACGACTCCACAATCTCCTTACCGCGTTTCAAAGCGCCAATCGACAAACCTCTCAATGTACCGCAGTCTTTCTCTGTGATAATCACATCGTGAGCAACGTCAACCAAACGACGGGTCAAATAACCAGCGTCAGCGGTCTTCAAAGCGGTATCAGCCAAACCTTTACGAGCACCGTGAGTTGAGATAAAGTACTCAAGCACCGACAAACCTTCCTTGAAGTTAGAAAGAATTGGGTTCTCGATAATCTCAGCACCACCGGCTGCTGTCGATTTCTGTGGTTTTGCCATCAAACCTCTCATACCGCAAAGCTGACGAATCTGCTCCTTACTACCACGAGCACCTGAATCCAGCATCATATACACTGGGTTGAAGCCCTGGTCGTCTTGAGGTAACAGCTTCATAACCTCGTCGGTAAGCTTGGTGACGACGTGTCCCCAAATATCGATAATCTTGTTGTAACGCTCGTTGCCTGTGATGAAACCCATGTTGTATTCCTCACGGATGGCGTTCACTTCCTCGTTGGCTTCCTTAATCAATTCCTCTTTAACAGATGGAATCAAAACGTTGCCAAGGTTGAACGACAAACCGCCCTTGTAAGCCATGTAGTAACCCATATTCTTGATATCATCCAAGAACTTGGTTGTGACAGCTGTACCAAGGAGTTTCACCATGTCACCGATGATGTCACGCAATGCCTTCTTATTCAACAAACGGTTGATGTAGCCAAATCCTGCAGGAACAACCTGGTTGAATTTGACACGACCGACTGTTGTCTCCACCATTTCCTCAACGATCGAGCCGTCTTCCTTACGAACCGGCACCTTCACGTAGATGATGGCATGCATATCAACTTTCTTCTCGTTATAGGCAATGATAACCTCTTCAGGAGAATAGAATTTCTTGCCCTCACCCTTGACGATATGGTCTGGAGTGCTCTTACGTGGCTTTGTGATATAATACAGACCCAAAACCATGTCTTGCGAAGGCACCGTGATAGGTGCTCCGTTGGCAGGGTTAAGGATGTTGTGTGATGCAAGCATCAAAATCTGGGCCTCCAAGATAGCGGCATTGCCAAGTGGCAAGTGAACAGCCATCTGGTCACCATCGAAGTCAGCGTTGAAAGCCGTACATACCAATGGGTGCAAACGGATAGCCTTACCTTCGACGAGTTTAGGCTGGAATGCCTGAATACCCAAACGGTGCAATGTAGGAGCACGGTTCAACAAAATCGGGTGTCCCTTCAAAATGTTCTCGAGGATGTCCCAAACCACAGGGTCTTTTCTATCGACAATCTTCTTTGCCGACTTCACTGTCTTCACAATACCTCTTTCAATCATCTTGCGGATGACGAATGGCTTGTAAAGCTCAGCTGCCATATCTTTCGGGAGACCGCATTCGTTCATGTTCAAATCCGGACCAACCACGATAACCGAACGGCCTGAGTAGTCAACACGTTTACCGAGCAAGTTCTGACGGAAACGTCCCTGCTTACCTTTCAAGCTGTCGCTCAATGACTTAAGCGGACGGTTAGAGTCAGTCTTCACAGCGCTTGACTTACGTGAGTTGTCGAGCAATGAATCGACAGCTTCCTGAAGCATACGTTTCTCATTACGCATAATCACATCAGGAGCCTTGATTTCGATAAGTCTCTTCAAACGGTTGTTACGGATGATGACACGACGATAGAGGTCGTTCAAGTCTGATGTAGCGAAACGTCCGCCATCGAGCGGGACCAAAGGTCTCAACTCAGGTGGTGTCACAGGGATGACCTTCAAAATCATCCACTCTGGACGGTTCTCAACATGTTTGTTAGCCTCACGGAATGCCTCAAACACCTGCAAACGCTTCAAAGCGTCCTGCTTGCGCTGCTGTGACGATTCCTTATGTGCCTTATCACGAAGCTCGCCAGCCTCTTTCTCAAGGTCAATCTTCACCAACAAATCATAGATAGCCTCGGCACCCATCTTGGCAATGAACTTGTTAGGATCCTCTGCCGGAAGATGCTGATTCTCCATCGGAAGCTTGTCTAATATGTCGAGATATTCCTCTTCTGTAAGCAAGTCGAGTTTGTTAATGCCCTGTTCGGCCATGATACCCGGTTGGATAACCACGTAGCGCTCATAGTAAATGATGCTGTCGAGTTTCTTTGTCGGAATACCAAGCAAAGCTCCAATTTTGTTAGGAAGCGAACGGAAATACCAGATATGTGCCACCGGCACCACCAACTTGATGTCACCAGTACGCTCACGTCTGACTTTCTTCTCTGTCACTTCCACGCCGCAACGGTCGCAAACGACGTTCTTGTAACGGATGCGTTTGTACTTACCGCAGTGGCACTCCCAGTCTTTCACAGGTCCAAAGATTCTCTCGCAGAACAAACCACCGCTCTCAGGTTTATATGTGCGGTAGTTAATGGTCTCCGGCTTCAAAACCTCACCGTATGAACGGTCGGCGATACTCTCCGGCGATGCCAAACTGATCGTGATCTTTGAAAAGTTGCTGTTTAATGTGTTATTCTTATTTAAAGCCATAGATTTACAAAATATTAAGAGCTTTTTTTATTCAAACGTAATTTCAAGTCCGAGTCCGCGCAATTCGTGAACCAAAACATTGAATGACTCTGGAATACCTGGTGTTGGCATGTTCTCGCCCTTGACGATAGCCTCGTATGCCTTCGCTCTGCCGACGACATCGTCCGACTTCACTGTCAAGATCTCCTGAAGCACGTTGCTTGCGCCAAATGCCTCGAGTGCCCAGACCTCCATTTCACCGAAACGCTGGCCACCGAACTGTGCCTTACCACCAAGAGGCTGCTGTGTAATCAACGAGTATGGTCCGATTGAACGGGCATGCATCTTGTCGTCAACCATGTGGTGCAGCTTCAGCATGTAAATGTAACCCACTGTAGCCTGCTGGTCGAACGGCTCGCCTGTCTCGCCGTCATAAAGCTGGACTCTACCATTCTCCGGCAATCCCGCTTTCTTCATATATTCGTTGATCTCTTCCAATGTTGCACCATCAAAGATAGGGGTTGCGAACTTCAATCCAAGCTCGTGACCTGCCCATCCTAACACTGTCTCGTAAATCTGACCCAAGTTCATACGCGAAGGCACGCCCAATGGGTTCAACACGATATCGACTGGTGTTCCATCCTCAAGGAACGGCATGTCTTCCTCACGGACAATTCTCGAAACGATACCCTTGTTACCGTGACGACCTGCCATCTTATCACCGATGTTAAGCTTACGCTTCTGTGCAACATAAACCTTTGCCATCTGGACGATTCCGTTCGGGAGTTCGTCACCGACACTGGCTACGTTCTTCTTGCGGCTATATACACCGTTGATTTCCTTGCACTTGATATTGTAGTTGTTCACCAACTTCACGATGCAGTCGTTGATATTGGCGTCAGTGGTCCACTTATATGGGTTGACAGTCATATAATCGATCTGCGACAATGCTTTCTGAGTGAACTTCACCTTCTTAGGGATGATGGTCTCCTTGAAGTTGTTATAAACGCCTGTTGATGTGCGGCCGTTCAGCATCGACATGAGTTTCTCCATCATTCTGGCCTTCAAGGCGTCAAGCTCTTTCTGGCATTCGGCGTCGAGTTCTGCAATGATGTCTTTGTCTTTCGATTTTGCTTTGCGGTCTTTCACAACTCTTGAGAACAAACGTTTTCCGATGACGACACCCTTCATTGAAGGACCTGCCTTGAGTGATGCGTTCTTCACATCGCCTGCCTTGTCGCCGAAGATGGCGCGCAACAGCTTCTCCTCTGGTGTTGGGTCGGTCTCGCCCTTAGGTGTGATCTTACCTATTAATATATCGCCTTCCTTCACGTCGGCACCCACGCGGATCAAACCGTTCTCGTCCAAATCCTTGGTGGCGTCTGCACTGACGTTCGGGATATCGTTGGTCAACTCTTCCAAACCACGTTTTGTGTCACGCACCTCAAGGGTGAATTCCTCAATGTGGATTGATGTGAAGAGGTCTTCCTTCACGATCTTCTCAGAAATCACGATAGCATCCTCGTAGTTGTAACCCTTCCAAGGCATGAATGCGACCTTCAAGTTGCGACCCAATGCGAGGTCACCACCCTGTGTAGCATAACCCTCGGTAAGAATCTGACCCTTGGTAACCTTCTGGCCTTTTCTTACGATAGGCTTCTGGTTGATGCTTGTGCTCTGGTTTGTTCTTATATATTTAATAAGGTTGTATGTCTTCACATCATCATCGAAGCTGACGAGACGTTCTTTGTCGGTTCTGTCATACTTGATAGTAATCTTTGTTGAATCGACATAAATGACTTCGCCGTCGCCTTCTGCTTCGACCAGTGTACGTGAGTCTCTTGCCACATAATGCTCGATGCCGGTTCCAACGATAGGAGCCTCAGGAGCCATCAACGGCACAGCCTGACGCATCATGTTCGATCCCATCAAAGCACGGTTAGCGTCGTCGTGCTCCAAGAACGGGATCAATGATGCAGCGACTGATGACATCTGGTTAGGTGCCACGTCGATGAGGTCGAGCTGGTCTGGAGTGACAATAGGATAGTCAGCAACCTGACGTGCTTTGAGCATCTCGTCGGTGATGTGACCTTCGTCGTCCATACCTGTGCAAGCCTGTGCAATGATCTTGTTGTCTTCCTCTTCTGCTGTAAGATAAACAGGCGGATTGATGAAATCGACGTTGCCGTCTTTCACCTCACGGTAAGGTGTCTCGATAAATCCGAGGTTGTTGATCTTTGCGAACACGCAGAGTGATGAGATAAGACCGATGTTAGGACCTTCAGGTGTCTCGATGGTACACAGACGACCGTAGTGTGTGTAGTGAACGTCACGCACCTCGAAACCTGCACGGTCACGGCTGATACCACCAGGACCTAAAGCAGAGATACGACGTTTGTGGGTCAACTCTGACAACGGGTTGGTCTGATCCATGAACTGTGACAGCTGGTTGGTGCCGAAGAACGAGTTGATCACCGATGACAATGTCTTGGCATTGATCAGGTCGGTTGGAGTGAATGACTCGTTGTCACGGACGTTCATACGCTCGCGGATGGTTCTTGCCATACGTGCAAGACCCACGCCGAACTGTGCGTACAGCTGCTCGCCCACGGTTCTGATACGACGGTTGCTCAAGTGGTCGATATCATCAACTTCTGCCTTGCTGTTTGAAAGCTCGATCAAATACTTGATGATAGCGATTATATCTTCATTCGTCAAAACCTTGACGTCTTCCGGAATGTTCAAGCCGAGTTTGCGGTTGATACGATAACGGCCGACTTCTCCAAGGTCGTAACGTTTGTCGGAGAAGAACAACTTCTTGATGATGTCGCGTGCTGTTTCCTCATCTGGCGGTTCAGCGTTGCGGAGCTGGCGGTAGATGTATTCGACAGCGTCTTTCTCCGAGTTTGTTGTATCTTTCTGTAATGTGTTGAAAATAATGGCGTAATCGTTGGTGTTGATTTCTTCTCTGTCGAGGAGGATGGTCTTCACGCCTTTCTCGATGATCTTGTCGATATGTTCGTTTTCGAGAATGACGCCGCGTTCGATAATGATTTCGTTACGCTCGATTGTGACACATTCACCTGTTTCCTCGTTGATGAAGTCTTCAAACCATGAGTGCAACACTTTTGCTGCGAGGCGACGACCCACCACGCGTTTCAAGCCGCTCTTTGTCACCTTCACTTCCTCGGCGAGGTTGAAAATGTCGAGGATGTCCTTATCGGTCTCATAGCCGATAGCGCGGAGCAGTGTGGTGATTGGCAATTTCTTCTTACGGTCGATATAGGCATACATCACGTTGCTGATATCGGTCGAGAATTCCATCCATGAGCCTTTGAACGGGATGATACGTGCTGAATACAGCGTCGTTCCGTTGGTGTGCACGCTTGATCCGAAAAATACGCCCGGAGAACGGTGAAGTTGTGACACAACCACGCGTTCTGCGCCGTTTATGACGAAAGTACCCTGTGGTGTCATATACGGTATCAAGCCCAGATACACATCTTGGACGACGGTCTCGAAATCCTCATGCTCCTCGTCGTTGCACGAGAGTTTCAGTTTTGCCTTGAGTCTTACGCAATAGCTCAAGCCACGTTCTATACATTCAGCGATTGTATATTGTGGGGCATCAATGTAGTAGTCGAGAAACTCGAGTACAAAGTTGTTTCTGGCGTCGGTAATAGGGAAATTCTCCGCAAATACCTTGAACAGGCCTTCGTTTTTACGATTGTCGGGATTAGTCTCGAGCTGGAAGAAATCACGGAATGACTTCAGCTGAATATCCAGAAAATCAGGATAGTCGAAAGGCTTCTTGATTGACGCGAAACTGATTCTATCTAATTTAATGTCTGCCAAAGTGTTTATGTTTT
>Ga0310690_10001099_pt1 | contig 50333 bp, 43 predicted proteins | sample AusTroGonzalo_MG_2_FD_207661 | JGI IMG/M metagenome (GOLD analysis project Ga0310690, IMG submission 207661) | Bovine rumen microbial communities from tropical cattle in Woodstock, Queensland, Australia - Gonzalo_04 (v2) (version 2) | ecosystem: Host-associated > Mammals > Digestive system >... | reverse complement strand
TGACGAAGGATTATGTTGGAAAGGAAACCACCTTTATCAATGTCGAGGTGGTGGATAAGGACGGTAATCTCTGTCCGTTGGCCGAAGACCAGATGTACTTCTCTGTCTCAGGCGATGCCGAGATTATTGGTACCGATAACGGCTGCCAGACCTCGATGGAGAACTTCAAGGCGCCTCAGCGTAAAGCCTTCTTTGGCAAATGTATGGTTGCCGTAAAGGGAAAGGGCACGCTCAAAGCCCAGTCACCGATGCTCCAGTCGGCCGTTATCGGACTCTGATATTAGAAGTTCTTTCTGACGCCCTGCCACTCAGGGAATTTCATCTTCAGATATTCGTCATCGAGGAAGAGGGCGGACTGTCCCACTTGACCCTTCAGTTGCCAGTCGAGCCACTTCACCACGGCCTTGGCATAGTTGCCGCCGTGCTTCTCGTAATAGGTGCCGCTGTGGCCATCCTTGGAATTCAGCATTACCAGAGGAATGTTGTCGGCAATGCGCTCGTAGTCCTTTTGGGCATTGGCATAGGCGATGTCGCCTGAACCGCCAATCATATAGAACATGGGCTGATGCAGGTTCTTCAGATTTTCCTTTGTCGTGCCCATCATCTCCATATCACCGATACCTGAGTTCAGCATCACACAGGTCTTGATGCGGGGATCGTAGGCTACGCCCAGCACCTGGGCACCACCGCACGACTGTCCCATGGCTGCCACGTGGTCGAGGTCGAGACAATGGTAGTACTCTGAACCGGCCTTGGCATTCTGTTCTGTCAACCAGTCCAGCACCTCCAGCAACATCTTCGGATAGGTTCTGAAAGGCTGTTCTGCCTGCTGTTGTTGTTTCTTATTCTTTTTGGCTTTCTTGGCGGCTTCCTCACGCTGCTTGGCCTGCTGCTCCTGCTGAGCCTTGCGCTCCTCGGCCGTCATGGGCAGGATCTTCTCGCCGTTGGCCATGATCACCTCGCCTTTGGTTTCAGGATAAGACGACTTCAGCACGCCACGCCATTGTGCCATCACATCGGCTTCGTCGTAAGGACCGATGGCAGCAGCCACATAACCGTAGGAGGCTACCTCGCTCAACAACAGACGCATCTCTACATTGTTATTGAAACAGGCACCGTTGGCATAGACAATCACTGGCAGCACCCCGTTCTGGGCTACCACCTCTTTCAGGTTCTGCGGACGATACACCGTGAAGCCTGGGCAGGAGGCATCGCCCACTACCTCTGATTTGAATGGTCCTGTACCACCTTCTTCTACGACTTGTTTCTGAACGGTTTGGGCATTTGCCAGCCCAAGGCTTGCAGCGATGATCATCGCTGTTACGAATACTTTTTTCATGATTTAATTATTTATTAATGATTCTTTCTTCCTTTATTGATAATCACGGATGCGGACGTCGATACCGCTGCCGGCCAGTTTCATGACAACCTGAGCGATGGGCGTCTGACTATAGTGATAGGGGAAGAGTACTTTCGGTTTGATGGTCTTGGCTGCCTTCACCAACTGGTCGACGGTCATCGTGTAGGGTTGGTTGCAGGGCAGGAAAGCAATGTCGATATCCTTGATGGCTGCCATCTCGGGGATGTCCTCTGTGTCGCCTGCAATGTAGATGCGCAGACCGTCGAGGGTGAGGATGTAGCCGTTGTCGCGATCCTTGGGGTGGAACTGTGTGTGGCCTTCCGTATAGTTATAGGCTGGTACCACCTCAATCTTGATATCGGGGGCATAGATGATGCTGTCGCCGTTCTTCAGCGCGATGCTGTTGCGGAACTGATTATAGACGGCCAAGTTCGAATAGGTGCTGGTGGCCGGTGTGCGCAGGCTGGTGATGGCCTCACGGTCGAAGTGATCCTTATGCTCATGGGTGATCAGGATGATGTTGGCCTTGGGAAACTGGTTGTAGTCGGTGGTGGGATGTACGCCGAAGCCTACGGGGTCCACCTGGATCTCCGTGCCGTTGTAGTTGATCTCGAGACTGCCATGCTTGATGCATGTGATGGTGACTTTCTTACCGCTCTTCGTGGTGAACTCGTCCACCTTCTGCGCGGCCTGGCAGCAGAGAAATGACATCACTGCTGCGGCAATTAAAAACAATTGTTTCTTCATATGAATGGTTATCTGTTTTATTTATGGTTATCTGTTTAATTTGACGACGAAACGGGCACCTTTCTTATAAGTCGTGTCGAGGTTGACGGTACCACCCAGTCGGTTGACGATCATCCTACAGAGCGGCAGTCCGAGACCGAGGCCCTCCTTGAAGGCATCGAGTTTGACAAAGCGGTCGAAGATGGTCTCGGCTTCCTTTGCAGGGATGCCTGTTCCTGTATCCTCCACCTCCAATGTCATCTGCTGCTCGTCGGCACTCACCTTCAGGGTGATGGAACCTTCTGTGGTGTATTTGATGGCATTGTCGAACAGCAGGCTGACCACTCGTTTGAGCATCTCCTCGTTGGTCTGCAGACAGAAGCCCTCATCGAGGGTGCTCTCAATCTGTAGTTTGATGGCTTTGTTTACCTTGTATTCATTTTCCTGCAGGAAGTCGCGTATCAGGTCGTTCACCTCCACGCAATCGTCCTTAGCCACTTCGCCTAAGGTGTTCTCGTTGAGCGAGAGTTCCAACATCTCGTCGATAAGCGTCGTGACCAGTTGGGTGTTCTTCTGCATCATCGCTGCGATGTGTGCCCGTTCTTCGGGGCCTGCCACCAGTTCCGGATCGGCAATGACCTGTGCAAAGCCGCTGATGATGTTCAGCGGGGTGCGCACCTCATGGGTGACGTTGCGGATGAAGGCCGTCTTCGTCTTGTCCGACTCCAGGGCGTGGTCGTAGGCCTTCTTCAACTGACGCATGTGACGACGGCGTGAGATGGCGATATAAGACAGTGTTGCCACGAGCATACCCAACAGCAGGATACCAATCGACAGGGCAATCATGCGGTTGCGGGTTGTCTTCTCTTCCAATTCCTGAAGGGACAGTTGTTCGCGGACGCCTGCCATACTGTTGATCAGCACCACATTATTGACGGAGTCGTTGGAAATCGTCTCCTGACGCAGGGCTTCATAAGCCTCCTTCCATCTGCCCGCCATCTCATAGATTTTGACGATGAACTCGCCGCTCTCTTCGCCCAGATCCCGCTTGGCCATCTCCACAGCCTCGTCGGTCTTGCCCATGCAAGCCAGGTAATACACCTCCATCGAACGGCCGTGAACCGATGACTTGCCTTCTTCCACACCCTTGCGGTATACCTGGTAGCCCTCAAGGAACTTGTCTAAGTCGCCACTATTGAAGTAGGTCAGCGACTTGCGGGTCTCGATGTCGAATACGCGTTCTGGTGAATATTCCTCAGCAATCTCCTTGGCCTTGTCGAGCAGACGGGCAGCCTCCTCGGGGTTGTCGTCAATCTCAACGTTCACGAGGTTCATGTAGATGGGGGGCATACTCTCGTAGTAGCCATATCGCTCCATCTCGGTGATCACGTAGTGGAAGTTGCGTCTGGCAGCCTCCTTATTGCCACAGTAACTGTTCAGGTGACCTAACATGTTATAGGCCATATACATCTCCTTCTCCAGTTTCTTCTCGCGCAGTTCCATCGAGAGGTTGCGGCCACCGACATAGGCCTCGTAGATCTTCATACAGTTCAGATTGAAGACAATCTCATTACAACGCTGGGTATAGTAGGCGTGCAGGTCGCCTTGTTTCAGCAGGTAGTCCTGCAGATTCTTCAGGGCAGGGAAAAAACGGGCGCTGTCGGCATCGTTGAAAGCGCGATGCATGGAATCCCTCAGAGCCAAATACTCCGGGGACTGCCTGTAGTCGTCAGCAGCCTTTGCTTGACCTGTCGTAAACAGCATGGTCAGCGCCAAAAGGAAAGTCTTCATATCCATAGTTAACGGCCTCGATAATTTTCTGTTGCAAAGATACAAAAAAAATCAATACGACAAAATAAAACGGGGAAAAATTTTCTCGTTTGCGAATAATCCGCTAACTTTGCACCCGATGGAGATTAATCCGATAGCACATTTCCGATCGCCGTTGAAGTCGAAGTTTGGCATCCCGCGTCAGAGCGGCCTTGCCGAAAGTCTCACGGGCTGCATCGTCTTCGAACCGCCTTACCGTCATGGGGAGGCTCTGCGTGGCATCGACGGATTCGACTACCTGTGGCTCATCTGGGAGTTTTCTGCGAATAGAGGCGAGGGAGCGCTTACGGTGCGTCCGCCGAGATTAGGTGGTAATACGCGCATGGGCGTCTTTGCCACGCGCTCGCCCTTCCGTCCGAACCGTCTGGGTCTTTCTTGCGTGCGCCTCGACAGAATCGAGGAGCATCCTGATCTGGGGCCTGTGATTTATGTGAAGGGTGCCGACCTGATGGATGGCACACCTATTTATGACATCAAGCCCTATGTGGTCTATGCGGATAGTCATCCTGAGGCCAGAAGCGGATTCGTGGATCAGACGGAGTGGCAATCATTGCAGGTGGGCATCCCTGAACATCTGGCCCGCCTATTCTCATCGGACGATCTGGAAACGCTGCGTCAGACGCTCGCCTTGGATCCGCGGCCTTCCTATCATGATGATGCGCAGCGCATCTATGGCATGCCCTTTGGTGATTATGATGTCCGCTTCTTAGTGGCCGATGGCGTCGTCAAGGTTGTCGACTGCGTCGAGTCGGCCTCGCCAAAGGTATTTCCTGGTTTCGTGAACGAGGATCCCACTGAGACACAACAGTGAGATCAGGTTGGGGATGGCCATCAGGGCGTTCATGCAGTCGGCGAGGTTCCAGACAATTGCCAGGTTGACCACACTGCCGATCATGACAGCGGCGATATAGATCACGCGATAGGCAATCACCCATTTCTTTCCCTTCAGATATTCAACCGCTCTCTCACCATAGTAGCACCAGCCTAAGATGGTGGAGAAGGCAAACGTGAGCAGGCCGAAGGTCAGCAGGGGTGTGCCGATGACGGGAATCTTCGAGAAGGCTGCCTTGGTGAGGGTGGCACCGTTCTCATAACTGATATCGGGGTAGGCGAGCACGCTGCTCACGATCACCATACCCGTCAGGGCACATATCACCACCGTGTCCCAGAACGTACCGCTGGAAGAGACGAGTGCCTGGCGCACAGGATTACGGGTTTGCGCCGCAGCGGCCACGATGGGAGCCGAACCCAGACCCGACTCATTCGAGAACAGACCGCGGGCGATACCGAAGCGGGCCGCCATCATGACGGTGGTGCCAACGAAACCGCCCCCAGCCGCCTGCGGACTGAAGGCCGAGACCACAATCAGTTTCAGCGCCGGCCATAGGTAGTCGGCATTCAGACAGAGGATGATGATACAGCCGATGACATAGAAGAACGCCATGAAGGGCACCAGCATGCCACAGACGCGGGCGATGCTCTTCACACCACCCAACACGACGGCACCTGTCAGCAGACAGACAAACGCACCTGTGATATAGGGCGATATCCCGTATGTCTCATAGGAGAGGGTTGCGATGGCATTGGCCTGAACGGTGTTGCCGATGCCAAACGAGGCACAGGCGGTGAAGATGGCAAACAGCACGGCCAGCCATTTCCACCCCAGTCCGCGCTCCAGTGCATACATCGGGCCGCCCAGCATCTTGCCGCTGGCCGTCTTCGTACGGTAGCGGATGGCCAACAGTCCCTCGGCATATTTGGTGGAGATGCCGAAGACACCCGTCAACCAGCACCACAGCACGGCCCCTGGTCCGCCCAAGGCCACCGCCGTTGCCACACCGATGATGTTGCCTGTACCGATGGTGGCGGCCAAGGCCGTTGCCAACGACCTGAACTGCGACACATCGCCCGTTGCTGCCGAGTCGCGCTTCACGGAGAGACGTATCGCCGTGAAGATCTTACGCTGCGGAAACCTGAGGATGATCGTCAGATAGATATGTGTACCTAATAACAGGATGATCATCGGCCAGCCCCACAGCCAGCCGCTTAATGTTTCCAAGACCTGATTGATTCCATCCATTTTCGTGTTGTATTGCCTTTGTTTCTTGTCCGTTGAAAAATCATGGGCAAAGTTACTAAAAAAATGGCATTTTGCTGAAAGTCAGCGCATTTTTTTTCAATTCCATTAAACTTTTTTGCCGTTTGGGTGTCAAATAGATAGTTTGCAAAACAAATTAATTAGTTAGATTTATTAAAAAATTAACAACAACATGAAACGATTCTTTATGATCATGACAGCCGCCGTACTGATGGGTACTACCGCTGTAGCACAGGACAACCGTCCACAGTTTGACAGAACAGAGATGATCAAACAGCGTACTGACCAGATGGTCGAGAAGTACAAGTTGAATGAGACTCAGGCCAAGCAACTCCTCGAGTTGAACACCAAGAATGCCGATGCCATGGGGCCGATGATGGGCATGGGTCGTCGTGGCGGTGGTCGTCCTGGTGGTCAGGGTGGTCGTCGTGGCGGTGGCGGTCAGGCTGGCCAGGGTGGTCAGGGTGCTCCCCAGATGGGTGGCGGTGGCTTCCAGATGACAGAGGAGCAGCGCGCTCAGTTCGAAGAGATGCGTAAGCAGAGAGAAGAGAATCAGAAGAAATACGATGCCGAACTGGAGAAGATCCTGACGCCTGAGCAGTTCAAGAGTTATCAGGAGGATCAGAAGCAGCAGCGTGAGCAGCGCCGTCGCGGTATGGGCGGTGGTGCCCCTGGTGGTGGTTTTGGCAACAGAATGTAAAAAGACGTCAAAAATATTTGGTTGTTTACTTAGAAAGCACTATCTTTGCAACTGAATCATTAAACTAAAAGTAATGAAGAGGTTCGTAAAGATAGTGTTTTTTTCTGCGTTGGCCATTGTGGTTGCCAGTTGTGGTGAGAAGAAAAAGCATGACGACATCATTGCGCCGAAGGCGGAGGTTCCCAAGCCGCAGGCACCTATTCGCATGCAGGATTATAACCAGACAACCGATGTCAAGTGGCTGAACAGGGATTATCAGGTGGTTGTGACGCGCACGCCTGATGACAGTCTCCGCATGGTGAAGGATGAAACGGGACAGAAATACGTCGACAACCGTATCGCGTTGCGTATCGTCCGTGCCGACGGCAGTGTCTTCTTCAGCAGGTCGTTTACCAAGGCAGCCTTTGATGCCTTCCTGAACGACGATTATCGCAAAACGGGTATTCTGGAGGGTTTGGTTTTCGACAAGGTGGATGGCAATAATCTCTGCTTTGCCGCCAGCGTCTGCCTGCCCCAGACCGATGAATACATCCCGATGGTTGTCACCGTGAGCAACCTGGGCGATGTGGGCATCAAACTCGACAATCAGATGGACACGAACGGATCACTTCCCGATGATGATGATGACGAATGAAAAAGGGCAGATCACGTTCGACAGTTTCGTTCGTGGTGCCATCGGTGTACTGATACTGGTGGGCATCGTCATGTTGCTCAATCGTCTGAGCAGTGTGCTGGTGCCGTTCTTTCTGGCGTGGCTCATCGCCTATATGCTCTTCCCCCTGGTTAAGTTCTTCCAGTACCGCTGTCGGATGAAATACCGCATCCTCGGCATCCTGAGTGCCTTCCTCGTGGCAGGCCTGGTGCTGACGGTGGTCTTCATGCTGATGATTCCCCCGATGGTCGAGGAGAGCATGCGCGTGAAGGATCTGCTGGTGGCCTATATCACCACCAACGAGACGGTGAGCAACATCCCCCGTATGATCCAGCAGTACGTGCGCGACCACCTCAGTGCCGAACAGATTCAGGCCATTGTCACGCAGGACGGCTTCCTCGACGGCATCAAGGCCACCGTTCCGAAACTGTGGGATGTCGTCACCCAGTCCATCAGCATCGTCTCGAGTGTGTTCACCCTGACCATGGTGCTGCTCTATACCTTATTTATATTATTGGACTACGAGGATATCTGTAGCGGATGGCCGAACTTGTTGCCTGAGCGCTATCGCGGCTTTGCCACCCAACTGGTGAGCGATATCGAGGAGGGTATGAACAAATACTTCCGCGGACAGGCTTTGGTGGCCTTGTGCGTGGGCATCCTGTTCAGCATCGGTTTCCTGATCATCGACTTCCCCATTGCCGTGGGTCTGGGCATGTTCATCGGCCTGCTCAACATGGTGCCTTACCTGCAGTTGATTGGCTTTGTGCCTGCCATCCTGCTGGCCATTGTCAAGGCGGCTGATACAGGTCAGAACTTCTGGTTCATCATGCTCCTGGTGCTCATCGTGTTTGCGGTGGTGCAAGCCATTCAGGACACCTTTCTCACGCCTAAGATCATGGGTCATGTCACGGGTCTCAACTCGGCCATCATCCTCCTGTCGCTTTCCATCTGGGGCTCGTTGCTGGGCATTCTGGGCATGATCATCGCCCTGCCGCTCACCACGCTCATCCTCACTTACTATCAGAAATATGTCATCCGCAGGAAGGAAATCGTCGAGGAAACCGCCCAGCAGGAGGCGGCAGAGTCTTAATGAATCTTAAGAAGGGGCGGTTCATATTGAAATAATGTAGTTAAATTTATAAAAAAAATACAAATTAGAGTCGGGAGGGTTGTTCTTCCGACTTTATTGTTATCTTTGTAACCGTATTGATGAAGTGAATAATTAGGACTTAGTTTATTATCAACTTATATTATTTTAACCAACTAATTAATTTATGTACTACTATCAAAGATTCCTTTCAGCCATTTGTGCAGGTATATTGGTGCTTGGCGCATCCGCTATTCCTGCCCGTATGATGGCAACAGAAGCAGTCCAGCAATCGCAGACTGCTGTGCAGGTAAAGGGCGTTGTCCTCGATTCCAACGGTCAACCCGTGATCGGGGCAGGCGTCATTGAAGTGGGTACTCAAGGCAATGGCACGGTGACGGGCGCCGACGGCTCCTTCACGCTGTCCATTAACCGAGGTGCCAAAATCAGAGTATCTTACGTGGGCTACAAGACGGTGACGATGACACCGGTAGCAGGCCGTACGGCCAACATCACCCTCGAGGAGGAGTCAGAACTGCTCAACGACGTGGTGGTTGTGGGTTACGGTACCCAGCGTAAGAAACTGGTGACAGGTTCTACGGTACACGTCACCTCTGAGAACATCGAGGCTGTGAATGCGGTGGATGCCTTCGGTGCCCTGCAGAGTCTGGCTTCAGGTATGAACATCGTGATGAACTCCGGTCAGCCTGGTGAGGGCTACAAGGTGGTGATCCGTGGTATGGGTACCGTCGGTTCCAACACCCCGTTGTATGTGGTCGATGGTGTGCCTGGTGCCAATATCGACGACCTCTCGCCGAACGATATCGAGAGCATCGACATCCTGAAGGATGCTGCCTCCAGTGCCATCTACGGTGCCCGTGCTTCTAACGGTGTCATCCTGGTGACCACCAAGAAGGGTAAGGCCGGTGCAGGCCACGTCAATGTGTCGTTCGACGGCTATATCGGTTGGCAGAATGTCAATACCAACGATGTCACCCCGCTGAACGCCCAACAATATATCGAGATCATCGACAAGGCCCGTGAGACTCAGGGTGTGGAACCATACGCCTGGGAGAGCCTGATCCCCAAACAGTATCCGCTGATTCAGAGTGGTCAGTGGAACGGTACCAACTGGCTCGACGAGACCACCATCGACAATGCGCCGATGCACAACGCCTCCATCAATATCAATGGCGGTAGCGACCTGTCGCGCTTTGCCCTCGGTTTCACCAAGTTCCACCAGACTGGTACGCTGGGAGCCCCTGCCGATCCGAAGTTCGACCGCTACACCGTTCGTCTGAACTCCGACTATTCGCTGATCAGGAGTAAGGGTCGCGACGTGCTGAAGGTGGGTGAGAACATCACCTTCTCGGCTACCGACAAGCGCGGTGTGTCGGTGGGTGGTATCTACGGCAACAGCATCCGCACGCTGCTGGCCATGACCCCACTGCTGCCCGCCTACAACGCCGACGGCAGTTACTACGAGTATAAGGATATCAAGGCCGACAACTGGAACTTCCTTGACGAGGCTGCCAACCCGCTGGCTTCGATGCTCTACGACAACAGCATGAGTTACAACAAGGGCTGGCGCCTGCAGAGCAACTTCTTCCTGGAGTTCGCACCCATCAAGGGTCTCACCTGGCGCACCAGCGCAGGCTGGCTCTATCGCCACAGGGAGAGCCGCGGTTATAAGCCTGTCTATGAACTCAGTGCCAAGAAGAGCCAGGCCAACGATGAGGTACGTCAGAGTCAGTCGTACAGCATCCGCTGGTCGTTGGAGAATACCATCAACTGGGTGAAGTCGTTCGACAACCACAACATCGACGTGCTCCTCGGACAGTCTGTCGAGAAATGGGGCTACGGCAATGGTGTCAGCGTGACCAACGGCGACTCACAGTTCCCCGGCTCGTTCGAACATGCTTATATCGACAATGCCAATGTGATCAACGAGGCCCTCACCTCAGTGGGCGGTACACCTGAAGCACAGGGCGCCATCGCATCGTTCTTCGGACGTGCCAACTACAACTACGCCGAGACCTATCTGCTCTCACTCGTGCTCCGTGCCGACGGTTCTTCCAACTTCGCACGTGGCAAGCGCTGGGGTTACTTCCCCTCTGTATCCGCAGGTTGGGTGATCAGCAACGAGTCGTTCTTCGAGTCGACCAAGTCGTGGCTCGATTTCCTGAAACTCCGCGCCAGTTGGGGTCAGAACGGTAACTGCAACATCTCCAACTTCCAGTATCTGGCCACCATCAACCTCAACGATCCTTACTACTTCGATGATAAGAGTAAGCCTGGTCTGGGTGCCTTCCCCGACATTCTTCCTAACGAGGATGTGAAGTGGGAGACCTCCGAGCAGTTGGACTTCGGTTTCGATGCCCGCTTCCTCAACAACCGTCTGGGCTTGACCTTCGACTGGTATAAGAAGACCACCAAGGACTGGCTGGTTGTGGCTCCGATCCTGCTTTCTTACGGAACGAACGCCCCGTATGTCAACGGTGGTGATATCGAGAACAAGGGTTATGAGATTCAGTTGAGTTGGAACGACAAGGTGGGCAAGGACTTCCGCTACAGCGTCACGGCCAACTTCTCGCACAACAAGAACGAGGTTACCCGTCTGGCCAACTCCGAGGGTATCATCCATGGTGGTTCCAATGCCATTGCACAGAACACGGCCGAACTCTACCGTGTGCAGGTGGGCTATCCCATCGGCTACTTCTGGGGCTACGAGATGGAAGGTATCATCCAGAACGAGCAGGATCTGCAGGACTATATCAATCGTAACTGCGGCGGCGACAAGAAGAACTCGCTTCAGGGTGCCGACTTGCAGCCTGGTGACGTGAAGTTCGTTGACTTCGACGGCGATGGTAAGGTTGAGTCAGGTGATGACGACAAGACGATGATCGGTGATCCGAATCCCGACTTCACCGCTGGTCTCAACATCAACATCTCCTACAAGGGCTTCGACCTGGGAATCAACGGTTACGGCTCCTTCGGACAGCAGGTGGCCAAGAGTTACCGTCAGTTCTCCGACCATCCCGACGACAACTACTGTACCGATGTCTATACCAAGTACTGGACAGGCGAGGGTAGCACCAACGAGTATCCGCGCTTCACCCACGGTAAGACCGCCAACATGTCTGAGATCTCACGCGTCTGGATCGAGGATGCCGACTTCTTCAAGATCTCACGCATCTCGTTCGGCTATGACTTCAAGCGCCTCTATCAGAAACTTCCCGTACAGAAGTGCCGCCTCTATGTGTCGCTCAACAATTTCTTCTGCTTCACAGGCTACTCAGGTATGGATCCTGAGGTGGGCTTCGGCAACGGAAGCAGTTGGGCTTCTGGTATCGACTGTGGCTACTATCCGTCGTCACGCTCCTTCCAAGTTGGTCTGAACGTAAATTTCTAATTAATTGATAATTGATAATTGTTATGAAAAAGAATCTATTATATATCGTCTGCGCCTTCTGCGTAGCCTGTGGCTTCTGTGCTTGTGAGGACTTCCTCGACACAGAAAACCTCACCAAGAAGGATTCCAACAATTTCCCAGTCAGCCAGGCCGATGCCGTACAGATGGTGAATGGTATCTATGCCGTGATGAACCGCAATCTGGCCGACCCCGAGGAGGATCCCTTCTTTATCTTTGATATCGCTTCCGACGACCGTCTGGGCGGTGGTAGTCAGAGTAACATCGGCGCCCAGGGTGTCGACCGTCTGATGAACGCTTATGTCGACTGGATGAAACCCCTTTGGAAGCAGCGCTATGCCGGTATCTACCGTGCCAACTATGCCTTGGAGTCAATCGACAAGGTGACGGATTGGTCTTCGCCTGAGGCCAAGGATCAGTTGCTCTGCGAGATCTATTTCCTCCGTGCCTGGTATTTCTTCAACCTGGCTCAGGTGTTCAACGGTGTGCCCCTCACACTCACCACGGAGCCCCTGAATCTGCCCAGGGCTACAGCCGATGAGGTGTATGCCCAGATTGGTTCCGACCTGAAGACTGCCATCGAGAAAGGCCCTGCCACCAAGTATCCTAAGTTCGGTATCGGCCGCGTGTCAAAGTGGTCTGCCGAGGGTATGATGGCCCGCGTATGGCTGTTCTATACCGGCTTCTATGGCAAGTCTGAACTGCCCACCGCCGATGGTGGCAGCATCTCTAAGGCTCAGGTGGCTACCTGGCTCGAGGACTGTATCAAGAACAGTGGCTACGACCTCGTCAGCGACCAGCGCAACCTCTGGCCCTATACCAATCCCTACACCGCCAAGGACTATCCTTATGCCCTTGAGAACGGCTTGAACTGGGAGACCGACGAGAACATCGAGAGCATGTTTGCTGTGAAGATGTCGAACGTGCCTGGATGGAGTGCTGATGATCAGTTGCGCCACAACCGTATCGTTGAGTTCTACAATCCGCGTAAGACCACCGAGGCAGCCTTCCCGTTCTCCGTGCAGGGCTACTCCAACGGTCCTGTGTGCTGGAAACTGTGGACTGACTGGGCTGAGGATCCCGACTACGCAGGCGACTACCGTCGTGTAGGCTCTATCTGTAAGCGTGGCGATGAAATCCCCAAGTACAAGGGCGATACCGGTAAGGAAGTTGAGAATACCGACCTGCTGGCCAAGAAGTACCTCGGCTGCGAGGCCTGGAACGAGAAGCATGATGGTCGCTATCTGAGTTATGCCAAGTACTATAAAGGAGAGAACAACCGTCAGACGGGTCTGACCCAGTCGCTCGTATGGCTGCGCTTTGCCGACGTGCTGCTGATGCACTCCGAACTCACCGATGGTAAGGAGGTCTATAAGGGCATGAGCGGACTGAATGCTGTCCGTCAGCGTGCAAAACTGGATCCCCTTCCTTATAGTCTGGCACTCTTGAAGAAGGAGCGTCGTTATGAACTCTGCTTCGAGGCTGTGCGCTGGAACGACCTGCGCCGTTGGGGCGATGTCGCAGAGAAGGTGAAGAACCAGGTGGGCAACCCCATCCTCAACCAGGGCATTGCTGGTGAGTATGCCTTCACCAACGACTTCATGCAGCGCTATCGTGACACTGGTGGTGGTTTCTTCAAGATTCCTGAGGATCAGGTCACCCTGTCAGAGGGTGTACTTGTGCAGAACCCGGGCTGGGAAAGCGGCACCGACTGGGCTAAAGGCGACTTACCTTATAAGTTTAAGTAAATACGTTATTAATCAGAATCCCCTCGCAGCATCGCTGTCGAGGGGATTCCTTCTTTTAAAACGGTCCGTGTCCCATGCAACTCGTGGTGGTGATGGCCGTCAGTGCGGCGGTGAGCGCGGCTACTATTACCTTCACCGCAATCTCAAAAATCTTCTTCTTCATACGCTCTTAATTCTTAATTGATGCTTAGTCTCCAGTGTCTGCGGGATTATCGTCGTCGTTGGTATTGGAACCGCTGCCTCCGCCTCCGTTGTTCTCACTCCCCTCGCCCGTTGGAGAGGGGTCGGGGGTGAGGCTATTCTCCTCCGGATCCTCCACCTCGCCAGCATCGGCAGAGGTCACACGCTTCACGAGGTCGCCGTTGCGGTCGTAGCAGGTAATCTGGACGGCGGTGTCGGCCAGTTCATCCTTCAGGTCCTGCGTGGGGGTGAAGATGATGCGACGACTCTTGATCAGTCCCGTCTTCACGTCCTCCACCTTCTCGACGCTCTTCGCACGGAGGCCGAAGCGCATCGTTCCCAGTCCGGGCAGAGCGACGCTGTGACCCTCGGTGGCCCAAGCCTTGATCACCTCACCGGCTGCATCCCAGCAGGCCTTCATCACACCCTGACTCACGCCGCTGCGGAGGGCTGCCTCACGAATCACCTTCGACTGCGTCAGCGCGATGTAGAGTTCCGGCTGCATCACGTAGCGGTAAACGCCCGGGTCGTTCTTGCTGAACTTGATCTTTCTCTCAATTGCCTTAATCTTCAATGCCATAATCTAAAATCTTTAAATGGTTAATAAATCGATAAATGTTTAAATAGGTCAATAAATTGGACTCGCTTTAGCGCTTTTACAAAGCGTAGCGACTAAAAGAAATTGTCAATTGTCAAATTGTAAATTATAATTACTTTTCTTCGAACCGACTCGATTTGGTGCTTTGCCTAGGAAACACTTGCCTGCGCGCTATGCAATTTTTGTTACCCAGTTGGGTCGCAAATTTCGTCGTTTTCATTGACAGTGCAAAGGTACGACTTTTTCATTGCGGTCTACGAATTTTGCCGTCGGTTTTTCTCATTTTTTTTTCGGTCTGTCCGGCGCGGGGTGGGGCGGCTTCCGTCTCGCGCTACAGTGCTACACCTAAAAATCCAGCCATGCACAGAAAAACTTGAAATTATATCTATATTTATATATATTTATAAATATATATAAATATAGAGTTAAACTCCCCTTTTTGCGTACACTGAAATTTTAACTGTAGCACTGTAGCACTGCAACGCAAATGGGGATTTTACACCACAAAGTTCGATTTTGTGTAAATTATCTACACTTTTCCTAACTTTTCGGTGCAAAAATACGCATTTCTTTTCTCCTGAAACCACCAAGGATTTCTTTTGAATCTTCCAAATGCTTTGCCAATTATTCGCTTGCTTTTTTCATCAGCCGCTTGGTTGCTCTGAGTTCCTTCTGTAGCAGTTCCATACGTTCTTTCAGTTGCTCTTGGGTAGGCAGCATATCTTTGATTCGGATATTGTTGTAAGTCGCAACTCCCATTGGAGTCGTAATCCCTCGGAAAGACCATTGTACATCGGTCTTATCCATATCGGAACAAATCAGGAGGCCGATAGTAGGGTTGTCATCAGGAGCTTTCAATAGTTCATCAACGGCACTAACATAGTAGTTCAACTTACCAGTAAATTCCGGCTCAAATGGCTTCACTTTAATTTCGCACGCTATGTAGCAACGTAGGCGGACATGATAAAACAGTAAGTCAATCTTCCGTGAGCGTCCTCCAACTATGATTTCTTTCTGTCTGCCCATAAAAGCGAAGCCCGTTCCCATCTCCAATAAGAGGTTCGTCACATCATTGGTAAGGGCATCCTCCAACTCTCTTTCTTCAAATGGCTCATGGTCAACGGTTGCAAAACCGAAATCATAATTCTCCTTTAGTACCTCCTGCACCAAATGGCTTTGTGGCTCTGGAAGGTACGTTGAGAAATTATTAACTATCTTCCCCTGATGCTCATAGAGGTGAGCCTTATAACTATTGACAAGTGCTGTTCTGCTTAATCCCTTCTCAATTACATGCTGCATATAAAACAATGCCTCTTCAAGGCTTTCACTTCGTGTGATAATCTCAATATGTTGGCCCCAGGGAACAAGAGCGAAGGGGAGCGGGAACTCATTGCTGGCGTCATTCTCAGTTCCTGAAACAGACTGTTTCACTAATTCTCCAACGGGCCGTTGGAGTTTTATACGTTCTTGATTTATGGACGATTGTAATTCTCCAACGAGTCGTTGGAGTTTTTCTGATGATGCATGATTGGTATAGAATAGATACCACTTCTTCATATACCACAGGTTTGATGTCGAGAATCCTTCCTCATTAGGAAACTCCTTCTTCAAATCCAGACTTACCTGTTCTACGACACCTGCACCCCAACGTTCCTCAGCCTTCTTCTGCACGAGGTCACGTCCTAATTGCCAGTTGAACAGCAGTTTCTCGCCATTCACCTTGACAGCAGCCTTCACCTGTGCCGAGCGATAACGGTGTTTCACCTCTGCTATCCACTCTGCATACTCTGCGTCCAGTTTCACGTCGTGAGACTTTACCATACGTGGCTCACTAATTTCTATTTCCTTATTCTTTTTTTCCATGTTTATATAACGTTTCATTCCTTATTTTATTGCTTGGCTAAAATTGATCGGCAGTCCCTACGGTAGCAAGCGTCTCCTATCGTCGCCGAGCGACCTTTATTTTAGGCCGAATTGTGTTAATTCTCCAAAATCCGTTGTTCTTTACAGGCTTTTTTCGTATCTTTGCATCGCTATTAATTTATAACAACAATGAAACAAACCAAACTATGGATGCTCGTCGCCATCCTCGTAATCTGCGGCCTGGTGAACATATCCTGTACGGCTGTTGATGTGCCTTCACAGCCAGCGCAGCCCGAGAAGACATACTCGGCTTCCACACGTGAACTGATAACGCTGGTCAACAGCAATGCCCAGTTGAAAAGCCTGTTGGAGAAAGCCATCGCCAAGGGCGCGGAGATCAACCCCGACCGCGAGACCAATCCGGCGCAGACACTCTCGGAGTATTATGATTTCGTGGAGTGGGCTGCCCACGCCATGCCGTGGACGGTCATCAGCCAGCCCGAAGGCACGGACATCTTCACGCGCATCGACCAGAGTCTGAACTTGTTCTTCTTCATCAATGACATCCCGCTCGACGAACTCGACGGGCAGTCGCTCTACAACAACTCGCTGCAATACTTTGAGCCTTACCGTACCTGGCTCAAGACGTTTGCCAAGGCGTGGGGCGCCTATCTTGACACGGAGGACTCGTGGAATCAGACCTATTACGACATCGTGGCAAAAGAGGACACTTTCGGCATCTCAAAGGGCTGGTATGAGGATGCGTCCAACTGGAAGACCTTCAACCAGTTCTTTGCCCGCAAACTGAGTTCGCCTGCCGTGCGTCCCATTGCCTCGCCCGAAGACAACAGTGTGGTGGTGTCGCCAGCCGATGCCTGTACACAGGGCGTTTGGCAGATCGACGCAGAGGGCTATATCGTGCAGGACCAAGAGCCGGGCGTACAGGTGAAATCCAAGAAATTCAGCAGCATTGCCGAACTCGTGGGCCCCAACAGCCAATATCGCGACGCTTTTAAGGGCGGCACGCTGACCCACTCGTTCCTCAACGTGTACGACTATCACCGCTATCATTTCCCCATGGCGGGCAAGGTGAAGGAGGTGAACCTCATCGAGGCCGACTATGCCGTGGGCGGCACCATCACATGGAACCCCGAGACTAAGAAATACGACCTGTTTTGCGACACCCCGGGCTGGCAGTCGATTGAGACACGCGGCTGCGTGATCCTTGAAACAGCAGACTACGGTGTCGTGGCCCTGCTGCCCATCGGCATGATGCCCGTCACGAGCATCAACTGGGCGCCTGAAGTCAAGGTCGGTGCCGAGGTCGCCAAGGGGCAGGAACTCGGCTATTTCCTCTTTGGTGGAAGCGACTTCGTCATCCTCTTCCAGGCCGGCATTAACTTCACGTTGAAACCCCAGTTGTTCAGCCACCAACTGATGGGTGAGGAACTTGGACGTCTCGACTAGTCCGCAGAAAGAAATATGAAAACAGCAAGGACCTTCCAGCAGTATATCTGGATCATCAACACGCTCAGGGCCTACAAGCGCCTGACCTTCGAGGAAATCAAGCAGAAGTGGCAGGACTGTGAGGTGGCCGACGGCAATCCCCTGCAGCGCTCATCGTTCAACCGTCATCGTGATGCCATCCTCAACATGTTCGGCATCATCATCGACTGCGAGCCGAGAACCTACAAATACCACATCGCCAATCCTGAGGTGCTCACCGACGACAGCGTCGAACGGTGGCTGTTCTCCACGCTTGCCGTGCATGGCGTGCTGGCCGACAGTGCAGCCGTGAAGGAACGTGTGGTGCTGGAGAACGTGCCTGCCGGAGAGCAGTACCTGGACATCATCATCAACGCCATGAAGACCAGTCGCCGCCTGCGCATGGGCTACCAGAAATTCGGCACCGAGGGATATGTGAAGACCGTCTGCCCCTACGCCCTGAAACTGTTTCATCAGCGCTGGTATCTGTTGGCACGCAACGATGAAGACCAGATGCGCATCTACGCCCTCGACCGCATGACCATGCTGGATGAGACCGACGAGACCTTCGAGATGCCCGCCGATTTCTCGTCACAGGCCTATTTCTCGGAGTATTTCGGTGTGCTGACCAATGACACGCCGATGGCCCATGTCATCGTCCGTGCCCACAACTTCACCCCTAACTACCTGCGCACCCTGCCCCTGCATCACTCGCAGCGTGAACTGGCATCCACCGACCACTATACCGACTTCTCGTTCGACATCCGTCCCACCGCCGATTTCCTCGGCCAACTGCTCTCGCATGGCGACGGCATCGAAGTGCTCGAACCCGCCCCCCTCCGCCAGAAAATGGAGCAACTGATAGCCAATAATCTTAAAAGATATCACTAACATTTCTGCTGTTTTTTAAAGAAAAACAGGGAATATGTTTTTATTATTCGATGTTTTTGCTTATCTTTGCAAAATCAATTTGAGTTGAAACTAATATGGCTAACAAAAGTGTGAAGGCGGCTAAAGATGCTCACTGATTAACGAAAACTTATAGGAAATATGTATATACCACCATTTACGATCAGTGCTGAGGCCATCAATCTGATAGCAGAGATATCAGGTCAGATTGAGCGTTATGCTATTCGTTTGGAACAAGAGGACGGATTGCGACTTCGCAAGGTAAACCGAATTAAGACCATTCACTCTTCGCTGGCTATAGAAGGTAATAAACTGAGCGAGAACCAAGTGCGTGACATCATTGATGGTAAGAACGTAGTGGCTCCTATCAAGGAGATTCAGGAGGTAAAGAATGCCATAAAGACCTACGAGATGTATCCAACGCTCGATGCATTCAAAGAAAAGGATCTGCTGAAGGCTCACGGCGTGATGATGCAGGCGTTGGTAGATGATGCAGGTCGTTATCGTCGTGGTGGTGTAGGTGTGTTTGGCGAGAAAGGTCTGGTACACATGGCTCCTCCCGCTGACCGTGTGCCTATGCTGATGGGCGACCTCTTTGATTGGCTGAAACATTCAAAGGATCATCTGCTCATACGTTCCTGCGTGTTCCATTTTGAATTTGAATTTATCCATCCTTTCATTGATGGAAACGGCAGAATGGGGCGTTTGTGGCAATCGCTGATCTTGGGTAAACTGCACCCACTGTTTGAGCATCTGCCTGTAGAGAATATGGTCTTTAGCAATCAGCAGCAATATTACGATGCTATCACAGCCAGCACTAACGCTGGACAGTCAGGACCCTTTATCGACTTTATGTTGAACGAGATATACAAGACGTTGAAGTCGCACCAAGGGGAAGAATTGCCACTGGAAAATGATAATCCAACCGACAAAGAGTTCGGTGTAAAGTTCGGTGTAAAGTTCGGTGTAAAGTTTGGGATAAAGTTCAGTGTAAATGAAAAGAAGCTTTTGCTACTACTGAACGAGACCCCAGGAATGTCTGCCCAGGAAATAGCAGAACAAGTTGGAATAACAAAACGTGGCGTGGAGAAACAACTGAAGAAACTGAAAGAGGCTGGAATCATAAAAAGACAAGGTAGTGATAAAACCGGCTATTGGATAATTATTAGAGATTAACAAAACCTATATATAGACTGAATTAAAGCAAAGAATTTAAAAGATGTTAAATCATAGAGGGGTGTCCTGACTTTTGGGACACCCCCTCGCTTATCTTTGCAGCGATAACTTGATTGTTGAACTAAAAAATTATAAAGTTATGGCTGGATTATTTTTCTTGTTTATCGTTGTGGTACTATTTGCTGAGATGCTCGACGGCTATCTCAAGTCTCAGGACAATGCTGACGACTCCGACACCTCCGCTGTCATCGTCTTCACCCCCGATGACGAAGCCTAAGCACAGGGGGTCAGGACTATTGTGTAATTACACGCAGTTCTGACCCTCTGTATTCTAAAGTAGAAAAACTATTTCGCCTTTGTCATGAAATAATGCCTTATAAATTCATGGCTACTGCAGACATCTTTTCGCTAAGATCCTGAAGAGCCCTTCTGTGACACTTGTATTTGACGGAGTCTGTTATTTGCCAATTTAACTTTTATTAATTTTGTTTATTTTGAAATTAACGACAAAAGTATTATCTTTGTAGCCGAAACGAATCTAAGGACATCTCTGATAGACAATATATTAACTAATAAAAGTATCGTATATGACAACAATGAAAAAACAGTATGAGAAGCCTGCGATGCAGGAGTTCGAGTTGAAACATCAGCCGCGACTGTTGGCTGGCAGCGACACCGTTTCTGCCACCATGGACGGTGAGTTTGAGGAGATCATATTAGCGCCCTAAGCGGTCGAGTATTAACAACAAAAACAGAAGAACAATGAAAACAAAGAATATCTTCAAGGCGCTGGCACTGGTCATGCTGATGCCCGCCATGCTGCTGACCACCGCTTGCAGCAACGAGGACGATTTAGTCAACAACGCCGCGAACACTGAGAACACGATAAATAAAGGCTATGCCCTTCCCGTAACCGTGAACGTTACCCGTGAGGGCGACGCCACCACTCGCGCCACCTATACCGACAACGGCAATGGTACTGGGTCGCTTGCCTTCGGCACAGGCGACCAGCTGTTTGTGTATGGTTCGACCTCTGGAGCAGGCAAATTTGCCGGCGCGCTGGATTATGTTCCTGCTACCGGAAAATTCAGCGGTACCATTTATACCCAGAATGACTATGATGGAACTGCCGATGCCCTTTTCTCGGCTGCTTTCCCTGCCAGAGCCATCCTGCTGCCTAATGGCTACGAAAGCTATAACTTTTTATCTATTAGTAATAATAATACTCCAGATGTTGCATATGACGATGTAGTATCAGCTCCTGTTGCGAATGCTTTTGTTGCCTCAGAAACTGCAAAGGCAACAGGCGTAGAGCAGTTAAGTTGGGAGCAAGCATCTACTTACAGCGGCGGTTTTGCTCTGGCGCCCGCGAATGCCGTTCTCAACTTTACCATCTCCGGCTTGGAGGCTGGCGCTAAGACCGTGACATTAATTACAAAATATTCTGAGTTTGATTTTGATGTGATTATATCAGGAAGCGTGACTCCCAATGCTTCGGGCGTTGCCACATTTGCCATAGGCGTACCCAATAATTTAGTAATTAAAAATGTGGCTAACAACCTGACCGTGGGTAGTAGTAAATTCACCCTTCCTGGCGGCACAGCGGTCGTCGCCGGCAAGATTTACAACATCACGAGGGGTACAGGGGCCACTGTCAACCTCTCAACAATCAATGCAGCCTATCCCGCCAGCAACGGTGAAACCCTCACTGGTACGCTGGCCTCTAACGTGAAGATTTCCATCGCCGACGGTGCTACGGTGATACTCCATAATGTAAACATCAATGGCAGTGGCACATGGACAAGTGGCAACTATGCCGGCATTACCTGCGAGGGCGATGCAACCATCATCCTCAGCGGGACGAATACTGTGAAGGGAATCGAATCGCATTATCCTGGCATCTACGTGCCAGAGAACAAGACCGTGACCATCCAAGGCACAGGCTCGCTCACAGCCAGCAGCAACGGCTGGGCTGCCGGCATCGGCGGCGGTAGTGGAGCATGCGGTAACATCACCATCACGGGCGGCAACATCACCGCCACGGGTGGTAATGGTAGAGCCGGCATCGGCGGTGGCACTGGAGCATGCGGTAACATCACCATCACGGGCGGCACTATCACTGCCACGGGCGGTAATTTCGCTGCAGGCATCGGCGGCGGCAATACGGGAAACTGCGGCAACATCACCATCACCAGCGGCGTGACCCGCGTCACCGCCACAAAGGGCAACAATGCCCCCAACAGCATCGGTGCAGGTGGCACCGGCACTTGCGGCACAGTAACCATCGGTGGCATAGAAACTGGTAATATCACCACTAGCCCCTACACCTATCCTGAACCATAATAGTAGTCATGGGGACAGGCACCTGGGGTGAACTATATTTGTAGCCGATTATGTACACAGGGGGTCAGGACTATTGTGTAATTACACGCAGTTCTGACCCTCTGTATTCTAAAGTAGAAAAACTATTTCGCCTTTATCATTTTGCCTTATAAATTCATGGCTACTGCAGACATCTTTTCTCTAAGATCCTGAAGAGCCCTTCTGTGACACTTGTATCACACCGTTCCTGACCCCGTGTGCATTATGAAAAGCCTGCGATGCAGGTCTTCGAGTTGAAACAGCGGACGAAGAATGATAGAATGATAGATTTTGAAAGTGTCATAACTGAATAAGTTTTGGCTCTCTCTGACTGTAGAAAACAAAATAGCTGTAAATTGTTGTCGAAAAATTTGGATATTACCTCAGAATTTTTTATTTTTGTACCCAAATTAACTATAAAGTAATAAAGCCATATTTTCTTATGAAACTAAAAAAGAACTATTCATTATTCGTGCGGGTAGCGGAGACGCTGACCGGCGCAGGACGAGTGGCCGCGGTGCTGCTTGTGATGCTATTCTCTATGACCGCCCAGACTGCGTGGGCGGAAAGCGCCACTGTAACTCAAGCCACTTTCTCTAACTTCTTCGATGCAAATGGTATCTTATTGGATGCGGTCACATCTGATGAGTTAATCTTCCAAGGCGATTTCTCTGGTTCTGATTTAGTAAATTACATTGTTCTTGATAGAGCCATTACTATTACCGGTGACAATGCGGTATTGAATAATATGGGATTTGGCATTGCTGCAAATGGTGTAACATTAAAAAATGTGACTTTAAAGGCCACTACTTCCTTAGGTGACCTGATTTATTTAAACGGTTGTAATGTTACTTTAGACAATATATCTGTAACTTACAATGCTCCTGCTGATGCTGAAGCAAAAGCCATCTTCGCAACCAATGCTGAAAACTTCAAATTAATCAACTCTGAAATCATCTTCACCGGTGCAGACCCAGGATCAAACCACTACCGTGGATTAGAAGTGAGCAATTGTGATGGTGCTATAATAGACAACAACACTATCAGCGCAGTATTTCCTGCCGTTCCTGTTGACTGGGGTGAAATGGGAACAATTGATCAAGATTTAGTTTTAGCTGTCGGTATTCAAGGCGGAGAAGATGTTGAATTCACTAACAACATTGTAACTGTTAACACTAACGGTGCTGTTGGTAGTTATCCTACTATTGATGCAGTAATGATTTACAGCGCTAACGACATTTTAATCAAAGGAAACGACATTACTCATTTGGACACTACGCCTGAAGAAAGTGCAAGATACTACTACAGCTTAGACATATACAGCACAACCGGTATTGTAGAAGCAAACGATATTATCGTTAACACTACTGCTGCTGGTGTTAACCGTGCTGGTACTGCATACGCAGTCCAAGTGGCCGGACCATCTACAGTCACTATTATAGATAACAACTTAACAGCAATCTCCAAAGGTCCTGTCGCAGGTATCTATGCTACCAATTGGAGCGGAGCGGCCAATTTAACTGTAGAAAACAACACTATTGACGTAACTGGTTACGCCACTACTGGTAACTACGCTTTAGTTGCAGGTATCGAAGCAGAAATCGATGTTCTCAAAGCATATGGCAATACAATCACTGTTGCTAATGGTGCTGATTATGATGATGCTAACCAAGTCATTGGTGTAGGTATTGATTCTTCATGGTTCTATGGTGAGACTTCTGCAGACATTAAGGACAACAACATGATCGTTGATGGTCAATACGCAGTTTACTACGCAGTAGCGGCAACCGCCACTGTTACTGGAAACGCATTATATGCTCATGAATTGACAGGTGATGATGCTGTATACATTAAATCCGGAGATAATAATACAGTAGAAAATAACTTTTTCGGCTACGTCCTTCCGAAGACGGGCGGCATCACTGACGCCATCAACGACAAGTTGAAGGGTAAGACGGTAAACATCGTCTTCAATCGCACATTTGAAGCAATACTCTCCACTGGCGAGAGCAAGGCTTCGACCCTCTGCCTGCCGTTCGATCTTGAAAAACCATCCACGACAACCGTCGGCACTTTCTACACCTTCGGTGGTGTGTCTGAGAATTCTGGCGAATATGTAGTGACGATGAACGAGGTGACGGCTACCACACTGACAGCCGGAACACCATATATGATCAAGCCTGCGACGACCGACCCGATAACATTCCAGAATACGGCCTATGCCGTGCCGTCAACCGGATTCACGACAGCCGGTATGACAACCGATGCGAACGGCTGGGAGTTCCGCGGCACCTATCAGGAGATCACATGGCCAGACGGACAGACGCGACTCTATGCCTTTGCTGCAGCCAACTTCAAAAAGTCTGACGGCGAGTTGCTGAACGACGTCGGTGCCTTCCGCCGCTTCGACTATGGCCATGCCAATCCATTCCGTTGCTACCTGTGGGCACCCGATCATATACAAGCACGAAGCGTGAATAGGGCAGGCAACAAGTTGCCGGAGAGCATGAAGGTGATCCTAGTAAGCGCCAGCGGTGAGACGACAGGTATTGGCACGCTTGATAACCGCACGGGCGAAGTGACCTTTGCTGACGAGTGGTACAGCCTCGACGGGCAGAAACTCGATGGCAAGCCCACAAAGAAGGGATTGTATATCAATAAAGGTAATAAAGTAGTAATCAAATAAAATAAGGATAATATGGGAAAGAAACAGTATATAAAACTTTCGATGAAGGTGTATGAGTTTGAGCAGAAAACACAATTGTTAGCAGGCAGCGGTGCTGGTGGTGACATTAATGCCCCTGTTATCCCCGGCCTGCCGGAGGACGATATGTTCGAAGATTTTTCTTTGATCTGATTAAAACATGCACAGGGGGTCAGTATCACACCGTCCCTGACCCCGTGTGCATTTGGCACATGTATAAAGAAAGTTAATTTTTCATGGGGTGTCCTAAGTTTTGGGACACCTCTTGTTGTATATTTGCCACGAGATTGCGAGGGCAGGATGCTATGCCTGGGGCAGTCGAGAATTAATTGTAAAACTTAAAACAAGAGATGGAAAGGCAAAATGAAAACAAACATTGACGAATTGAGAGGATGGCTTGGCGACGCCGAGCATGGGCTCAGACAGGAGGCCGACCGCTTGGAGGAGAAGAGCCGTCAGATTACCAGTTATATGCGGGTGCTGAATGCCATGGAGGATCTGACCTCGGAGGTTGAGGATCTGAAAGAGGAGTTGGAGCGGAAGCAGATGGAGATTGACGACCTGAGTAATCAACTGGAACGGAAGGATAAGGCGATTGACGACCTGCAAAGGCAATTGTTGGAGGTGGCGAATCAGCATCTGGAATCGGAGAATCAGCATCTGGAGGCCGAGGCCCATGCAAAGCCGCCTGAGATCCACAACCATTTTGAATCGGGCAGCAGCGCCCAGGTGTTTAATGACAAAGTGACTAGTAAAATCATTAAGAAAAAGGCTAAAAAGGAGAAGAAGAGAAGATGGAAGAAAATAGTAAGAAAAGTGTTGTAAACCATTTTGAGGCAGGGTCGAACTGTCAGGTGTTTAACGGCAATATCAGCGGTTGTGTGTTTGCCATGCCTGGGTCGAACGTGACGCAGCAGGCGGCAGTACCCCCTGAGCCACAGCGCAAGGAGCAGTCAGAGGAGTCTTTGGACGCTATGAACCACGACGTGTTGACAGAAGCCGTGCAGGCTGTTCAGACACACATGTGGGGCGCTTCTGCCTATGCGGTGCTGTTTTGTGAGTGTCGCGACCATCGCGGCTACCCCAATAACATGGCACAGTTTGAGCGTGACATCGACGTCATTGCCCGCGAGCGTCATCTGACATACGGTTGTAAGGCTGGTACGCTGTCGGACGCCTTCCGTCATAATTCCTATTTGGAGAAGCATGTAGACAAGTGGAAAGACATGGGTGTAAAGACACGCTCGATGCATCTGCTACAGGTTTTTCAAGAAGCACTTCCGTAATTAGTTCCGTATTTCCGTTATTTGTTCCGTAGCACTCCCGAACTCTTTCGGGGGTGCTTTTTTTATGTCTAATTTTGCAGTGTCAAAAGGACAAAGCGCTCTCAGACTTACTGATACAAAGGACACGGCGGGTAGGCCCGGACGAACACCATGAAACACGACCTCGATAGTCGAGGCCATGAAAACACATTTGAGAACAAACTACATTATTTATAATTTTAAAAAAAAGGAAATACCATGAAAGAAATTAGTATTTTTCAGTTTGGCGAGTCGTCAGAGCCGCAGCGCATGACCTCGCTCGAGATTGCCGAACTCACCGGCAAGCAACACAAAGACGTGCTCAAAGCCATCCGAAATATGGAGCCAGCATGGGCAAAAACATGTGGGCGCAAATTTGCGCTGACATCCCGAACCATCGTTCAGCCTAATGGTGGCACACGTGAGGTGCCTTGCTATTCACTCACCAAAACCGAGTGTCTCTACATCGCCACGAAGTTCAACGACGAGGCACGTGCGAGGCTGGTGCTCAGGTGGGAGGAACTGGAGGTTGCACACAGGGCACAGCACACGACCGACCTGCCTGCGCTGCCGGCACCGGCGGTGCTGGCGATGGCCGACAGGATTATCGGTTCGGTGCTGACCGAGATGAACGCAGGGGCTGAGGACACGCTCACCGCCACGCAGGTGGCCAAGACGTTCAACATGACGGTGTGGGACTTCAACGCGGTGCTGCGCGACATGGGCATCCAATACCGCCGCAATGGTCGGTGGAACCTGAGCGATGATCTGGCAGGACGCGGATTGACGGCGATGCGCACCCACGTGTCGTACTCGTTGAAGGGCGAACGCAAGGTGAAGCACTACATGACGTGGACGCTGCAAGGCCTCCGCTTCCTCAATGCCAAACTCGGCTATCCCAACTTTTAAAATTGAAGAATTAAAGAATTGAAGATTGAAGTTATGAGTTGTTATTTTGTATATGTAAAGGATGGGGTGAAGCAGATGCGCCCCATCCAATCGCGCGAGGACTACCTCTCGCTGAGAAACGGCGGACAGCAGCCGACACTTGTGAAACGCATCCGAGCCGGTGAAGACCGACTGAAATATGACCTCGTGCAGATGAACTACTCGTGTCTGCCCAATGCCGACGGTTCCCTGAAAGGTGCCACCCAGATGAGCACCTCGGTGGGGATGGACATCGACCACGTGGCCCCCGAGGAGATGCAGCCGTTAAAGGAGCGCATCCTAGCCAAGAAGGACGAACTGGGACTGCTGTTGCTGGAACTCAGTGCGCGGGCGGCAGGCTATCATCTGGCCTTCAAACGACTGCCTGACCGCTCGCAGGAGGAGAACCTGAGTTGGGCCAGTGAACTGCTCGGCGTGGCCTACGACAAGGGGGCGAAGGATATCACGCGGGTATTCTTTACCACCACGGGCACGGAAGAGGATCTGATCTTTCTTGATGACGGACTGTTTGAGATCTCTCCATGCGCTACGCCTAAGGACACAAAGGTGCCTGACCCCATTGTGCCGTCGGAAAAGGTCTATCCGAAGGACTATCACGGTGTGGCGTTTACGGAGATCCTGCAGAAATACTGGGAACTGTTTAACGACGGCAAGGAACCCGTGGAGGGCGACCGCGACACGCTGACCTTCCAGTTGGCCTCGGACCTGCGCCATATCTGCGGCCGCAACTTCGACTGGCTCGACCAGGTGATTCCCTGCTACGACAATTTTCCCGTCGAGGAGAAGCGGCAGAAGATACGCAACGCCCTGCAAGGCAAATACGAGGGTATGCCCTACAGGCTGAAACAGGTGCTGCAGGCATTGAAGTCGACCGCCCGCGTGAAGGCCTGCGGGGGTACGATGACCGCGCCGCCACCGATGCCCGAGAAACTGCCTCCCCTGATACGGCTGCTCACGAAGAACGTGCCCTGCTACTACAAGCCTGCCGTGGCCAATGCCGTGTTTCCGGCACTCGGCACCCACCTGCACGGGGTGAAGTTCCGCTATTGGGATAATGTTGAGCATGAGGCCACCTTCATGAACGTGCTCATCGGTCGCCAGTCGATCGGTAAGGGCAGCATCAAGAGGCCCATCGAGTTTATCATGGAGGACATCCGCCAGCGCGACATCCCCAACCGCCAGCGTGAGGCCGACTGGAAGCAGAAGAACCCCGGTGCCCGGCAGAAGAAGGATCCGCGCCCTACGGACATCTGTATCCAGATGCTCATCGACAACCTGACCGACGCGGTGTTCAACCAGCGCATCGTCGATGCCCACAACAACGGCCAGCGCTTCATCTATACCATCGTCGACGAGATAGAGGCCCTGAAGAAGGTGACCTCGAAGGGCACCGTCGACGAGGTGGGACTGCTCATCCGTAAGGCCTTCGATAACTCGTTGGCCGGTCAGGAGCGCGTGGGTGCCGACTCGGTGAGTGGCATTGCACCCCTGCGCTGGAACTTCAACGCCTCGACCACTCCGCCCAACGCGCGCAAGTTCTTCTATAAGATGGTGAACGACGGTACCGTGAGCCGTCTCGACGTTGCGACCATCATGCTCAACGACGATGACGACGACGAGGCACCCGTGCTGGGCATCTACGACCACCAGTTTGCTACCGAACTGAAACCCTACATCGACCGGCTGGAGGCTGCCAACGGTCACATCGAGTGTGCGCAGGCCGAGAAACTGGCACTCGACATCCGCCAGGAGAACCGCGACGCGGCACGCCTCTACGAGAGCGAGGCCTACAGGGTACTGTCGTTTCGTGCCAACGTCATTGCGTGGCTCAAGGGCATGGTGCTCTACGTGGCCCACGGCTATAAGTGGACGAAGGAGATTGCCGACTTTGTGCGCTGGACAGAGCAGTATAACCTCTGGTGTAAGATGCTCTATTTCGGTCAGCAACTGGAGAAGGAACTGCGTGAGGAGATGGAGATACAGCGGCAGTCGGGGCCTCAGAACCTGCTGGAACTGCTGCCCGGCGAGTTCACCCGCGAACAGTACCGCCAGATGCGGCAGAGTCAGGGGCGTGGCGGTGATGGCGAGTCAACCCTGCGCACCTGGGTGAGTCGTGGGTATATTGCGTTCGACGAGGTGAGCGGGAAGTTTGTGAAGTGCAGAGTGTAGGGTTTACAGTTTAGAGTTTACAGTTTACAGTGATGGAGATTGAAAATAATCAGGCTTGCTTTGTGCGGCTCTGGCTTCGGCTGGAGCGCACAAGACGCATGCTCAGGGTGCAGTGCAAGCGTTTCTGCATCCGTAATATCATGAAGATGTGGTTCGACCACGAGGCCACCGACGACCTGATCTGGGAGGTGTGCAACAAAATCGATATCGACGACCAGACCATCTGCGGGTGGGATGAGTTGCCACGCCCTGCGCTCTATCCGCGTTGGCATCGTGAACTGCTGCGGGCCATTGTCGCCACGCGTCTCGGCATCGGGATGCGCAAGGTGCACCTGCCTGAACTCGATGCGGCCTATAGCCTGGCCTTCCCGAAGAGCACACCTATCAATGTGAATAAGAAAAAGCACTGCGCTACACCGCTACAGTGCTACAGTTCAAAATCTAATCAACAACAAGACCATGAATAAAGTAAATATGAATAAAGATATGCGCTTATCACCCCATTTTACACTCGGGGAGTTATGTAAGACAAGTTATCATCCGCTGGATGGGAATATCCCGAGTAGGGTAGCGATTGAGAACCTCCGCAACCTTTGTGAGAACTGGCTGGAAGAACTGAGGCGTTACGCAGAGATTCCGATTATTATCAATAGTGGATTCAGGAGTGAGGAGGTGAATCGATTATGCGGCGGGGCAAAGGGAAGCAATCACCTGACGGGCTGCGCGGTGGATATCAAGTGCCATGGGCCTGAGCAGATGATTCGCATGGCGGGGATATTGCTCGACATCGCGGATGGCACGAAGCGCGAGTATGACGAACTCATCCAAGAGAAGCGCGGCTCGACGTATTGGATTCACTTCGCCGTGCGCCCAAGTGGAAATCGCCGGAAGATTCTCTTTGACTGCCGCTGAACAATAATCCCCTCGCAACGGCGGGGGGATTGTTATGATCAGAGCGACAGCATGAGATTATGCCAGTTGACGCTGAAGTCGCTCATGGTGGGGAAGAGCAGGTCGGCATTGGCGTCGAAGAGTGTCTGCACGGACAAGGGTCCTGTGTTGACAGCCACCGTGAAGATCCTCGCTGCCACGCCGGCTCGGATGCCCAGAGGGGCGTTTTCCACGACGATGGCTTCGTAGGGATTCAGGTCGCCGGCCTTCTGTAGTCCCATGAGGTAGGGGTCGGGTTTTGGTTTGCCACGACGCACGTCGTAGGCGGTGGTGATATGGGCCTCGTCGACGAACATGCCGAAATCCTTGAGGATGCGCTTGATGAGCGGTTTCTGTCCACTGCCCGTGACGATGCCGATCTGGATGCCGTCGTCGTGGATCTGCTGCATGAGACTGATGATGCCGGGCATGATGGGAGCCTCGGGGAGTTCGTGGAAGATGCGGCTCTTCACATCGTACATGCGCTGGGCCTCGGCCTCGTCGATCTCTCGTTTCTGTTGGCGCAGGACCATCTGACGGATGGTGTCGACCCCACGGGCGCCCTCGGTGGCGTAGGCATCATCGGCGGTCATCTTGATACCGAACTGCGCCATCGACTGCTGCCAGGCAATGGCGTGGTTGGGCATGGAGTCGTAGAGCACGCCGTCCATGTCAAAGAGCACGGCCTTGGGGCTTAGTGCCTCAAAGCCGTGTCTTTCGATGTATTGCTTGACCGCCAGTTGATACATTATGCTTCTTTAGCCAAACGCTCCTTGATAGCCTTGCTGTCGGCCTCGTAGCCGGGCTTATCGAGCAGGGCGAACATATTCTTCTTGTAGGCCTCGACACCGGGCTGGTTGAACGGGTTCACGCCCAGCACATTGCCGCTGATGCCGCAACCGATCTCGAAGAAGTAGATCAACTGTCCGAGATAGCGCTCGTTCAGACGGGGCATGGTGATGCGGATGTTGGGTACACCGCCGTCGACATGAGCCAGACGGGTGCCGAGTTCGGCCATCTTGTTCACCTCGTCGACGCGCTTGCCAGCGAGGAAGTTCAGACCGTCGAGATTCTCCTCATCCTCGGGGAAGAGCAGTTTCTTCTCGGGCTCCTCGACGCTGATGACGGTCTCGAAGATGGTGCGCTCGCCGTCCTGGATCCACTGACCCATGGAGTGGAGGTCGGTGGTGAAGTCGACGCTGGCAGGGAAGATGCCCTTCTTGTCCTTACCCTCGGACTCGCCGTAGAGTTGCTTCCACCACTCGCTCATGAAGTGGAGTTTGGGCTGGAAGTTGACCATGATCTCGATCTTCTTGCCACTCTGGTAGAGACCGTTGCGCACGGCAGCATACTGGGCGGCGGGGTTCTCGGCGAAGGGAACGTCCTTGCCACAGGCCTTCTCCATATCCTGGGCACCGCCAACGAGTTCCTTGATGTTGAATCCTGCGCAGGCGATGGGCAGCAGACCCACGGGGGTTAGTACGGAGAAACGGCCTCCCACATTGTCGGGGATGATGAAACTCTTGTAGCCTTCCTTGTCGGCACAGGTGCGGGCAGCGCCTTTCTTGGCATCGGTGATGGCCACAATCACTTTCTTGGCCTCTTCCTTGCCGCGCTGAGCCTCACACTGCTTCTTCAGCAGACGGAAGGTCAGGGCAGTCTCGGTGGTGGTACCCGATTTGGAGATATTGATCACACCGAATTTCTTGTCTTTCAGATATTCTGTGAGTTCGAACAGGTAGTCCTCACCGATATTGTTGCCTGCGAAGAGGATGGTGGGGTTCTTGGTGTCATTCACCAGCCAGGCGAAACTGTTGCTCAGGGCCTCGATAATGGCGCGGGCACCCAGATAACTGCCACCGATGCCGGCTACGACGATGGCCTCGCAGTTGGCGCGGAGCACGTTGGCGCAGGCCTGTAACTCATCGAGGAAGGCAGGGGTGATGCTGGAGGGCAGATGGAGCCAGCCTAAGAAATCGTTACCAGGGCAAGTGCCGTTCTCCAGCGCCTGCTGGGCGGCCTTGACCTTCGGCTCAAAAGCCTCTACTGCACCTGCTTCGAGGAAGCAGGCTGCCTTTGTGATGTCAAGTTTGATGTTACTCATAATAATAATGATGTTCTTTATGTTAGTTTTTCTAATGATTATCGGAATGAATCCGTCAGAAGTTTGATCTCAATCTGTGGCGCGATGCGCTCGTAGAGGATGTTGTAGACGGCATCGAGGATGGGCATGTTGACGTGCCAGTGGCGGTTGATCTCCTTCATGCACTTCGTACCGAAGTAGCCCTCGGCAATCATCTCCATCTCTATCTGCGCACTCTTCACGCTGTAGCCCTTGCCGATCATCGTTCCGAAGGTGCGGTTACGTGAGAAGTTGCTGTAGCCCGTCACGAGCAGGTCGCCGAGATACACCGAGTCGTAGGCATTGCGCTCGATGGGGTAGACGGCTGTCAGGAAGCGGTTCATCTCCTGTACGGCATTGGCCATGAGCACAGCCTGGAAGTTGTCGCCGTATTTCAGTCCGTTGCAGATACCCGCTGCGATGGCATAGACATTCTTGAGCACCGAGGAGTACTCGATGCCGAGCACGTCGGACGATGTCTTGGTCTTGATGAAATCGCTGGTGAGGATATCGGCAAAGGCACGGGCCTTCTCACGGTCGGCACAGCCCACGGTGAGGTAGGAGAGACGCTCCAGCGCCACCTCCTCGGCATGGGAGGGACCGCCGATGCAGGCGAGGTTGTCGTAGGGCACGTCGAACACCTGATGGAAGTATTCCGAGCAGACGAGGTTCTCGTCGGGCACGATACCCTTGATGGCGGTGATGACGAACTTGTCGCGGATGCGCGTCTTCAGTTTCTTGAGGTGACCCTTCAGGTAGGGCGACGGTGTCACGAACACCAGCGTGTCGTATTGCTGGACGATGTGGTTGATGTCGCTCTCGAAGTGTATCTCGTTGACGTCGAAGTGGACGCTGGTAAGATAGGCGGGGTTGTGACCGAGGCGTCGGAAGTCCTCGATGCGGTCGTCGCGGCGCATATACCAGCCGATATGGTGGGTGTGTCCCACCACAATCTTGGCGATCGCCGTTGCCCAACTGCCGCCACCGATAATTGCTATCTTACCACAATCGAACATATAGCCTCACCCCCGGCCCCTCTCCAAAGGGCGAGGGGAGTCATTACTTTGGTTCAACACTTCTGCCTTTATTCTCATAACAACCTTATTTAAGTCGTTTGATATTTCTTCATTCTTTATACGAATGACCTGATAGCCTTTACTTACTAAAAACTCTGTTCTTTGTTGATCTAACTCTTGTTGCTGTGGCTCTTGATGATAACCACCGTCAACCTCTATCACTAATTTTGCTGGTAGGCAGATAAAATCTGCTATATAGTCTCCGATGGGATGTTGTCTCCTGAATCGGACTCCAGCCTTCAAGTTTCTTAAAGCATTCCACAAGACTGTTTCGCTCTCTGTCATCTCCCGCCTGTTATATCTGGCGAAGTCCTTGAGCAGTTCATACCTGTCAGGTGTGGCAGTCTCGTAGTCGTAACTCATGAACAGACTATTTACTCCCCTCGCCCGTTGGAGAGGGGCTGGGGGTGAGGCTGATCCACTTCGCAACCTCATCGACTGAGGGCTTGGTCATGTCGAGTTTGTACTTCTTGACGATGTCGCCGATCTTCTGCTGCAGGCCCTGGGGCTTCTCGGAAGCGATGTTCTGCACGAGGTTGAAACCAGCCTTGCGGAGTACGGGAACCCACTCCTCGGCCACACCCACGGCAGCCCACTCAGCGGGCGTGCTCTGCGGAATCTTCTTCTCAGGCTTCATCTGCGGGAACAGCATCACCTCGCCAATGGCGAACTTGCCTGTGAGCAGCATCACCAGACGGTCGATACCGATACCGATACCGAAGGTTGGCGGCATACCGTACTGCAGCGCGCGGAGGAAGTCCTGATCGATGATCATAGCCTCGTCGTCGCCCTTGTCGGCTAACTTCATCTGCTCGATGAAACGCTCCTCCTGGTCGATGGGGTCGTTCAACTCGGAATAGGCATTGGCCAGTTCCTTACCATTGACCATGAGTTCGAAACGCTCGGTGAGACCGGGCTTCGAGCGGTGCATCTTGGTGAGGGGTGACATCTCGACGGGATAGTCGGTAATGAAGGTGGGCTGGAGGAAGGTGCCCTCGCAGAACTCACCGAAGAGTTCGTCGATCAGTTTGCCCTTACCCATGGTCTCGTCGACATCCATACCCTTAGAGAGGCAGAATGCGCGGATCTCGTCCTCAGTCTTGCCATCGCAGTCGAAACCGGTCTTCTCCTTGATGGCGTCGAGGATGGGCAGACGACGGAAAGGTGCCTTGAACGAGATGATGTTGCCATCGATCTCAACCTCGGGCTTGCCGTTGACAGCCGTACAGATCTGCTCGAGCATATTCTCCGTGAAGGTCATACCCCAGAGCAGGTCCTTATAACTCACGTAGAGTTCCATGCAGGTAAACTCGGGGTTGTGGGTCTTGTCCATACCCTCGTTGCGGAAGTTCTTACCCATCTCGTAGACACCCTCGAAACCACCTACGATGAGGCGCTTCAAGTAGAGTTCGGTAGCGATACGCATGTACATATCCTGATTCAGCGCATTGAAGTGGGTGATGAACGGGCGGGCCGAAGCACCACCTGCGATGTTCTGCAGAATCGGTGTGTCAACCTCTGTGTAACCAGCGTTGTCGAGGATGCTGCGCAGCGTGCGGATGATGGTGGCACGCTTGAGGAAGGTATCCTTGACGCCTGCATTCACCACGAGGTCGACATAGCGCTGACGATAGCGCAGTTCGGGATCGTCGAAGGCATCATAGACCTTACCGTCGGCATCGGTCTTAACCACTGGCAGCGGCTTCAGACTCTTGCTCAATACGGTCATCTCCATCACGTGAACGCTGATCTCGCCCGTCTTCGTACGGAAGACGTAGCCCTTCACGCCAATGAAATCTCCTAAGTCGAGGAGTTTCTTATATACTATATTATATAAGTCCTTGTTTTCGCCCGGACAGATAGAGTCGCGCTGTACATACACCTGAATACGACCCTTTGAGTCCTGCAACTTCGCAAAGGCGGCCTTTCCCATGACGCTCTTGCTCATGATACGTCCGGCAATGCTTACCATACGGCTATTCTCGGGTGTGGCGGTCTCGCGCACATCATTGCCATTCTCATCTTTTCCGATGACGGGAAGGTCTACGAAGTCATTAATGATATCTGTGCTCCATGCCGTTACGGGGAACTCCGCAGCGGGATATGGGTCAATCCCCATATTTCGTAATTCCTGCAGACTCTCTCGTCTGCCAATTTCTTGTTCGCTTAATTCTAAAACGTTCATATTTATATTCGAATATATGTGCTTAAGTGGCTGCAAAGTTACTAAAAATCCGCGAAATATCCTATTTTTGAGTAAATTATTGCAAAAAATTATGCAAAACATTTGCGCGTTAAGGAAAAAATGTTTATATTTGCGGCATATTAACCCCAACAACAGAATCGAAATCAAAAGTTAAAACCAAAATGGAACAAAGTTCTGAGTTTGTAGAAACCATTGATAAGATAAAAACCCGTGTGGTGGGAATAGACATCCGTTTGGATAGAACGACATACGCCTTGGTGGATATCCGTGGCGATATTATTGCGCAAGACTACTTCTCGACTCTGGACTTCCCCGATGTGAATGACTACGTCACGACATTGGCTGAGAAGGTCCTGGCAATGGTAGAGGAAAACGGTGGCTATGAGATGATACGCTCGGTGGGCGTGAGTGCGCCCAGCGCCAGTGCTGCAACGGGATGTATAGAGAATGCGGCCAACCTGCCCTGGAAGGGTATCGTGCCCCTGTCGGCCTTGTTGCGCGACAGGTTGGGACTGGCCGTCGCAGTGGCTAACGATGCCCATGTCACCGCCTTGGGCGAAAAGACCTATGGCAGTGCCCACGGCATGAAGGACTTCGTGGTGGTGTCGATCAGTCACGGTGGTCTTGGCAGTTGCTTCTTCTCGAACGGACAGCCCCACCTGGGCTTCGATGGCTTTGCCGGTGAGGTGGGCCATACCTGTGTGGAAGTGGACGGCCGACAGTGCGGCTGTGGTAACAAAGGCTGTCTGGAAACCTATTGCTCGAAGGCCGGTCTCGTAAGGACGGCGCAGGAACTGATGAAGAAGTCGAAGGAGCCTTCGATCATGAGTGAGATTGAGGATCTGGATATCCTGTCGATTGCCAAGTGCTGCGACAAGGGGGATAAACTGGCCATCGAGGCCTACCGCGTGACAGGTGAGATGCTGGGACTGGGTCTGGCCAATTACGCCTCGATCATCAACCCCGAGGCGATTATCCTGACAGGCGACATCGTACAGGCAGGCAAATGGCTGCTGAAACCGATGCGTGATTCATTCGACCGTCATGTGTTCCGTAATATCAAGAACAGGACACGAATCCTGGTGTCGATCCTGAAAGAGGGCGAACGTGACGTGCTGGGTGCCAGTGCTTTGGCCTGGGATGTGAAAGAGTATTCATTATTTAAATAATAATTTTAAGGATGGAGGAAAATAATATCAAAACGAAGGTTGTCGGTGTGGATATCAGCATTGAGCGAACAACCTATGCGATGGTGGATGTCAGAGGTAACATTCTGGCTGAAGACGCTTTTCCCACGGAAGACTATCCTGATGTGAATAATTTTGTAACGGCATTGAGCGAGAAAATAGTAATGATGGTTGAGCAGAATGGTGGTTACGAGACCATCCGTTCGATTGGCGTCAGTTGTCCCAGTGCCAGTTCCGTCTCCGGATGTATTGAGAATGCGGCCAATCTGCCTTGGAAGGGCGTCGTACCCTTGTCGGCCATGTTGCGCGACCGTATCGGACTGGCTGTGGGCCTGTCTAACGACGCACATATCTCGGCGCTGGGAGAGTATGCCTTCGGCAGTGCCCACGGTATGAAGAACTTTATCATCATCAGTCTGGGTGTCGGTATCGGCAGTTGCTTCTTCTCGGATGGCAATGAGCATCGTGGTCATGGCGGCTATGCCGGTGAGTTCGGACATATCTGCGTCTATCCGGAAGGTCGTCTGTGCGGCTGTGGCAACAAGGGATGTCTGGAGGCCTATGTAGGTGCCAAGGGTATCGTCAAGACGGCCCAGAAACTGATGGCTGAGAGCGATGCGCCCTCGATGATGCGCACGTTGGAGAAGTTGTCGCCACGTACCATCAAGGAGTGCTGTGACCAGGGTGACGAGATGGCCATCGATGTCTACCGTCGTACGGGTCGCATCTTAGGTCAGGGTCTGGCTGCCTATGCCTCGCTTACTGATCCTGAGGCGATAATCTTTACGGGTGGTGTCTCCCATGCAGGCCACTGGCTGTTGGATCCTGCGGAGGAGGTGTTTGAGCAATTGGTGTTCGGCAACCTGAAACGTAAGGTCAGACTGCTCATCTCGAGACTCGATGACCGCGAGCGTGATGTGCTGGGTGCTAGTGCCTTGGCCTGGAGCGTTCCCGAGTATTCACTCTTTAAGTAATAGTTGTGGACGTAGAAAGAATCAACCGAATCATCAATGAGAAGCCTAACCTGAGTACCGCCCTCGGTATGGAGTTTATCTCCACACCAGAGGACGATACCTGTATGGCACGCATGAAGGTTGACGAGCGCAATCGTCAGCCTTTTGGCTTTCTTAGTGGCGGTGCTTCTCTGGCCTTGGCCGAGAATGTGGCGGGTGTGGGCTCCTCAGCCCTCTGTCCGCATTGTGCCTGTGTGGGTATTGAGGTCAGTGGCAGTCATGTGAAGGCGGTGGCCGAGGGCGATTGTGTCACGGCCTATGCCCGACTGTTACATAAGGGCACCACCCTCCATGTCTGGAATGTCGATATCAGGGATTCCGCAGAAGAACTGATTTCCAACGTCCGTGTTACGAATTATATCATCAAGCAGAAGAAAGCATGACGGCCTACGCCATATACAGACTACCCCATGAAGACCACGCTACACTGATCAGACAGACAGAAGGTGAGCCTTCGGAATTCCTATCCTGTACAGAACTGAATGGCAGAAAGGGTTTCGTGGTGACCCCGTTTGAGGTGACAGCACAACAACCGATTCTGGTGATCCGTCCTGACGAGGTGGAAAGGATTCCTGTGGAAAAGGTTTTGGAGAGAAAAGACATCGTGGAAGATCATCCGCAGCAGCACCATTCTCTCACCTCTTACCCCTTACCTCTCACCTCTAAGAGTCACTACGCCATCGACTTTGCCAACTTCCATTCCCAACTTGTATCCGGTGCCTTCCGGAAGATTGTGCTGGCGCGCTGTGCCGACGAGGCTTCCGCGGAAGCCGTTGCACCCCTGCAACTCTTCCATCGGGCGTGTACCCTCTATCCCCGTATGTTCATCGCCCTCGTCTCTACGGCAAAGAGCGGCTGTTGGCTGACGGCCACCCCAGAGATTCTCCTCGAAGGAAAGGCGGACGTGTGGCGCACCATCGCACTGGCGGGTACGATGAAACTGGAAGGTGACCAACTGAATGGGGAGGGGGAAACCTTGCGATGGAGTACGAAGAATATCCAGGAACAGCGGATTGTGGCTACCTATATCACCGAGTGTCTGGAACGCTTTACGGGTGATTTCCACGAAGAGGGTCCTCGTGCCGTCAGGGCTGCCAATCTGGTGCATCTCAGAAGCGACTTCACCTTCTCGCTTCCTGATAACCAGCATCTGGGCGATCTGCTTCATGCCCTTCATCCCACGCCAGCCGTCTGTGGACTGCCGAAGCGGGATACCTTTGAATTCATTATTCACAACGAACATACACCCCGTCGGTATTATAGCGGTTTCATGGGTATGCTCGATCCTGCTGCGGAAACCCATCTCTATGTGTCGCTGCGCTGCATGAACATCGAGGGTAGCCGATACCATCTCTATGCAGGTGGCGGACTGCTGAAAGACAGCCAGGAAGAACAGGAATGGCTGGAGACGGAGGCCAAACTTGAAACAATGAGAAGATGTATAGCAATATAGAACAAGTCAACATACTGACCTCGCTGTTGGTGGCGCATGGGGTGAAACATGCCGTTTGCTGCCCTGGTAGCAGAAACTCACCCATTGTGCATAACCTCAGCGTGTGTCCAGACATCGTGTGCTATCCTGTGACGGATGAGCGCAGTGCCGGTTTCTATGCCTTGGGCATGAGTCAGTGTCTGAAAGGGCCCGTCGCTGTCTGTGTCACCAGTGGTACGGCCCTTCTGAATCTCGCCCCAGCCGTTGCCGAGGCGTATTATCAGCATATCCCCTTGGTGGTGATCTCCGCAGACCGACCACAGGCATGGATCGACCAACTCGATGGTCAGACCCTTCCGCAGCCCGATGCCCTTGGACGTTTTGTCAAGAAGGCTGTTTCTCTGCCTGAGACGCATGATGATGAAACGCGCTGGTATTGTAATCGCCTCGTCAATGAGGCCCTGCTCGAGAGGCATGCCCCTGTGCATATCAACGTGCCCATCAGTGAACCGCTCTTCGATTACAGCATCGCAGCGCTGCCTGTGGAGCGAAGGATAGAACGCCTGCCAGCAGACATCTCCAATCAGACGCTGAGTCATGTCTGTAGGATGTTCATGCAGTCGGAGCGTCCGATGCTCATTGCCGGACAGCCCATGAATCTGGGTTATGATGAGGCAGTCTGCTTGATAGGCGATGACGAAAGTTATGTGCCCGATTTCGTGTTGTATATCGGCGGTTCCATCGTCAGCAAGCGCCTGAAACGTTTCCTTCGCAAGGCCAAGGAGACGTGGGTGGTCAATGCAACGGGTGAGGTGACCGATACCTTCATGAACCTGTCGCATGTGGTGCAGGGCGATGGCGATGTGGTGGCCGATCAGATCCGCTTCTTCCTCGAACAGCAGCCCCATCCGTTCGTGCAGCGCTGGGAGGCTTTGTTGGCCAAGGTTCGTGCCCATGCTGCCGACTACCAGCCGGCTTATTCAGAGATGGCGGTCGTGAAACATCTTGAACAACTGCTGGGCGCTAGTGCGATGGGTGCTGTCCACTATGCCAACTCCACCGCCATCCGTCTGGCGAATATCTATGCCTGTCACGATGTATATTGCAATCGTGGGGTGAACGGCATCGACGGCTCGTTGTCTACAGCGGCGGGCTTCTCGTGTGTCGCTGAGGATAAGGTGTTCTGCGTGATTGGCGACCTGAGTTTCTTCTACGATCAGAACGCCCTCTGGAATCAGAACCTGCGGGGCAATTTCCGAATCTTGTTGCTGAACAACGGCAAGGGCGGCATCTTCAACATGCTGAAAGGCTTGGAACAAAGTCCAGCCCGCGACCAGTTTGTGGCTGCCAGGCATCAAACCTCTGCCGAGGGCATCTGCCAGCAGAACAATGTGAAGTATCTTAAGGCAACGAATCTGTCTGAGGTGCAGCAGGGGCTTGACACCTTATTAAATATAGAAAGCGACCGTCCTGTCCTCCTCGAGGTCTTTACCGATGCCGCTGAGGACGAACGGGTATTCAAAGATTATTATAAAACACTGAAATTATGAGAGATTGGAAAGAAATCCGTCATTTCGAGGAGATTCTCTTCGAGTCATATAATGGCATTGCCAAAATTACCATTAACCGTCCGCATTACCGCAATGCGTTTACCCCCAAGACCACATGGGAACTCTCCCAGGCCTTCTCGATGTGCCGCGAGATGCAGGACATCTCTGTGGTGCTGTTGACGGGTGCCATGTCTGAGGTGCCAGAGGGTAAGACCCTCGCCGATGTCAAGCACGCCTTCTGCTCAGGTGGCGATATGCATGTGAAAGGGCGTGGCGGCTATGTCGACGAGGAGGGTGTTCCCCGTCTCAGCGTGCTCGACGTGCAGATGCAGATCCGTCGTCTGCCCAAACCTGTCATCGCAATGGTGAATGGTTATGCCATCGGTGGCGGTCATGTGCTTCATCTGGTGTGCGACCTGACCATCGCCTCTGAGAATGCTATCTTCGGACAGACAGGTCCTAAGGTGGGCTCCTTCGATGCTGGTTTCGGCTCTTCCTACCTTGCCCGTATCGTGGGACAGAAGAAAGCCCGCGAGATCTGGTTCCTCTGTCGTCAGTATAGTGCCAAGGAGGCTGAGGAGATGGGTATGGTGAACAAGGTGGTGCCCATCGAACGGCTTGAAGACGAGTGCGTGGAATGGGCGGAGATCATGATGGAACGTTCGCCATTGGCGCTGCGTATGATCAAGGCCGGACTCAATGCTGAACTCGACGGGCAGGCTGGTATTCAGGAACTTGCGGGCGACTGCACGATGCTCTATTATTTCCTTGACGAGGCGCAGGAGGGCGGTAAGGCCTTTCTTGAAAAGCGCAAGCCCGACTTCAAGAAATATCCCAAACTCCCATGACCTATCAGATAGAGGAGCGTCTGCTCCATTTCAAGCAACCGGCCGGAACATCCCGTGGGGTCTATACCACCCGAAAGATCTGGCTTGTCCATCTCTACGAGGCGGATTGTCATGGCGTAGGGGAGTGCGCGCCTTTGCCTGACCTAAGTTGCGACGCCCTCTCTGATGAGGCGTATCAGTCTTTGCTTCATCCATTCTGTCAGGCACTCTGCCAGACGGGCGAGATTGATGTTGAAGCACTCCGCGACTATCCCTCGATGCTCTTTGGGCTTGAAACGGCGTTGCTTAATCTCCGAAACGGCGACCGTCTGTTTGATACGGCGTTCAGTCGTGCTGAGGTGGGCATCCCCATCAACGGCCTCGTCTGGATGGGGAATCATGATGAGATGCTTCAGCGGCTGGAGCAGAAACTGGCACTTGGTTTCCGTTGTGTCAAACTCAAGATCGGTGCCATCGACTTCGAGCAGGAACTCGACCTGATCCGTCGTATCCGTTCGCGTTTCTCTTTCCACGAGGTGGAACTCCGTCTTGATGCCAACGGGGCTTTTCCCTTTAAAGATGCCCTCTACAAACTCGAACTCCTTTCGCAATACGCCATCCATAGCATCGAGCAACCCATCCGTCAGGGACAGTGGGCCTATATGGCCGAACTCTGTCGTGAGTCACCCCTGCCCATCGCCCTCGACGAAGAACTCATCGGTGTGAACGATCCTGCGATGAAACGTCACATGCTCAGCATCATCAAGCCCCGTTACATCATTCTCAAACCTTCTCTGCATGGTGGTATGGCTGGCTGTCGCGAGTGGATTGCCGCCGCTCAGGAACAAGGTATCGGCTCGTGGATCACTTCTGCTCTTGAGAGTAACATTGGTCTGAATGCCATCGCCCAGTTTGCCGCTTCGGTTTATGGCGACCCGATCCGGATGCCACAGGGGCTTGGTACGGGTCAACTCTTCACCGATAATATTCCCATGCCTCTCGAAATCCGTAACGATCAACTTTGGCGATGTCCTTAGAGCAGTTCCTTGAGGAGTGGAATAGCCCCTCGCCTTATGTCCATGTGCAGACCAGCGGTTCTACAGGCGCTCCGAAGCCGATGCTCGTCGAGAAGCGTCGGATGCTTGCCTCTGCCCGTATTACCTGCGATTTCCTTGGGTTGAAACCTGGCGATACGGCTTTGCTCTGTTTGTCGCTCGACTATATCGCTGGTAAGATGATGGTTGTCAGAGCCCTTGAACGTCATCTGAATCTGATTCCCGTTGAACCGAGTGGTCATCCTTTGGAGAAGGTGGAGAGTGCGGACTTTGCTGCGATGGTGCCGATGCAGGTCTATAATTCCCTTCAGGTTCCTGCTGAACGTGAACGCCTGCAACAGATCCGCCACCTCATCATTGGCGGCGGTGCCATCGACGATGCCTTGGCCGCAGAACTGCAGTCTTTCCCCAATGCAATCTGGAGCACCTATGGAATGACTGAGACCCTGTCTCACATCGCCCTCCGTCGGCTCTCAGGGCCGGATGCCTCACTTTGGTACACTCCATTTCCTTCTGTCAGCGTCAGTCTTTCTTCCGAAGATTGCCTGATCATCGAGGCCCCAGAGGTTTGTTCGGACCGCCTCGTCACCAACGATATTGCCGCGCTTGCCTCCGACCATCGTTTCCGTATTCTTGGTCGCAAAGACAATATCATCTGCTCTGGTGGTCTGAAAATCCAGGCTGAGGAACTCGAGCGTCAACTCCGTCCTCACATGCGCGTACCTTTTATTATTACGAAGCGCCCTGATGAGAAATTCGGCGAGGTGGTTGTCCTCCTCACGGAAGGTTCGACGGATGAGGCCCGTCAGGTTTGTGAGCAAATCCTTCCCAAGTACTATCAGCCTCGTGCCTACCTCCACATAGACCATATCCCTCTTACCGCCACAGGCAAACCTGCCCGTCATGAGGCAGCGCAATTTGCCAGGTTCCCAACCAGATAAAAAAAGAGATGCAACTGCTTTCACAAGTGGTTGCATCTACGATTAGTTAGTAATATGATTAGGTTTATTAAGCTGATTGGTCGTTTCCAGGCCGCGTCTGAAACGCGGCGACTGTAGAATTCTGCTCAACCCTCGCGATAAAAATCGAGGGCTTCGTAGATTTCTTCCTTCGTGGCTGTCTGGTTGATGCGGATGTCGCCGATGCCACCGAGCAGGGTGAAGTTGATGCTGCCCGCAGTATTCTTCTTGTCATGAGTCATGAACTCGAAGAGGGTGGGGTAGTCATCGCAGGTGATGGGCATGCGACCGTAGTTTTCACGGATGAAACTGACGGTCTGGCGCATCTTGTCGGTGGGGAAACCTGTCTTGACGGTGCTCAGATAGAGTTCGCAGACAAGACCGAAGGCGACGGCATAGCCGTGAAGGATGGGCGTGTGGCTCAGGGCAAAAGACTCAAACGCATGACCAACGGTGTGGCCGAGGTTGAGTGCCTTGCGGAGGCCATGCTCCAAGGGATCCTCGGTGACGATGCGCTGTTTGACGGCCACACTGTCGGCCAGCATACGCTGGAGGATAGCGAGGTCGAGGTTTTCGGCACCGAGATTGAAATTCATCAGTTCTGCCCACATCGTTTCGTTGGAGATAAGTCCGTGCTTGAGCATCTCGGCATAGCCGGAAAGGATGTTCTCGCGGTCGAGGGTGCGTAGGAACTGTGTGTCGAGAATGACCGTACTGGCATTGTTGAACACCCCGATCTCGTTCTTCAGACCTCTGAAGTTAATACCTGTCTTACCGCCGACGCTGGCGTCGACCATCGCAAGCAGGGTGGTGGGGATGTTGATGTAATTGATGCCGCGCTTAAAGGTAGATGCTGCAAAACCGCCCAAATCGGTCACCATGCCGCCCCCTATATTTATTAATAAGGTGTGGCGGGTGCCGCCCATGCGTCCGAGTTCCTCCCAAACATGGGCCAGTGACTCAAGCGTCTTGTGGGTATCGGTAGCCTCGATGCTGATGACCTCAGCACCCTGAAGGCAGGAGAAGCCGCTGACAACTGGCCAGCAGAGTTCTCGTGTGGTATGATCGGTGAGGATGAAAAGTCTGTCGTGCTCGCAGGCCGCAATGGCTGTAGCGAGTGACATCTCCAAATTCTCCGCTATTTCTACCTTTTGGGGGGTCATTATCCTTTTAATGGTCATTTTTGCGTGTGCAAAGATAGTCAAATTTTTGGAATTTCATTTAAAAAGAGGAAAATAATTGTAGAAATTACACATTTTTTCTTTGGATTGATTAAACTTTTGAAAATTTGCTGCGTCAAAAGAGCAGAATTTTGAAAAAACTATATGAAAAGATTACTGATTTTAATGATTGTCTGTGTAACGACAATCGCTGGATTTGCTCAACGGACCGTAACCGGTAAAGTAGTAGAACAAGACACCAAGGACGCTGTGATTCAAGCCACAGCCTCTCTTTTAAGTGGTGAAAAAGTGGTTTCCAATGCCGTAACTAATGCTGATGGTAACTTCAGTGTGAAGGCGCCGAGTGATGGTACCTTCACGCTGAGAATTACCTATGTAGGTTTCAAGACCTACACCAAGAAAATTACCGTTGCTGAGGGTAAGGGCGTGTCGGCAGGCACAATCAGTCTGGTACCCGATGCTATCATGCTGCAGGGCGCTACTGTGACGGCTCATCTGGCCAAGGTGCAGTCGAAGGGCGATACCCTGATCTTCAATGCTGATGCCTATCGTGTTCCCGAGGGCTCCGTGGTGGAGGAACTGGTGAAGCGTATGCCCGGTGCTGATATCGACGAAAACGGTAACATCACCATCAATGGTAAGCAGGTATCGAAGATCAAGGTAGATGGTAAGGACTTCGGCGATGCCCAAACAGCACTGAAGAACCTGCCTACCTCTATTATAGAAAAGGTACGCGCCTATGACGAGAAGAGCGACCTGGCCCGTATCACTGGTATCGACGATGGTAACGAACAGACGGTGCTCGACTTCGGTATCCGTGCCGGTATGAACCGCGGTATGATGATCAATGCCGACTTAGGCGTGGGTACGGAGAACCGTTACTCAGGTCGTTTGTTTGGTATGTATATGCGCGATGACTATCGTATCATGAGTATGCTGAATGCCAACAATACCAACGACCAGGGTATGGGCGGCGGCGGTGGCCGACGCTTCGGTGGCGGTATGGGCATGGGCGGCGGTGGCCTGAACGCTGCCAAGACCGGTATGGTGAACATCAACTATGAGAAGCCCAAACTGATCATTGCTCAGGCCAGTGTGAACTTCAACCATCGTGATGGTGACTCTTGGTCACGTCGTTTCCAGGAGAATTTCACTGGAGGCACTGCGAATAAGCAGTTCCAGAACTCCATAAACCAGAGTTACTCGCGTAACACCAACTGGAGCGTTCAGGGTCGTTTGGAGTGGACACCTGATACGCTGTGGAATATTGCCTTCCGTCCGAACTGGAGTTTTGGCAGCAACGACAGCCGCAGTGGAAATACTTCGGCTACGTTCAACGATGATCCTTACACTCATGTCGATTATCAACTCGATGCTGCTGTCATGGCCGAGATTGTGAAGACTGGCGGTGACCTGAGTCAATACATCACTAATAGTTCGAAGAATAATTCGTTGGGTTATGGCGAGAACAAACGCCTGGGTGGTACTTTGCAGATCAATCGTCTGCTGAACGGTAGAGGCCGTAACATCACTGTACAGTTGACCGCAAACTACAGTGACAATGAGAACAGGCAATTGTCGAACAACCAGACGAGGCTTTTTCAGGGAAGGGTCGCAAAATACAATGGCGTAGACAGTTTGACCCAATACCAAGCCAACCGTTATAACCTGTCGCCGACAACATCGTGGGACTATAGTATGAGGGCTACTTATAGTGAGCCGATAGGTTACGCAACATTCTTACAGTTCAGTTATACCTTCCAGTATCGCTATAACGAGAGCGACCGTCAGACGTTCGACTATTCTAACCCGCTTCTGGCTGATCCTACACAGCGTTTCGATTTCAGCGGCGTTCAACCTGTCTACGGTGGATTTAATAATTATTTTAATCTGGTTCAGAACGGCTATTCTCCTGTGAAGGATGATTTCTATTACAGCAAGGATCAGAGCCGCTATTCAGCCTATTCGAATTACATCCATACGGGTGAGATTATGCTGCGCTGGATTCGCGATACTTATGACTTCAATGTTGGTTTGCAAATTGTTCCGCAGACATCGAAGTACACACAGCGCTACTTAGGTGTGGATACTGTCGTGAACCGTACTGTGACTAACTGGAGTCCGACAGCCAACTTCCGCTGGCGCTTCTCACAGCAGGGTAACCTCCAGTTCCAGTATCGTGGTAACACCAGCCAGCCTTCAATCGATCAGTTGCTTGTAATCAATGATGATACTAACCCGATGAGCAAAACAACGGGTAATCCCGATTTGAAGCCTTCGTTTACTCAGAGTTTCAACCTGCGTTTCAACAACTACATTATGGCACATCAGCGCATGATTAATGCCAACCTGAATTTCTCGACAACGATGAATAGCATTTCTAATAAGGTAACCTACTACGATAACGGTGGCCAGGAATCACGTCCTGAGAATATCAATGGTAACTGGAATGCTGGTGGTAATATCATGTGGAACTCAGCCATCGACTCTTTGGGTTACTTCAGTTACAATATTTCGCTGAATGACAACTTCAACCACCGTGTAAGTTATCTTGGTGATGCCAAGACGAGAGAGACCCTGAGGAATGCAACCGACCAGAACAATATTGGTGCCCGTCTCGGTGGTAGTTACCGTAATGACTGGTTGGAGGTGGAACTTAACGGATCACTGAACTACAATACGACCCGCAATGAGTTGCAGCCGCAGTCAAATCTCGACACCTGGACCTACTCCTACGGTGCGAATACCACGATTTATCTGCCTTGGGGTACCCAAATTACAACGGATATCAGTATGAACAGCCGTCGTGGTTATTCAGATGCCTCGATGAATACCAACGAACTCCTTTGGAACGGACAGATCTCTCACAGTTTGTTGCGTGGCAAGCCACTGACCCTCTCACTTCAGTTCTATGACATCCTTGGCCAGCAGTCGAACTTCTCAACGACCATCTCTGCTATGGCTCGTACCGATAATGAGTACAACGCTGTTACCAGTTACGTGATGTTCCGCGCCAGTTATCGTCTGAACTTCTTCGGAACACGTGCTTCCCGTAGAGGTATGATGGGCGGCATGGGCATGGGAATGCCGATGGGCGGTGCTATGCCGATGGGCGGTGGTGCCCGTGGTGGAAACCGTGGAGGCGGAATGCCGATGGGCGGTGGTATGCCGATGGGCGGCGGTTTCGGTGGCCCTGGCAGATTCTAAGAATCAACCCTATAAAAAGAAAAGAGGCTTCGGTTATTCCGAAGCCTCTTCTTTTGTTTCTTCTGGTTCTTCCGTCTTGAAATCGGTGATGCCGTTTTCTACGAGGATGTTGTACCAGGTGATGAGTTTCTTGATGTGACTGTTCTGTACACGGTCGCGATCCCATTCTGGCAGTACCTTGGTGAAATAGTCCTGCAACTCCTGGCCGGAGGCTTTCTTCTCGTTGATGCTGGCTTTCTTGCCGCCTTCGAGATTCTTTAGGTTGTCGAGTACTGTCATCAGGGGTACATCGTCAGTCTCTGTGAACATGGCGATGTCGTTGAGCGATGTGATTCTGTCGGTGGCAAAAGCAGGCTGACGACGGTGCGTTGTGTCGAGGGCCTCCACGATCAGGTTGTTCTTGCCTCGTGTGACGAGTTTGTAAAGACCGGGCTTACCGGCGATGGCTAAAATTGTTTCTTTCATTGTACTTAATATTTTATTTAATTGTTTTTCTATATCTGCTTCTCCGTCATTGACAATCTCGAAGTCTGCCCTGCGGCGTACTTCCTCCTGTGGCAACTGGCGGTTCATCCATTCGAGTACTTTTTCGCGAGAGATACCGTCGCGCTGCATGACACGTTGGATACGTACCTCCTCTGGAGCCGTGACAACGATAGTCTTATCCACCAAGCGATAGGCACCTGACTCAAAGAGAATGGCGCTTTCCATCCAAGTCATACCACTTGCCTCGAAATCGCGGAATACGGCAGGGTGGACGATGGCATCGACGGCCTTGGCGTGATCCTCGGAGACTAAGAGAAACTCTGCTACCTTTTTCTTGTTTAATGTGTATTCTCTCGCCTCTCCTTTCTCATCTTTCACCTCTAAATATGTGTCTGGTCCGATGAGGGCTGTGAGTTGCTCACGAATCTCAGGAGAGGAACGCATCAGACGCTTGGCAGCGCTGTCACAGTCGTAGACCTCATAGCCGCGCGCTATCAGTCGTTGGCAGACGTAACTTTTACCGCTGCCGATACCTCCAGTGATACCGATTTTCATCAGCGGGTCCCCTCTTCTTCTATCAGATAGTCAACGTGAGTGATATCGAGTCTGGCACGAGAGATGCCTGAGGGAGAATCCTTCAGATAGATGCGACACTTCTCCGACGGATTACTAATCAGATCATTGTAGTCGGCCACCACCGTGAATTCCTCAGGGCGCAGGTTACGGAAGACGTTGGCACCTGTGACGAAGCGCACCTTGACCTTAGCCGGGAAGGTGCGGAGAATCTTTCCTGGCGGCATGTTAATGCCCTGAACAGGGACACCGTCCATACTTTCTTCTGTCAACACATCAGTATAGAAACGGATGCTGATCTCGTCGGGCACCGTCTTAACGCCCACCTGCTTCATCAAGCGGCAGTTCACCTGTAGCGTATCGCGGAAATTGACATAGTTCAACTGCTCCGTATAGATCACGTTGATACTGTCGAGTTTCTCCTTTGGCGCATAGACGGTCACACTGTCGGGCTTATATTCTACCCTTGATATGAAGAACAATTGCTCGGGGATGACACGTCCGCTCCATCTTACGGGAACGCGCTTCTTGTCGCCGAAGTTATAGTAGAATACCAATTTGTCTGGCTTGATGTTGGTGATTCTGGAACTGCTGGCCAGTTGCTGGCGGATAAACTTCTGGAGTTCACCCATGGGGATGGTGCCTGTGCCGTCATGACGGGCATAGTTCTTGTAGTTGACGCGTACCTGTGGCAATGCCTTACCATACATGTAGGTGAGCAAAGTGGTACCCTTGTCGTGAATGGTGATCTTGACGGTATCGGTTTCGTCGGAGGTCAGCATGACATTTTTGGGCACATCCGTGATCGTTACGGGAATGGCAAACTCTTTCTCGTAACTCTCGTTGAGTGCCAGGAATAGCCAGAAGAATCCTGCCAAAGCGAGAAAGAACAAGAAAATCAGAAACTCCCTGTTAGTCTTGCTAAACAGGAAATCTCTGATCATTTGCCACAGATTGCGCCTCTCCATAGTGGCCGGTGCTTATTTCTGCATGGGGACACCAGACATATCCTTGAAGACAGAGGTCTTCTCGACAGTGACGACGACGTCGCGGGCAATCTTCACGTCAACAGTGTTCTTGGCCAGGTCGATGCTCTTGACGACACCGTGGATGCCACCACCTGTAATGACTTCTGTACCTTCCGTCAGTTCGTTCTGGAACTTCTGGATTTCTTTCTGCTTCTTCTGCTGCGGTTTGA
>Ga0310690_10001098_pt1 | contig 50437 bp, 44 predicted proteins | sample AusTroGonzalo_MG_2_FD_207661 | JGI IMG/M metagenome (GOLD analysis project Ga0310690, IMG submission 207661) | Bovine rumen microbial communities from tropical cattle in Woodstock, Queensland, Australia - Gonzalo_04 (v2) (version 2) | ecosystem: Host-associated > Mammals > Digestive system >... | reverse complement strand
ATTCAGGCATAAAACCGTATTTAATTAAATCGTCGGTGGTAGCTTGTTGTAATATGTTTGAATTGTCTTGCAATGTAACATCTTCTTGAAAAAACCCGATACTTTTTCCTTTGTTTAAGTTTAATCTGTTTTCAATTATTTTTTCTAACCCGCTAAATGCTCCGCCTAAAATAAACATAACATTTGATATATCGTATTCTCTATCCATATTGAACTTACCGCCACTACAAAAATAATTGGTGCTTTCAAATATTCTTAAAAATTCTTCCTGAACCGTTTTTGTACCTACACCGGATTCTTTGTTATTTTTGTTTATTGCAATTTTATCAATTTCGTCTATATAAATTATGCTTACCGGAAATTTATTTTCATGCATGGTTTGTTTGCATTTTCTTAATAATCCCGTAAATATCGAGTCGGGATTTAAACCTACATAACCTGTTTCGGTCAGTTGGCTTGCATCCGCTATATATATGGGAATATCCAATATTTTACTTAATATATTGCAAATAAAAGTTTTGCCCGTTCCCGTAGGACCAATTATTAAAGTGTTTGTTTTATCCAATTTATCTTTGTTGTTATTTTTATTTATTTTACATTTTAGTATATGTTCATAAACTGCTGCGGAAATATTTTTTGTTGCCGTATCCTGCCCGATAATATATTTATTAAGTTGTTCATATAGTTGGTTAGGATTTAAGTTAATAACTTGTTCTTTAACACTTTGTTCTTGTTTCGGTGTGGAATTTATTAAAATATTAAAAAGGTCTTCGTTTATTTCCAATTCCTGTTCGCCAAAACCTCTTTGTTTATAGCAAATACATTTACTTGTAAATAATTTTGAATTATCATTTAATAATTTTACGATATAACTCGGTTTGGCTGTGTTCAGCTCTACCAAATTTTCAATTAAATCGTTTTTTCTGACTCTGTCACGGCTTTTCAATTTGGATATTGCAACAAATATTATGCAAAACCTTTCGAGAATATTAAAATTATATTTTGCTGTTTCTTTAATAAATTTAACATCTGCATTTTCATCTATACTTCTTGCATCAATCGTTTCGAATTTTTGAAAGTCTATTTTCCTGTTCCATCTGTCGGTATAAAAAATATCTACAATATCATCAAAATACTGTTCCGATGTATACACCGGCAGTTTTGTTAACGGTTTACAAGTTGTTTCGTTTTGTTTTATTTCCCGTTCGTTAAATAATTCTCCCATTAGTTTGTCCTCCTGAGGATTGATTATTTTTTATTATTTTACAAAAACATCGCGACAACAGTATGTCCGTTTAATTTTAAACTTAAAATATTTTTTGAAATAAAATTAAAGAATAAAAAAAATTCGTTAGACAGTGTCTAACGAATTTTTTATGTAAAGTTCTTTTTCAATTAATATGCTATTTATTATGAATAGAATATTAAGGCAACTTTTTTAAAACATCAAATGTTCTGTTATAAAATTTGTTAAAGTCATCTTTGGTTAAATTATCTGCCTGCTGTGCATATAAAAATGTTGCACATTCTTCAAGAATGCTATTTACTTCGGCTATTAAATTATCATCAATATTTTTTTCTTTTAACCCTAAGCCTATTTTATAAGATGTCAGCCCTTCCGCCGATTGTCCCAAAACGGAAGCAAAATATTCCAATAAACCTTTATACATAAGTTCGTAAAACTCTTTTGTGGTCTTTGCTTTTTTAGCTTTTTGAAAAGATTTTTTTGATTTTCTGTAAGCCTTTTTATTTTTTAATTTTTGTTGGTCTTTGTTTAAATACTCTTTATATTTTAATAATAACTTAATTATTATATACAGCAATACCAAAAGCCCTACAATTTTCCAAAACATTGCACTTATTACTATTGCATAAATTTTTAACAAGAACGATAAATCGACATTTTGTGCAACAGGTTGTGTTTCCTGCTGAATATTATTTTCCGGCTGTACTTGTGGTTGTATTTTTCTGTCTTTGTTTTCTTCAATTTGAACCTGAATTTGTTTTTGAGGCAAACTTTTTGTTGTTTTTGTTTCCAAATCGAAATATTTTATCGGAAGTATTTTTATTGTTCCTTCTCCCTGTTCCAAAGGCATAATCAATGTTGTAAATTGTTTGCCTATTTCTTTATCGCCATCTTTAATTATTTGCTCGGAAGTTTCATATTTTTTTAAATTTTCGGATAACACTATCGTGGGTTCTTTTATTGTTTTTACATTACCATTACCTGTTATTTTAATAGTTAAATCAAAAGGTTCATCAACTTTTTTCTGCTTTTTATCTGCAAATGCCGTTATATTATATTTGCCTATCATATCAACATCTGCCGGAGTTTCCAAAACTTTAATTTTTATTTCATCGGTAGCAAGGTCGACATTTCTTGCACTTCTAAAAAAACTTGCAAAAAAATCATCGTGCATTTTTGAAAAATCTTCAATGGATACCTGCAACATTGCTTTGCCTATTGTAAGCGAGCCTGCTTTTTGCGGGAATAGTTCCGTTGAAACTTCGTTTACTATATATTCCCTTCCTTTTATATATGTTCTGTATTGCTTTTGTGAAGTTTCACCTATAAAAAATCCGTTAAAATCAGGGCCCCTGTATGAAGGATTTGATAAAATGTTTACCGATGTATAAAAATAAAAAGTATAAATTATTTTTTCATTAACATAAGCTGTTTTTTTATCGGTTGTTGCTTGCACAAAAACCGCTTTTGTAGTATCCAAATTATAAACGGGCTGATTGTTTTGTGACGAATTGGAATTTGAAGATGAGTTTGTATTACCGGCTGATGTTTGGCTTGCCGGAACGGAACTTACCGTTTTTGCCTTCTCAACGGTTATTTTAATTTCTTTCGTTTCGTATTTTTGCCCTTGATAATCCAAAATAAAAGAAGGAATATAATATTCCCCCATTTTTTTAGGGCTTAATGTATAAACATAATATATTGTGTTTTTAACTTTACCGTTTATTATCGAAATATTTTTGGACTGTGATGTTGAATAAATATTAAAATCATTCAATTGCGGAATTGTAAAATTCGGTAATGTTTTTGAATCGGTCGTTAAAGAAATTGTTAATTGAAAAGTTTCATTCAAAGCTACAGTCGTTTTAGATACCGAAGAATCAATTTGCAAATTATCGGCAAACAAAAATACCGAAATTATAAAACAAACTATTATTGAAAAAATTAATTTTTTTAATTTCATTTTTTTTACCAATTCTTACCTTTTTTATTAGCTTTAACAGGTACAACATCTTTTGCCCTGCCCTGATTTTGTTTATCTTGCTGGTCAAAATAATCCAACAAATGTTGGTTTTTATTTTGTTTATCGTTATTATCTTTGTTGTCCTTGTTATCTTGTCCGTTTTGATTGTTTTTATCTTTATTTTTATCATCTTTTTTATCTTTGTCATTATCGTTTTTATCTTTATCCTGCTGATTTTTATCGTCATTGTTTTTGTTATCATTTTTATCTTGATTGTCTTTATTCTGATTATCTTTGTTATCCTTGTTTTTGTCGTCTTTATTATCCTTGTTATCTTTATCGTTTTGATTTTGTTGATTTTGATTCTGGTTCTGTTGATTATTTTTATCGTTTTTATCCTGATTATTATCTTTATTGTCTTTGTTATCCTTATTGTTTTGTTGGTTCTGCTGTTGTTTGTTTTGGTTTTGGTCACTCTGTAAAAATTCAATATTATGTTTTGCTGCCATATCGGAACTGTTAAGTTTTAAAGCTTCTTTATAATATTGCATTGCCTTATCATTGTCCTGTTTTCTATAACAGGCATTGCCCATATTATATAACACCGCACTTTTAAAATTATTATCTTTTGAATTTTTTAAAGCATTATCATAAAATTCCAAAGCTTTGTCGTAGTCACCTGCTTTATAATATGAGGATGCCAAATTATAATTAACTATCGGGTCATCGGGTTTTTCCGTTTGAACCTGTTGAAATGTTTCGGCAGCTTCGTTGAATTTTTGATTTTGATAAAGTTTTGAACCCTTATACAAATTTTCATCCGCATAAGAAACGGTTGCAAAAAACAATATAAACAACATAAACAATATTTGTTTCATTTTTAACTTTGTCCTTAAATCAAAATACCGTTAATTATTTAAACTTTTATATTGAAAGCCGTTGGATCAACTTATAGTCTTCTACATCAAATTTTTTTTCAAGCTTTGGAATTTCATCAAAAGGTGTAAGTTTTATCCTTCCTTCTTCTATTCCTACAAGTACATTTGTTTTATTATCTTTTAAAAGTCTTATTGCTTCCGCACCGAATACGGAAGCTAAAATTCTTTCCCTTGCAGTAGGAACACCACCTCTTTGAATATAACCTAAATTGCTTACCCTTACTTCAAGTCCTGTTTTTTCTTCAATTTGTTTTGCAAAATCAAAAGAATTTCCGCAACCTTCCGCATAAGCCACTATCAATGATTTTTTACCGGCACTGCTTGCTTGTCTGAATTTATCACAAAGTTCATCCATATCAAGTTTAACTTCCGGAACAACTATAACTTCCGCTCCCGATGCAAGCCCTACCGCAAGTGTTAAAAAGCCATGATGTCTGCCCATAATTTCTACAACAAAAATTCTTTCGTGGCTTTGTGCGGTATCTCTTATTTTATCTATTGCATCAACGGCAGTATTAAGTGCCGTATCATAACCTATTGTTTCTTCCGTACCTACAACATCGTTATCTATTGTTGCGGGAAGGTTTACAACTTTTACACCCTCTTTACTTAAAGCATTTCCTGCGGCAAGTGAGCCGTCACCGCCGATAATTACAAGGCTGTCTATATTTAATTCGTTTAAAACTTTTAATGCTTTTTTTCTGCCAACTTCGGTTTTAAGTTCGGGACATCTGCCTGTTCTTAAAATTGTTCCGCCGAGATTTATTATTCCGCTAACGGTTCTTGCCGTCATATTAATATAATCACCATCTAATAAACCGCCAAAAGCTCTTTTAAAACCAACCATTTCAAAACCACAAAAAATACCGGTTCTAACAACAGCTCTAACAGCCGCATTCATCCCAGGCGCATCGCCACCTGCAGTAATTATACCTACTCTTCTGTGTGCCATATATGTTACCTCCTCAAATATATGCAATAATATAATATAATTTTAATATTGTATCTTATTTGTAAAGTCTGTGCAATAAAAATTTTTATTTTTTGCTTGTATTTTAAATATTTTTTTTGTAAAGTGTATGGTAAGTGTTGACAAATTTTTAGCTAACGAATATAATCTTAATTTACTATGAAAAAATATGTGTTTAGCTTTGACGATTTTAAGACAAGCAGCAATTTAAAAATTGATAATGAAGATTATATTTTTGATAACAGCGGAACTATAGTTAAAAGTTCCGATTTAAAATTGTCAATAGATGCCAATAAATATGACGAAGTTATAAATATAGTATGTTCGGTTACCGGCGAGATGGCTTTTGAATGTTCAAGATGTTTGGAACTTTTTAAACAAAAAGTAAGTATTGTTTTTGAACATTCTTTTACAAAAGAAGAAAGTCCGGCGGATATTACGGGTATTATTGAACAGAACATTGTTTTAAATATACCGATGAAGCCTTTATGTTCCGATAACTGCAAAGGTATTTGCCAGGTTTGCGGTAACAACAGAAACATTAAAGATTGTAATTGTCAGGAAAATTTAAATAAAGAATTTATAGAAGAAAAATGGAAACAAATAAAAAATAATTGGGGGAAATATGCCAAATCCAAAAAGAAAACACACACCTCATCGTAGGGATTGCAGAAGGTCAGCTAATTCAAAAATAGAGGCTGAAAATTCAAGTAAATGTTCAAATTGCGGAGCTGCAAAAATGCCGCACAGAGTTTGCCCTTCATGCGGATATTATAACGGAAAATTGATAGTTCCGAAAAAAGTTAAAAAAGCTAAAGTTCAGCAACAGCAGGAACAAGCCGAAAACCAAGAGGAACAAAAGTAAAATGATTTTGGCTTTGGATGCTATGGGCGGTGACAAAGCACCCGATATAAATATCGAAGGTGCCATTCTTGCCGTTAAGCAATCTGATGACGATATATTACTTGTCGGTAAACAAGATGTTATTTATGCACAGCTTGACAAGTGGTCAAAAAAATATTCTTTTGACAAAAACAGAATAAGGGTTGTAAATGCTACCGAAGTTATAGAAATGGGCGAGCATCCCGCAAATGCCGCAAGGCATAAAAAGGATTCGTCTATGGCTGTATGTTGTAAATTAGTTGCATCAAAACAGGCCGATGCTTTCATTTCTATGGGTAATTCCGGTGCAGCTATGGCAACATCTCTTTTATATTTTAAAAGAACTATCGGAATAACAAGGCCGGCCATTTCAGTTATTTTTCCTACCATATCCGGTAAATGCACAATAGTTGATGCAGGTGCAAATGTCGACTGCAAACCTGAACATCTTTTACAGTTTGCAATAATGGGTAACATTTATTCAAAAACTGTTTTAGGTATTAAAAACCCGAAAGTTGCAATTTTGTCGATAGGCGAAGAAGAAACTAAAGGCAACGAGTTGGTACTTGAAACAAGTAAACTTTTAAAACAAACCGATTTGAACTTTATAGGCAATATTGAAGGCGGTGATATTCCGAAAGCCAAAGCCGATGTAATAGTTTGCGACGGTTTTGTCGGCAATGTTTTTTTAAAGTCCAGCGAAGGTATTGCCGAGATGGTTTTAAAACTTATAAAAAACAGCATTAAAAGTAACCCGTTATATTGGGGTGCCGTTCCTTTTTTAAAGTTAGCTACAAAAAGTGTTAAGAAAAAAGCCGATTATGACGAAGCCGGCGGTGCTCCTTTGTTAGGTGTAAACAATACTTGCATAATAGGGCATGGAAAATCAAATTCAAAAGCGGTTAAAAATGCTTTGCTTGTTGCTTCAAGATGTGCTAAAAAAAATATAAGTAAAATTATTGAAGAGGAAATTAAAAAATTTCAAATAAAATGAAAAACGAAATCGGTGTTAAAATTATAGGAACGGGTTCTTATGTTCCAGAAAAAGTTTTAACTAATTTTGACCTTGAAAAAATGGTTGAAACTTCCGATGAATGGATTTCAACAAGAACCGGTATTAAAGAAAGAAGAATTCTTGCCGATGACCAAACAACATCGGATTTAGCTTATAATGCATCAATAAAAGCAATAGAAAATGCAAAAATTTCAGTAGATGATATAGATTTAATTTTAGTTGCAACTGTATCGCCCGATATGATTTTTCCCGCAACGGCATGTTTTTTACAGGAAAAATTAAAAGCATTTAATGCAACTCCGTTTGATTTGTCCGCTGCATGTTCGGGGTTTATTTACGGTGTTGCAACCGCTAAAGCATTTATAAAATCGGGAATGTATAAAACCGTTCTTTTAGTCGGTGTTGAAGCTCTTTCAAGAATTACCGACTGGACCGACAGAAACACCTGTGTTTTGTTCGGTGACGGTGCAGGTGCAATGGTATTTAAAGCCGATGAACAAAACTGCGAAGACGATGTTTTATCAGTTTATTTGGGCGGTGACGGAAGATATACGGGTTTGTTAAATATTCCCGCGGGAGCAGCAAAATATCCTGCAACCGACGAAACATTGAAAACAAGAATGCATTATATAAAAATGTTGGGAAAAGATGTTTTTAAAATAGCTGTTTCCAAAATGGCGGAATCGGCTTTAAAAGCATTGGAAATGATTAATAAAAGCAAAGAAGATATATCTTTATATGTTCCTCATCAGGCAAATTTAAGAATTATAGATGCTATGATAAAAAAATCGGGAATAGATAAAGATAAAGTATATATAAATGTTCAAAAATACGGCAATATGTCTTCGGCAACAACAATAGTTGCATTAGACGAAGCCTTAAAAGAAAATAAAGTAAAAAAAGGGGACTTGGTTGAACTTGTAGCTTTCGGTGCAGGGTTAACGTGGGGTGCCTGTGTTTTAAAAATAAATTTTTAGTTAGGTAAAAATATGAAAAAATTAGTATTGATGTTTCCGGGGCAGGGTAGCCAGTTTGTCGGTATGGGTAAAGATTTTTATGATAAATATCCCGCGGCAAAAAATATTATTGATTACTGTGACGAAGAATTAAAAAATGTTATTTTTTCAGGTCCGGAAGAAAGTTTAAAAGATACAAAATTCGCACAGCCTGCAATATTTGCCGTAAGTTGTGCAATATTTGAAACATTAAAAAATAATTTTGATTTGAGCAATTTTGAAATAGTCACCGCAGGTCATTCTTTGGGTGAATATTCCGCTTTGTATGCTGCCGGCTTTTTTAATTTTGAAGACGGTTTAAAAATTGTTAAAGCAAGAGGCGGTTTTATCGGACAAGCTTCAAAACAAAATCCGGGTGCTATGGCTGCAATCATAGGTATGGCAAAAGAAGCCGTTATTGATGTTTGCAAACAAGCTTCTGCCGAAGGTGTTTGTGAACCTGTTAATTTTAATTCCCCGGGGCAGATAGTAATTTCAGGTGTAAATGTAGCCGTTGCAAAAGCAGTTGAACTTGCACAGGCAGGCGGTGCAAAAAGGGCAATTATGTTAAATGTTTCCGGCCCTTTTCATTCTTCTTTAATGAAACCTGCTGCAGAACAGATGAAAACGGAACTTGAAAAATATAATTTTTTACAGCCTAACTATTCTGTAATTACAAATTGCGATGCACAAATTACAAAAGATAATTCATTAATAAAAGATAAACTTGTAAAACAGGTAGCAAGCCCTGTTTTGTGGGACAGTTCAATAACAAATTTAATAAATAACGGTTTTGATACATTTGTTGAAATCGGTCCCGGCAGAGTTTTAAGCGGACTTGTAAAAAGAATAGATAAAACAAAAACAATATTAAATATAGAAAAAGTTGAAGACTTAGAAATTTTAGAGTTTTTATAGTTATTAATAGATAAATTGCTTTATTGTTTATGCACAAGTTAAAATTTGTCTTGTCATATCAATATCAACAATCGTTTCGGCAACATCATCTTGTTTTTGCTTATCTTTAAACAAAGCGGAAATTAATATTGAACCTGCCGTTAAAACGATAACGGATGCGGTAATAATTGAATTATTTGAAAATCCTGCCGCAAGAAGACCTGTTATTGAAATTTGTGTCATTGTGGAAACAAGCATACCGATAACAGATTTGAAAGATAACCATTTCGTTTTCATCGTATCATCCAAAATATTGTAAACCATATCGGTTTCGGTTAAAGTAGCAGAACCTTGCCAGAAGTTCATAAGTAAAAATACTCCTGCAAAAAATAGAGGATTGCCCGTTACAATAAACAATCCGAAAAGTCCCGATACTGAAATAAAGAATAAATTTCTCGGTATTTTGTTTATTGAAATAAAGTCCGTTTTGTTTATTAAATATGAAGCTGCAGCCTGCAATATATTTGCTGCAAAATAAACTGGAGCAAGTATCACTACCGTTCCTGCCGTAAAAAGAACAGGCTGTAAGAAGAAACACATAACAACAAAGAAAATATTGTTGACTACTATATTTGTAAGTACTAATCCCAAACTTTCTTTTGATAAGTACAATTGTTTTAAAGGCTGCATAAAACCGCTTAAATTTTCTTTTACCGAGAATTTTTGTTTTTCATATTTATAGTCTTTTATTCTTTCGTTATGGGTAAATTTCAAACTTGCAACCGTAATTAAAATATTCGGAACAGCGGTTAATATAATCATACTGTATTGGTTTGTAATATAAGCAGCCAAACCGCCAATTAAAGAAGATACCGCCATAACAACCCATTTTAAAGACAAACTTACGCCATAAATTTCTTTAAATTTATCGGACTGTTCCATATTATCCAATGTTTCATATAAGAACGGACTTAAACTTAATGACAATGCGGCAATTCCTATTGTAGGAAGTATCTGCGAAGCAATCAATACTATTGCCGAACATCCGGAGAAAGCAAATAATATTGTTCCTATACTTTGTAATGCAAGTGCCGATATTATTATATTTCTGTTCGACACCCTGTCGCTTATAAATCCTCCTGCTAAAGATGTTATAAAAGTTACGGGAGCCAACATTGATAACACCAATGATATAAAAGATAAACTATATCCGCTTGCCTGCATAAATAAAGTATCAAACGATACAAACAAGTTAAAACCTAAAATTGTTTGCATTAACATAAAAAAACGCACATTTGTTTCCATCTTTTTTACGGTATCATCATTAATATCGTCACCATCTTGTTTGTAATCATATTTAAAATCAAATTTTAATTTATAAAAAGCGTTGCTTATAAACTGCTTTATTTTTACAAACAAACCTTTAATACTTAATCCGTTTAAAGTTGAAATAATATTTTCATATTTTATTTTCCTAAAAAATTTTTTGTTCTTATTTAAAAAATTATTTAAGAATTCTTCTATTTGGCTTCTGCTGAAATTTTTATTTTTTAATTCGTTAATCAATGATGACAAGAAAAATTTTATTTTATATTGAGAAGTTCCCGTTACAAACAAACCGTCGGATATTGCATTAAAATTATATATGACAATATCCGACACTATATTTTTATAAGTGATATAATTGTTTGCAACGGTATTAGGCATAATAACAATATATTTTAAATTATTTTTTGCCAAAATATCGGCAATATTTTTATGGAAGCCGCCTGTTACGATAACATTTGTTTTTCCGGGTGTAATTTCGTCAATTATATTTTTTACAAAAATTGAATTTCTTTCTATATTTATATTGTAATAAGATTGTAAAATTTTGTTACCGGAAATTTCTAAAATTTCTTTTTTGTTTTTAACATAATTATATTTATTGATAAGTTTTTCAAATTTCTCTTTATCACAAAACAGTTTTTCGGTTTCATCAAAATTTAATTTTAATACGGCATATTTTTTTAACAGTTGCAAATATTCATCCAAAAAAACAAGGTCTGCTAAACTTTCTTCCTTAAAAAGTTTTTCTCTTATATCCTGTTTTAATTTTTCCGTTTGTTTTAAAAATTTGTCCGCGTCAAAACTTTTTTCCAATAAATATTTTTCATATATTGTTCCGATAAAATTAAATTTTTGTAAATCCGTATCAGGTAAAAAATTTTTTAATTCGGGATATATCATCACAAAACTTTCTTCTATTGTTTTGTTTTTGAATTCGGATAATAATTGCGAATATTTTTCAAATGGCATCCTTGTTTTTAATATTGCAAGTAAATTTTGTATTGAACCTTTTTGTATTCTTTCTTTTTTCAGTTGGCTGTCATATTCTTTCATTAAAATAAATTTTTTAATTTCAGGATAAGTTTCAAGATTAATATTTGTTTTATCGGCTAATATTTTTAGGAAATTAAAAACTTTAATATTTTCAAAATTATTATTTGTAAAAACTTTGTCATAAGCAAGCATATCTTCAGAATAATATTTTATTTTTTGTTTATTTATTTCCTGTTGTGCCGAATTTATTATATATAAAAAATAAGTTTCGTTTTTTGATAAAAAGTAATATTTTTGCAAAGCATTTTTATATAAATCAAAATCTTCAATACCATACAATTTAGAAGTTTTTTTCATGTAAACAAAATATTCGCTTCCGCTTAACAAACCTTTATTTAACATAGTATTAAATATATTTTCTTTAACTTTATTATCAATGTCGTTAAACAAAGAAATATCATTTTTCCCTTTAGGAGCACCTTCAATAAAAATTTTATCGATGTCCGTTGTTTTATCAAAATAGTTTATTATCGAATAAATATTCTTTTGAACATAAGGCTGACAATGCATATCCAAAATAATTATTACATCGGGGTTTGTATTATCCGAAAGATTGGTTTTATAAACTTTACCAAAATCTAAAGGAATATTTTGTAAATTTGAATTTATTGGTGTATATGCAGAAGTATTCTGCTTTGCAAAATTATTCGCAAAAATATTTTGCGGAATAAGTGTAGTTATAAGATATGCAATTAAAGAAAAAATCGCTACTGCTTTTTTAAACATTGTCTTTTATTTCCCCTCGGAAATATTTCTAAAAAACTTAAATAGACCGGACTTTTATACCGTTGCGGGGCAGTGTCGGATTTTAACCGAACTTCCTTTTAAGTTTTGTTTATATCTTTATATTATATATTTTTTTAACATATTTTAATATGCTAAAATGTTCTTATGAATAAAATAGAACTACTTGCACCAAGCGGAAATATTGAAACTTTTTTTGCGGCCGTTTCTGCCGGTGCCGATGCCATATATTTGGGAATGAAAAATTTCAGTGCAAGAAATAAAGCACAAAATTTTTCTTTTTCCGAACTTAATTCCTTATGTAATTATGCAAAAGAAAAAAATATAAAAATCTTTATTGCTTTTAATACATTACTTCAGGAAAACGATATAAAAAAAGCATTTTCTTTTTTAGAACAACTTTCAGTAATAGAACCTGATGCTCTTATAGTGCAGGATTTTGCCGTCGTAAACATTGTAAAAAAATATTTTCCTAATTTAAAACTGCATGCAAGCACTCAACTTACAATACATAACAGTTTCGGTGCGGAACAAGCAAAAAAAGCAGGTTTTAAAAGAGTAGTTTTGGCAAGAGAACTTTCTTTCGAACAAATAAAAACAATAAGGCAGGAAACCGATATTGAACTTGAAATTTTTTGTCACGGAGCATTATGTTTTTGTGTATCAGGCTTGTGTTTACTTTCAAGTTTTATAGGCGGTTACAGCGGTAACAGAGGATATTGCACCCAACCTTGCAGAAGGTTATGGACAATAAACAATAAGCAGGGTTATTTTTTATCTCCAAAAGATTTACAACTTGCAGATTATATGCAACAAATAAAAAATATCGGGATAAACTGTTTAAAAATCGAAGGCAGAATGAAAAACAAAGACTATGTTTATAAAACGGTTAAAGCATACAGAATTTTAATTGATAGTTCCAAACAAAATTTTAACGAAGCACTTAAAGAAGCAAAAGAACTTTTAAATTTTGATTATGCAAGGTCGAAAACAATATTTAATTTTATGCCGGGTAACAAAAATATTATAGAACCGAAACAATCAAAAAATATAGGTTTATTTTTAGGAAAAATTTTTAACAAAACAGTTAATAGCTTTGATATAAAAACGAAATATAAAATATACGAAGGAGACAAATTAAGAATTGTCGATGATAAAAATGATAAAAATTTTATATTGCAAATTAAAAATTTAAACTTTGAAAATGATGTTTATACAATTTTTTGTGATGAACCGTTTATTAATAACAACTTTGAAGTTTTTAAAATTGCAGACGGCGAACATCGGAAGAATGAATGTATGGAAGAATGGATGCATGGAAAAAATATCGGAAAAGATAACACAGTAAAAGTTCACAAAGACAAAAAAATCGAATTTCTAACAACAACCTTCGTAAACAACAAAAAAGATGTTACTAAGATTTTTTTACCGAAATTGTTTATAAGAATAAACAACTTAAGTTGGTTACCTTTAATAAAAAATACAAATTTAAAAATAATAATTTGCTTAGAACATAATTTATTAAACCAAGTTAGAAATTTGAAAAATATAAATGATTTTTATTTTGAATTGCCTGCTTATATTGACCAAGAAAATATCAAACAGTTTAATGATACAATATTAGACCTCATAAAAAATAAAGCCGAAAACTTTTTTATAAATAATTTATCTCATTTTGAATTTTTTAAAAATGTAAAAGTTAATCTTTACGGAGGGCAATTTTTATATACATTAAACACTTTCGCCGCAGAATTTTTGTCAAACAAAAATATCAAAGCATTTACGGTTTCTGCCGAAGACAATTTAACAAATATTAAAATTTTATCAAATAAATTAAATAACAAACTTATAGTGTATTTGTTCGGTTTCCCAAAATTAGCAATATCAAAAATTTATAATGATATAAACAATAAAACAACTATTAAAACAAACAAAGATACTTTTCAAATATTAAAAGACAATAATTTTACTACAGTACTTTCAAAATATCCCGTTAATCTTTTTGAGTATGAACAAATACTTACAAAATTAAAAATTAATTCTTTTGTAATAGATTTGTCTTTTATGGAACCTGACAAAAATTTTATAAATTTATTATTAAATGCTTTTAACGGAAAAGTAAACTTAAATTCGATGACAACTTTTAATTTTGAAAAAACACTTCAATAAAATTTAATTTATAATGATTGTGATTGTTCTAATAATTTGATGTTTTGTTCGGTTTGATCGACAAGCTCGTTGTTTTTGATTTTTGTGAAAGAATCTTTTGCTTCTTTAAACATTTCAAGAGCATATTTCATTTGTTTTGAAGAAAATAAATCTTTGTTATTGGCATTTTTAAGTGCATTTGAATTTTCAACTAAACTTAAACCTAAATTGTTGGCAACTTTTCCGAATAAAGATTCATTTTGTTCTTTTTTCGGTTTAATTTTTGCATAAACCTTTTCATAAATTTCTATTGCCTGTTGATACTGCCCGTCTTTAACATACTTTTCTGCTTTAGAGATGTTCCTTGCTATAACTATTTTGTCAATAGAACCTTTAATGTAAGAATAAACATCAACCAAAACACCGGACAGTATCAACCCGACAATAAAACCTAAAATAATTGAAAGACTTGTTGCTTTCATTAAAAATATTAGAAACAGAAGTTAACAAATACAAATACCGGCAAGAACATTGTATTTTTTGTAATGATGTTGATTAAACCTAACTGAACACCTTTCATTGTTTCGGTATAGTTTATAAAACCAAATTGAACTCCTGTAACTTGTTTTGAATAGTTAATAAAACCTAATTGTGCACCGGTAAATTCATTTTTTGTCCAATTAACAAAACCGTATTGAATACCTTTGAAGTTCTCTGCCAAATCAACCAAACCCCATTGAATACCAACACCGTCATCGGTATTATTTACAAAACCCAATTGAACACCTTGTAATTTTCCTGCATAAGAATAAATTATGCCCCATTGAACACCGTCAACAGCCTGTGTTTCGGAACCGATACCGAGTTCCAAACCGCCGGTATAGTCTTCATTAGGAACACAAATATCGCCCCATAAAGACAATTTAAAAACTTGTGCCTGAGCACTTGCTGCAAACAACATTACTACGGCAACCAAAGCCAATGCTACTTTTTTCATTTTACTTCCCCCTTTTTTATTTTACTTCTTTATTTTAACAACATATTTCCTATATCACTTATTAAATTACCGATACCTGCTAAACTTTTTGCACTGACACAAAAAATATTATCATTACTTACATTTAAACTATTAGAAATTTTACATTTTAATTCTTCCAAATTCAAATTAGCAACTTTATCTGTTTTATTTGCAACTATTTTAAAACTTATATTTAAGGAATTCAGCCACTGTATCATCTGCAAATCAAGTTCTGTAGGCCCGACATAAGAATCAATTAAGATATACACCGTTTTTAATGTTTTTCTTGAAGTAATATAGCCTTCAATCATTTGTTGCCACAACTTTTTACTTTCAGGTGAAACCCTTGCAAAACCATAACCCGGTAAATCAACTATCCACCTTCCGTTAGACGGTGTAAAAATATTTATTGCCCTTGTTCTGCCCGGAGTTTTTGAAGTTCTTGCAAGGTTTTTCTGTTTACATACAGCATTGATTATTGAACTTTTCCCTACATTTGACCTTCCGACAAAAGCAACTTCACAAATACTTTGCGGCAATTTTTTAGGTTCTGTGGAAGATATAAAAAAAGTTGTGTTATCAAGTTTAACAGTCATTATTATCTTCTTAATTTTGATAACAATCTTAAAATTTCAATATACAACCAAACTATTGTTACCATCAAAGCAAAACTACCGTACCATTCCATATATTTCGGTGCACCCATATCAACACCTTTTTGAATAATGTCAAAATCTATTATTAAATTAAAAGATGCAATTAAAACAACAAATATACTGAAAAGTATTCCGAAAGTTGACGAACCGTTAATAAAAGAAAATTCCGCACCGCCGAATAATACTATTATCATATTTACAACATATAACAATGCTATTGCCAAAGTTGAAACACCTACAATAGCATAAAACTTATTTGTTGCTTTTATAAAACCTGCTTTAAAAGCTGCAAGCATACAAAACAAAACACATATTGTTAAAAAAATTGCATTAACAGCTATTCCCGGATAGGATTTTTCAAAAACTAATGTAAGACATCCTAATAATAAACCTTCACAAAAAGCATATATCGGTGATAAAACAGGTGAGAGATGTTTCTTAAATACTATTACCATAGCTATTATAAAAGTTCCTATGCATATCGGGAAAAGCAAACCTGCTGCCATTGAAGGATGTGTCCAACCTAAATATGCACCTAAAGACAATATTGCCCATAAACAAAAGCTTTTGTTTATCACTCCGTTTTTTGTCATAACTTCACCGGATATGGTTGCAGTATCAAATGTTTTATTGTTTAATGCCGGATTCATCTTTTTCTCCTTTACAAAAAAATCATAAGAACTATAAACTTTATTATATTACAAAATATGTATTTATGTCAAAAAATAAAGCTTTTATTTTTTTGAAAAAAATCTTTTTATTAGATGCTAAAAATGATAAAATACAAAAGTACAATTTTTTAAAATATGGAGATTTATTATAAAAAACAATATTGAAGACTTTTTATTTTCAATAAAATGTAATTATAAACTTAATGAACCGTTATCAAAACATACCACTATTTGTATAGGCGGTTATGCAAAAATTTTTGTTGAAGTTGAAACGGAAAAACAGTTGGTTGAACTTATTAAATTCATAACCGAACAAAAGATAAAGTTTTATATTTTGGGCGGTGGTTCAAATATTTTATTTAATGATGACGGTTTTGAAGGAATAGTAATAAAATTATCAACAAATTCAAACAACAAATTCGGAGATATAGAAACGGAGACCCTGCAGAATATTGGAAGTAAAGAGGATAAAAATATTGAATGTATTTATTGCGGTGCGGCTGTAAGTTTAGCTTATTTAGCTCGATATACGGTTGAACAAGGTTTAAGCGGATTGGAATATTTTTCATGTATTCCCGGAACCGTTGGCGGAGCTATATATGGAAATGCCGGTGTAAAAAACCATGACATTTCTTCTGTTTTAAAAGAGGTTGAAATTATTGATTATATGGGTGTTAAACAAACTTTAACTAAAGATAAAATTCATTTTGAATACAGAAAAAGTAACTTAAAAGATTGTATTATTACAAAAGCAAAATTTATCTTGAAAAAAGCTGATAAAAATGATATTCTACAGATTGTTTTAAAAGAGCAGGAAAACAGAAAAAAAAATCAACCGTTCGGCACTAAAAATGCAGGCTGTATATTTAAAAACCCTCTAAATGACAGTGCCGGCAGAATAATAGACTCTTTAAACCTTAAAAATTTTAGTATCGGCGATGCCGAAATTTCAAATAAGCATGCTAATTTTTTTATTAATAAAAAGAATGCTTCAGCTACGGATATGTTAAAATTAATAAATTTCGTTCAAAATGAAGTTTATAAAAAATATAAAATAAAACTTGAAATGGAAATAAAAATAGTAAAATGACAAATTTAGAAAATAAAAAAATTGCCGTTTTATACGGTGGAATGTCCTCGGAAAGAGAAATTTCTTTAATTTCGGGGAAAGCTGTTTATAAGGCTTTAAAAAAATCGGGCTTAAATGCGGTATTAATAGATGTCAATAAAAATGTGGCCGAAAAATTAAAAAAAGAAAAACCGGATATTGCATATAATACTTTACACGGAATGTTCGGTGAAGATGGTACAATTCAAGGTATGCTTGAAATAATGGGCATTGCATATACGGGCTGCGGTGTTTTTTCAAGTGCGGCAAGTATGGACAAAATTATTTCAAAAAAAATGTTTGAATATGCAAAAATTCCTACGGCAGAATGGACGATTATAGAAAAATTAAAACCTTTCAAAGAATTATCTTTACCGGTGGTTGTAAAACCTGCCTGTCAGGGGTCTGCAATAGGAATATCGATAGCAAAAAATAAAAAAGAATTTGAAAAAGCCGTTAAATTGGCTTTTAAATATGAAAACAGAATTTTAGTTGAAAAATATATAAAAGGTGTTGAAGTAACGGCAGGTGTTTTAAACGGAAAGTCTTTACCCGTTATAGAAATTGTTCCCAAGGGTAAATTTTACGATTTTAAATCCAAATATACTGTCGGGCAATCAACACATATTATACCTGCAAGGTTACCTGAAAAAACATTGAAAAAAATACAAAATATTGCATTGAAAGTTTATAAAGAATTTATGTGTAACGGAACATGCAGGGTTGATATGATTGTCGATAAACAAAATAACATATATGTTTTGGAACTGAATACTTTACCAGGCATGACGGAAACTTCACTGTTTCCCGATGCTGCAAAAGCAGCCGGTATAAGTTTTGAAAATTTAGTTTTGGAAATATTAAATTCGGCTTTAAAAAATGAAAAGAAGTAGAAGAACTTTTACAAGAAGAACAACTTTAAGAAAAGAAAAGAAAAAAAACAAAATAAAAATAGGCAGAATATTTTTGTTGCTTTTAATTGTTTTAGGAGCAATTTTCGGTTTTATAAAATTAAAACATTTCATTTATACTTACGACAAATTCGCAATTGAAAATATAGAAGTTGTCGGATGTAAAAATGTAACGGAATCCGAAATTAAAGAACTTATTCCTTTTAAACCGGGTGCCAATATTTTTGAAGTAGGTTTATGTAAGTTGGAAAAGGAAATAAAAGAACAAAAACCTGAGTTAAAAAAAATAAAAATATCAAGAAGATGGAAAAAGATTTTGGTAAAACTTTATGAACGGGAACCGGAAGTTTTTATAAAACAGGGCGACAAACTTGTAGGACTTGATTTTGATAATGTTTCTTTTGATTTAAGAGGGAATATGTTCAATATGAAAGTTCCTGTATTGGAATTTTCTACCGACGAAGAAAGAAAACATCTTTTGGATTTCGTGTATTATTTAAAACCTTATGCACCGGACTTTATAAGCAGAATAACAAAAATAAAATACGGTGAATTTGAAGATATCGTTCTTGAAACCGACAACAATATTAAAATTTTTTGGGGAGAACAAAACAAATTTGATGTTGAAAACAAAGCAGGCAAAATGAAATTTGTTTTTTTTGACGGTATCAAAAGGTTTAACGATAAAATTAAATATATAGATTTGAATTTTTTAGAAAAAAATAAAGTTATAATCAAACTTGATAAAGCAGATAAACAAGTTAGCCTCGGAGGTATATAATGTCAAAACAGTCTGTTGTAAGTATAGACATCGGCAGTTCGGCAATTCACGGTATAATTGCTTTTTACGACGAAAAAATATCAAAACTTGAAATTGTAGCGGCAAATACCGTTTCATGTCCGGACGGTATAGATGCAGGTGATGTAATAGATATAGGAGAAGCATTAAATTCGATAAAAATATTAATAGACGGATTGGAAAAATCTCAAGGTACAAAAGATTCCGCCATATTCGTTTCGGTAAGAGGACAACTTATTAAAACGGCAGACCAAATTGACGGAATTTCCGTTACGGATTCTATGGTTACCGAAGAAAGTATAGATAGTGTTAAAAAAGCCGTTATCGAAAAAGCACAAATCAATGCAAGTGATACTTTAATACAAATTATACCGAAAGAATATAAATTAGACAGGCTTAAAGTAGTACCTAATCCGTTATCAATGGACTGTTCTTATTTGGAACTTAATTCGTTAATAGTAACGGCACCAAGAAGTATCGTTTCAAATATCAAAAAAGCATGTTTGTTGGATTCCGAAGCTCCGTTATTTTACGGATATTACTCTTTGGGTAATATTCTTGCTTCAAAAGAAAGTAAGAAATTAGGATGTATGTTAATAGATTTAGGCGGAATGACTACGGGTATAGTCGTTTATGTAAACGGAATTGTTCAAAAAATATTGGAACTTCCCGTCGGAGCAGATTTAATAACAAGAGATATTACAAAAAAATTGAAAACATTACAGGTAGAATCAAAAAGAATAAAAGAAACTTATGGGGCGGTTTCGGAAGAATATTTAAACGGAACAGAAGATTTTGAATATACTATAGGTTCTTCCAAAAAAACCGCTACAATAAGCGATTTAATAAAAATTATTAAACCGCAAGTTGATATGCAAATAGCTTATATAATAAGCGAACTTAAAAAGAATAAAGTAGATATCAGTGCTTTAGCAGGTGGAATATTGCTTACCGGTGGCGGAACAAAGTTGCCTGGTATTCTTGAAGCTTTTGAAAAACCGTTTGATTGCGGTGTCAAAATAGCAACAGTCGATACAAATAGAATAGCCGTAAGTCAGGAAATAGCCGACAGTCAAATTTATACAACCGCAATTTCCACATTATATAACGAACTTAAATCACGGTTTAGTGGCAGCAGTATTATGCCGGATTTAGCCGGCGGTAAAGAAGGCGGTTTTTGGAACAGATTACTTAGAAAAGTCGGTGAAATTGTATAAAATTAAGGAGTGTAGATAATAATGCCTTTTCAGATTAATTTACCTAATAATAATACAAATTTTTATCAACCCGTTCAAAGTGCAATAATAAAAGTTATCGGTGTGGGCGGTGGCGGAACAAATACGATTAATAGAATGATAGCAGCCAACATAACCGATGTAGAGTTCTGGGCGGTTAATACCGATGCCGAAGTTTTAAGGAATTCCGTTGCAGGAAACAAACTTCAAATAGGAAACGACGGACTCGGTGTAGGCGGAGATCCTAAAAAAGGAGAACAAAGTGCACTTGAAAATATAGATAATTTAAAAGATATGATTGACGGTGCCGATATGGTTTTTATAACTACCGGAATGGGTGGCGGAACAGGAACGGGAGCATCACCCGTTATAGCAAAACTTGCAAAAGAAATGGGTATATTAACGGTAGCCGTTGTTACAAAACCTTTTTCTTTCGAACAACAAAAAAGAATGGATTATGCACTTGAAGGAATAGAAAAAATCAAAAAATATGTAGATGCTTTGATAACAATTCCTAACGACAGAATTTTTTCGGCTGTCGATGAAAAAACACCTACAACCGATATGTACAAAATGGTAGACGACACTTTAAGGTTATCAATACAAACCGTAACAGATACCATCACAAAAACAGGAACTATAAATATAGACTTTGCCGATGTCAGAACTATTTTAAAAGATTCCGGCGATGTTATAATAGGTATCGGTGAAGACGAAGATTTAACAAGGGCAATTTCAAAGGCAATAAGAAATGTTTTTGTCGAAGGACCTAACATAAAAAATGCTACAAGTTTACTTATAAACATATCTTATTCGAATACAAATCCGTTAACTACCGGAGATTTGGTTCGTTTTAACGAAATTTGTAAATCGGAATTTAAAAAGTGTGAATTCATAAAACGAGGAGAAGTTCCGGAAAAAGACCTTGACACAAGGAAAAAGGTTTCTGTTATTGCAAGCTTTAAAGAAGAAAACAAAAAACAGGATTTTAAAGATTTTTTGTTTGATAACGATGAAAATTTGGAAAAACCTAAAGAAGTTGAGCAGGAAGAAGAACAATCGTTTAATTTTTCAGTTCCGGCATGTGACCAAAATTGGAAACTTAAATATTTAAAAAAATAGAGGACAATTATGATTTTGATTTTAGATTTCGGTTCACAATATACTCAAGTAATTGCAAGAAAAATAAGGGAATCTCAAGTTTATTGTGAAATTTATCCGGGAAATAAAAAACTTGATGAAATTCAAACTTTGAATACCGTTCAAGCCGTGATATTATCGGGCGGGCCGGCAAGCGTTTATGAAAAAGATTCACCGAAACCCGACAAAAAAGTTTGGCAGTTAAATGTCCCGATCTTAGGTATTTGTTACGGTATGCAGTTAATTGCACAACAGTTAGGCGGTAAAGTACAACATTCCAAAAACAGAGAATATGGTCTTGCTAACATAGAAATAAAAACAAAGGCATTACTTTTTGCAGGGCTTAAAACAAAAATGCCGGTTTGGATGAGCCACGGTGATAAGTTAACAAAATTGCCTAAAGGTTTTAAAGTTGTTGCAAGTTCAAAAAATTGTCCTAATGCCACTATAGTAAACAACGAAGGAACAATTTACGGTGTTCAATTTCATCCTGAAGTACATCACTCTCCGTTCGGTAAACAAATTTTAGATAATTTTCTGTTTAAAGTTTGTAAATTACAAAGAAATTGGACAATGAAAAATTATATAAAAGATGAAATCTCAAGAATAAAAAAACAAGTCGGGAAAGGTAAAGTTTTATGTGCATTGTCAGGCGGTGTAGATTCTTCGGTTGCTGCAATAATGATGCACAAAGCAATAGGCAAACAACTTGTAAGTGTTTATGTTGACCACGGTTTGCAAAAACTCGGTGAAACCGAAAGAGTAAAAAAAATATTCGGCAAAAAATTCGGTAAAAATTTAATTATTAAAGATGCAAAAAAATTATTTTTAAATAAATTAAAAGGTGTGACTGATCCCGAACAAAAAAGAAAAATTATCGGACACACTTTTATAGAAGTTTTTGAGAAAGAAGCAAAAAAAATAAAAGGTATAGAATTTTTACTTCAGGGAACTATTTATCCCGATGTTATAGAAAGTGCAAAAATAGGTAAAGCGGTTACAATAAAAAGCCACCACAATGTAGGCGGATTACCCGAAAAAATGAAGATGAAACTTGTTGAACCGTTAAAATCATTATTTAAAGATGAAGTTCGTCAATTGGGTAGGGAATTGGGTATTCCGTCGGAAATTATAGACAGACAACCTTTCCCGGGACCGGGGCTTGCAATAAGAACACTGGGAGAAATAACCGAAGAAAAATTAAGAATAGTTAAAGAAGCAGATGCAATAGTTGACCAAGAAATAAGAAAAGCCGGACTATATGAAAAAATTTGGCAATCTTTTGCAATAATTTTACCTGTAAAAACCGTCGGGGTTATGGGCGACCAAAGAACTTACGAACATGTTATAGTTATTCGTGCCGTCAATTCCGTAGATGCCATGACGGCAGATTGGGTAAAATTACCTTATGAAATACTCGGTAAAATTTCGTCAAGAATAATAAACGAGGTAAAAGGTGCAAACAGAGTGGTTTACGACATTTCACAAAAACCGCCCGCAACAATAGAATGGGAATAATAAAAATTTGCTTTGTAAATTTTGAGAGATAGATGTATGGAAGTAATATTGAAAATATTGGAAATTGAATAATTTTTTAGGAGCAATTATGGAAATATCAAAAAAAGATGTGGATTATGTTGCTTCTCTTGCAAGGTTGGAATTTGAAGAGAGCAAAAAAGAAAGTTTGGCAAAACAGCTTGGTTCTATTTTAGGCTATATTGAAAAAATAAAAGAAGTTGATACTTCAACAATAGCACCTACAAGCCACGGCGGAACAAGCCAAAATGTTTGGAGAGATGATATTGTTGTAAAAAGTTCACAAGAAACAATTGATGCATTATTCAAAAATGCACCAGAACAAGACGGAGCATTTTTTAAAGTTAAAAAAGTTATGGAATTAGAAGATTAAATTTTACAAAGTAAAATTTAATCTTCAATGTACAATTTACAATGTATAATTTATAATTAAGGAAATAAAATATGAATGAAATCATAAAAATGACTGCTACAGAGTTAGCATCAAAAATTAAAAACAAAGAACTTTCAAGTGTTGAAGTTACAAAAGCTTTTCTTGAAAGAATAAAAGAAGTTGACCCGAAAATTAAAGCTTATGTTACCGTATGTGAAGATTATGCACTTAAACAAGCTCAAAATTCCGATGATAAAATAGCAAAAGGTGAAAATATCGGTGTATTGGAAGGTGTTCCCATAGCAATTAAAGATAACATTTTAATAAAAGATATAAGAATGACGGCTTCATCAAAAATTTTGGAAAACTATATTGCTCCTTATGATGCAACCGTTATTACAAAACTTAAAAATGCCGGTGCGGTATTTGTAGGTAAAGCAAACCTTGATGAATTTGCAATGGGTTCTTCAACGGAAAATTCCGCATTTTTTACTACAAGAAACCCTTGGAATACAGAACATATCCCGGGCGGTTCTTCCGGCGGTAGTGCATCTGCCGTAGGAGCAATGACGGCACCTTTGGCACTTGGAACAGATACCGGCGGTTCTATAAGACAGCCTGCAAGTTGTTGCGGTATAGTAGGTGTAAAACCTACTTACGGAAGAGTCAGCAGGTTCGGAGCGGTAGCCTTTGCTTCTTCTCTTGACCAAATAGGTCCTATGTCAAAAACCGTTGAGGACAGTGCATTGTTACTTAATGTTATTGCAGGGCACGATACAAAAGATTCTACATCAATAAATATAGAAGTTCCCGACTATCTTTCAAAAATTAAAGACGGTGTTAAAGGTTTAAAAATAGGTTTACCGAAAGAATATTTTATAGACGGTTTAGACGGCGATGTAAAAGCCGCACTTGATAAAGCAATAGAAATTTATAAAAGTTTAGGAGCAGAAATTATAGAAATTTCACTTCCGCATACCGATTATGCAGTTGCGGTTTATTACATTATTTGTTGTTCGGAAGCTTCCGCAAACCTTGCAAGATACGACGGTGTTCGTTACGGTTTCAGAGCGGATTGCACAAATTTACTTGACGAGTATCAAAAATCAAGGGGACAAGGTTTCGGTGATGAAGTTAAAAGAAGAATAATGCTCGGCACTTATGCACTTTCCGCGGGATACTATGATGCTTTTTACGGTAAAGCACAAAAAGTAAGGACATTAATAAAACAGGATTTTGAAAAAGCATTTGAAAAAGTTGATATTATTCTTACTCCGTCGGCACCGACACCGGCATTTAAAATAGGTGAAAAAAGTTCCGACCCGTTGCAAATGTATTTATCGGATATATTTACAATAAGTTGCAATTTAGCAGCAATTCCGGGAATGAGTTTACCTTGCGGTTTCTCGCAAAAAGGTATTCCTATAGGTATGCAGTTACTTGCTAAAAATTTCGACGAACAAACAATGTTTAAAACGGCGTTCGGTTATCAGCAGGCAACACAATGGCATAAACATTTTCCAAAAATATAATTGTTGAGGATATAGAAATGAATAATAAATACGAAGTAATTATAGGGCTTGAAGTTCACTCTCAAATAAAAACAAGAACAAAAATTTTCTGTAATTGTTCGACGGAGTTTCATTGCGAACCCAACACAAATATTTGTCCCGTATGTACGGGACAGCCGGGAGTTTTACCGGTATTAAACAAACATGCCGTAGAACTTATAGTTAGAACAGGGCTTGCTCTTGATTGTACGATAAATAAAAAGTCCGTATTTGCAAGAAAACAATATTTTTATCCCGACTTACCTAAAAATTATCAGATATCTCAATACGAACTTCCTTTTTGCGAACACGGTAAAATAAATATTTCCGTTGACGGAAAAACAAAAAATATAGGAATAACAAGAATACATCTTGAAGAAGATGCCGGTAAACTTATACACGATATCGGTTCAAGGCAGCTTGATTATTCTTTAGCAGACTATAACAGAACAGGTGTTCCTTTAATGGAAATTGTTTCAGAGCCTGATATGCGGTCACCCGAAGAAGCGACAGCTTATTTAACGGCTTTAAAAAATTTAATTGAATATGTTGAAGCTTCAGATTGTAACATGGAAGAAGGTAAATTCAGATGTGATGCAAATATAAGTATAAGACCGTTCGGACAAAAAGAGTTCGGAACGAAAGCCGAACTTAAAAATATGAACTCAATTTCAGGTGTTCAGGAAGCACTTGCTTACGAAGTTCAAAGACAAATTGAAGTTGTTGAATCCGGTGGCAGAGTTATTCAGGAAACAAGAACTTGGGATCCGAATGAAAAAGTTACAAAATCAATGAGGTCAAAAGAAAATGCACACGATTACAGATATTTTCCCGATCCCGATTTGGTTCCCGTAAATTTAGACGACGAATTTATTGATAATATCAAAAAAAATATTCCGGAACTTCCCGAAGCAAGAAGAAAAAGATTTATTAACGATTTAGGACTTCCCGAATATGATACCGATATTATCGTTACCGATAAAGCACTTGCGGATTATTACGAAACTGCACTTAACACTGCCAACAAAGGTTCAAAAGATTGTGCAAAAACGGTTGCTAACTGGATTATTACCGAACTCCTCGGAAAATTAAATAATTCAAAATTAACTATAAAAGAATCTCCTATTTCGCCTGAAAATATAGGAAAACTTGTTATACTTATTTCAAAAGGAACAATATCGGGCAAAATTGCAAAAGCAATTTTTGAAGATATGTTTAAAGATAACAAAGACCCCGAAATAATCGTTAAAGAAAAAGGGCTTGTTCAAATTTCCGATGCAGGCGAAATTGTTAAAGTTTGCCAGGAAGCAATAAACGAAAATGCAAAAATAGTTGCAGACTATAAATCCGGTAAAAAATCTGCTATAGGGGCTTTGGTTGGGGCTGTAATGAAAAAATCAAAAGGTAAAGCCAACCCGCAAATGGTAAACAAAACTTTAACTGAACTGTTAAACAAATAATAAAACAAACGGTTTTATTATTTGTTGAGGTATAGATGTATGGAAATAAAAAAAGCAAATTAAGTGTTTTTTAATTGAAGTTGTGGTTATAAATTGGTATAATAATAAAATATGTTACTTAGAATTTCGGGAGGAATTTAAATATGTGTTTTATGAAAAAATTAGTACTTTTGGTTGCTATACTGTTAGCTTTACCGGTTTTTGTTTTTGCAGACGGTAAAAAAACAGGATGGGAAGTGGAATTAAAACAGTTGTCTCTTAATATTACAAGTACTGAAGTTCATAATTCTTCCGATACTTTTACATCTAAGAGATTAACAACCGATTCTCAAACTTTAATACAAGGCAAATTGGATTTTGCGGCAAATTATTTTGCTTCAAAACTTTTTTGGTCTAACACTTTACTCGGTGAATACGGAAAAACGTATCTTAGGCCAACCGATGAAGAAGAAATTGTAACCGAAAATGCAAACAAAATTTTGCTTGCAACGGATTTAACTTACAGATTATGGAATGTTCAAAATTTCTTAGGCGGGTTTGAAGCCGGTCCTTTTGCAAGTGTAGGTTATGAAACTCAATTTGATGCTTCCAATGGACAAAAGTTAAAAAAAGTAGTAAGAGGCAAAGCCGGTGGTAAACTTTTTGAAGGTAAATACTTAAAACAACTATATGCAGCTTATGTAGTTGAAGCTGATTACACCGATGACCCGGAATCTACAAACACGGCTTTTGAAGCAGGTTTTAGAGTTGAAACCGACATTAGAGAGGGTGTAAAATTCGTATGTTGGTCATATTATAGAGATTATATGACATATTCTGAAGAAAAAATAAGTGATTTGGATTATGAAGTTGAAGCGGAAGCAAGGCTTGATATAAAATTATGGAATAATATTTCGGTTGCTCCTTTTATTAATTATTATTGTGCTGCTGCTCAAAGATACAATAGAGTTGCAGATAACTGGTATACCGGAATTTCATTATCATACAGCACTTTCTTTAAGAAAGCCGCTACAATAGAAGAATAGAAGATTGGAAGATTATATTTTTGATGTATAGATGTATGGAAATATGAATGTTCTTTTTAATGTAGAATGTATAATTTACAATGTACAACTAATGGCAGGTCATAGGGTGATGGAATTATGAGGTTATTAGTTTAACAACAAAAACTAAAAAAACTTTTCCTATTTTAAACCTATAACCTTATAACCTAATAAACTAATAAACAAAAATTGCTTTGCAATTTTTAAGGAGAAATAAAAATGGTATCTACATCAGATTTCAGAAACGGTTTGGTAATTTTAGTCGATAACGAACCTTATCAAATAGTATGGTTTCAAAATCATAAGCCCGGTAAAGGCGGGGCTGTTATGAGAGTTAAATTAAGACATGTTAAAAAAGGCGGAACAATTGACAGGACTTTTAAATCAGGTGAAAGGTTTGAAGATTTGTCGGTAACAAGAAATAAAAAACAGTTTTTATATGCCGACGGTGACAATTATAACTTTATGGATATGAACACCTATGAACAGGTTGCAATTCCAAAAGAAAAATTAGACGGTAAAGAAATTTATTTAAAAGAAAATCAGGAAATAGATGTAATATATTTGGAAGATGATATCATCGGTATAGATATGCCTTTAATAGTTGAAATGACTATTATTGAAGCAGAGCCGGGAATAAAAGGCGATTCCGTTACAAATTTAACGAAATTTGCAAAAATTGAAACAGGTGCAGAGATAAAAGTTCCTCTTTTTATAAAAGAAGGTGACAGAATAAAAGTTGATACAAGAACCGGCGAATATGTAGAAAGAGTTCAAGGTTAGTTGAAAAGCTGATAAGTTGTAACGACAGTTTAGGGCTTAGGGTTGAGAGCTGAGAGTTTATTTAAAGTATCATTGCGGGCTACGATCCGCAATCTATCAAAAAATAGTCCGAAGGACACCGAAAACTTCTCAGCTGAGTTGACGAAGTTCACGGCTCAGCCATCAGCTCTAAACTAAAAATTTACAAAGTAAATTTTTGGAGATGTTTATGAATTCCAACGAAATAAAAAAATTATTAGAATCCATAAGGGATACCGATATAGAAGAAATGGAATTTGAAGTAGGTGATACGTCGGTATATTTAAAAAAAAGTGAAGTAACTGTTAAACAGCCTAAAGTTGAAGAAAAAGCGGCTGTTAAGAAATCCCCCGTTGTTCCTATTAAATCGAATATGGTTGGAACTTTTTACAGTTCTCCTTCCAACGACAGACCACCTTTTGTTGTTGAAGGAACACATGTTGAAGTAGGTCAAAAAATAGGAACAATTGAAGCAATGAGAATAAACAAAGATGTAATAGCAACAACTTCGGGGAAAGTTGTTAAAGTTTGTATTCAAAACGGACAAACCGTTGAATACGGTCAAGAATTGTTTTTAGTAGATACATCCGATGTTAAATAGGAGATAATTAATGTTTAAAAAAATATTAATAGCAAACAGGGGCGAAATAGCTTGCAGAATTATAAGAGCAGCAAGGGAATTAGGTGTAAAAACGGTTGCTATACATTCGGAAGTTGATAAAGAATCAATGCATGTTAAAATGGCAGACGAATCCGTTTGTGTAGGTCCGGCATCTTCGAGCGAAAGTTATTTAAATATTCCAAGTATAATATCTGCTGCAGAAATTACAGGTGCGGATGCAATTCATCCCGGTTACGGTTTCTTATCGGAAAATACTTATTTTGCCGAAGTTTGTGAAACTTGCGGAATTACATTTATAGGTCCTAAAAAACATTCAATAGAAAAAATGGGCGATAAAATAACCGCAAGGAATTTAATGATAAAATCAAAAGTTCCGGTAGTTCCGGGTTCCGACGGACCTGTTTCTGCCGATGACCCACAAATTTTTGATATAGCAAAAAAAATAGGATATCCCGTTATAATAAAAGCAACTGCCGGCGGTGGCGGAAAAGGTATGAGGGTTGTAGTAAGCCCGGAAGCTCTTCAAAACTCCATAATAATGGCACAAAGCGAAGCAAAAGCAAATTTTGGTAACCCCGATGTATACATGGAAAAATATATTGAAGAACCGCATCATATAGAATTTCAAATTTTAGGTGATGTTTACGGTAAAGTTGTATATTTACCGGAAAGAGATTGTTCGATACAAAGAAGGCACCAAAAACTTATAGAAGAATGTCCTTCTTCTTTTATAGATGAAAGTTTAAGAAAGAAGATGGGTAAGGCTGCACAGAGTGCCGCACAGGCTGTCGGTTATATTACCGTTGGAACGGTTGAGTTTTTAGTAGACAAGCATTCACATTTTTACTTTATGGAAATGAATACAAGAATTCAAGTTGAACATCCCGTTACCGAAGTTATTACCGGCATCGATTTGGTTAAGGAACAAATTAAACTTGCCGCAGGCGAAAAATTATCATTCGATTCAAGTAACATAAAAATAAACGGGCATGCAATAGAATGTAGAATAAATGCGGAAGATCCGGACAAAGATTTTATTCCTTCACCGGGAAAAATAGGGCATTTATATTTGCCGGGCGGACCGGGAATAAGGGTTGATACTCATGTTTATTCAGGCTATACAATACCGCCTTTTTACGACAGTTTAATAGCAAAAATTATTGCTTACGGTGCAAATAGACAGGAAGCAATAGTCAGAATGCAAAGAGCATTAAAAGAAGTTCAAATTGAAGGTATAAGAAACACTTCGTCATTATATATGAAAATTATGGATAATAAAGAATTCCATAAAGGTAAAGTTTGCACCGACTTTTTAGCAAAGTATATTTTTAACAATTAAACAAATTGCTTTACAATTTGTTGAAGTATAGATGTATGGAAACAACAACAGTTAGATAGCTTAAAAGTTGAAGATTTTGTCATTGCGAGCGAAGCGAAACAATCTATGTCGTTGAAACCGCGAAAGTGGTGTCATCCCATACTTGATACGGGATCTATTTTAAAAATAAGTCCAAAGGACAGATTAAACTATCAGCTGTTCAGCTGAAAATCCGAAGGGTTTGGCTCAGCTTCTCAGCTATAAAACCGGAGGTTTTATTTATGGAAACCAAACAAATAATAGAAAATTTTATTAACGGCAGTATTGAAGCAAAGAAAAAAATGCTCGATGAAGGGCAAATAGTATATATCCAAACGATAGCAAATAAAATAATAGAAGCATACCAAAACGGTAAAAAACTTATAGTGTTCGGTAATGGCGGTTCCGCAAGCGATGCTTTGCATTTTGCAGCAGAAATTGTATGCCGTTTTGAAAAAAACAGAAAAGCAATCCCCGCAATAGCATTAACCGAAAACATATCCACACTTACCGCTATCGGAAACGATTATGGCTATGAATATGTTTTCAGCAGACAGCTTGAAGCTTTTGCACAAAAAGGTGACATAGCAATAGCAATTACAACTTCCGGAAATTCAATAAATGTTATAAATGCCGTAGATTCTGCAAAAAAAATGGGAATGTTCGTTATCGGTTTAACAGGTGCGGATGGCGGTCAATTAAAAGTTAAATCCGATATGTGTTATTGTGCACCTTCAAAAAACACAGCAAGAATACAGGAATGTCATATTTTATTAATTCATATAGTATCAAAAATTATAGAGGAAAAATTATTTGAATAATAAATTTTGTTCACTTAAACAGATAACGCAAATTGTCAAAAATTTACAAAAAAAAGGTAAAACCGTTGTTTTTACCAACGGATGTTTTGATTTACTGCATATCGGGCATGTAAGTTTATTTCAAAAGGCAAAAAGTTTAGGTGATGTTTTAGTAGTAGCAATAAATTCCGATAAATCGCTTGCAAATATCAAAGGGCCTAAAAGGCCTTTAGTTTGCCAAAAAGACAGAGTTAAAGTCCTATCCGCATTGTCAGCCATAGACTATGTAATCATCTTTTCGCAAAATACACCTTATGAAGTTTTAAAACAAATAAAACCGGATATTCTTGTAAAAGGTGCCGACTATAAAGTTAAAGATATTATCGGTAGAGAATTTGTTAAAAAAGTTTATAGATACCCTATAGTAAAAGGAAAATCAACAACAAATTTAATAAAACTTATAGTTGAAAGATACGGGAATTTTCGCTAAATGAAAATTTGAGGTATAGATGTATGGAAACGAGAGAAATTTAGGAATTAAATATAAGTTTTAAAAGCAATGGAACAAAAATTTGTAAGAATATTAGACACTAATCTTAACAGAGCAAAAGAAGGTTTAAGAGTTATTGAAGACAGTGCAAGGTTTGTTTTTAATAACGAAGAAATTTATAAACAACTGCGGACAATAAGGCATAAAGCCGCTTCCTTTTTAAAATATGAGTACGATCAAATGCTTTCTTCAAGAGACAGTATAACCGATGTCGGAAGGAAAGCAAAAGAAGATACAAGAGCAGACCTTAAAAATATAATAATTGCAAATTTTAAAAGAGTTGAGGAATCATTTAGAGTATTGGAAGAATATTCAAAAATTATTAATTTTGAAACGGCACTAAATTATAAAGAATTAAGATATAGTATTTACCAAATAGAAAAAAATTTTGTAAAATTAATTAATGAACAAAAAAATTAAATCTTTTTTATTTTTAATATTTTTTTTATTTACTGCACAATTTATTTATGCAAGTAACAGCTTTGAGGTTTTGAAAAGTTCAACCATACCGGCAGGAAGTTCTTTTTCCGACAATACGGATTCTTATGGAATTTATTTTACTACAACAACATTAGATTATGCCGTATTATCTCTTGAGGGTGATATTACCGTAAGTAAAAATAAAAAAGGTATTTATTGCGGTAATTACGGAACATTAGCTTTACAGAATTTGACATACGACAACATAACAATTTATACAAGTTCAAATGGTAGAGTAGGTATTCAATCTCAATATATAAAAGATTGTTATCAATCCACTACAATATCAATTTCCGACATAAATATTCGTTCCGATTACGATACAATCGGTTTATTTACATGCGGAAAAATGTATATAGAGTCAACAAATATAAATAATAAAAAAACGATATATATAACAAACTCTTCAACTGCTGCAATTCAAGTTAATGCAGGAGGAACTTTTCATTGTAAAAATATGGATATAACGGGCAATGCCGACAAATTTTTTCTTCTTACGGGAAAAACATCCTCAACAACTTTTGAAAATACGAATATAAATATAGATGCACAAGAAGGTTTTGTTTCTCAAAAAGATGACAGAATATATTTTATAAACAGTAGTTTTAAAAATGAAAAGGAACATTTTTTAACTTCGGAAGAAAAAGATTTTTTTTCATACAAAACCGAAATAACAGCAAACCATTCAACAATTGAAGGATATATTGATAATCAATCAAATAAAGTTTATTTGAATCTTGAAAATAATTCCGTATGGAAAATGAAAAAAAATTCCATAGCCGACGAACTTGTTTTAAAAAACAGTAAAATTGATTTATCATCTTCAAAAAAAACAACTTTTAATACTTTAACCGTCTCAAAACTTACCGGAACAGGAACAACCAATGAAATAATTTTAAATACTCAACTTAACGGTGATGATTCTTTAACCGATAAACTTGTAATCACAACAAAAATAAGCGGAAATTTTATTCTGAATATAAACAATGTAGGCGGGAAGGGTGCTGTAACACAAAAAGGGATAAAAATTGTTGACGTAACCGTTAAAAATGCTCCCGATACTTTTACATTAAAAAATTCAAAAATAGATATTGGAGCTTATGTTTATACTTTACATCAGGGGACTACGGATGATGTTTACAGTTGGTTTTTAAAATCTTCTTCTTCACAAAAAGCTGATTCTTTTGTAACAGTTTCAAATACTCCGCAATTTATAAATTTTGCATTAAAAACGGGAATGAACGAACTTTCAAAAAGGTTGGGCGATATAAGAAGAACTCCTCTAACAAAATACAATGGTGTATGGGCAAGAACTTACGGTAAAAATTTCAGTTATGATAAAGGTTTAAAAACAGAGTTAAATATTTTCGGTGTTGAAGCAGGTTATGATTTTAGAATAAATAAAACAACTTCTTATGTTGTCGAAGAAGATGAAGGATATGATAAAGTTGTAGAGGGAATAAATGAAAACAGGTATTACTTAGGTTTTACCGCAGGTTTTCAAAATATAGGTAAAATTGAAACCGAACATAAAACTTCAAACAAAAACGGAACAGGAAGCGGAAATTCAAAATCCATCGGTATTTACGGCAGTTATATAGCACAAAACGGTTTATTTGTTGATTTAACTTTAAGAAATTTTTGGTTTGATTTTGATATGAAAACTTATTCGTCTTCCGATGAGCAAATTTATTTTAAACCGCAAACAACTCAAACGGCATTAAGTTTGGAAACTGGCAAAGAATTTTTGTTCGGTAAAAATGTAATATTTGAACCTAAAGTGGAACTTTTGTTTGCATACAATTCTGAAATAACCGTAACGGCAAGCAATAACAATGAAATTAAATATGCTTCAAATATTTTGTGTAACGGTAAATTAGGTTTTATGTTTGGGCTTTTAAACAACAAATCAAAACCTAAAAGTTGGTTGCCGTATTTGGAAGCATCATATAATTATGATTTTAACAACAAAACGGATATTACATATTCGGATACAACAGAAACTGCAGATTTTTCCGGAGGATATTTTGATATAGGTGTAGGGCTAAATGCTTATTTCGGCAAAGGAATAAGCGGTTACTGTTTAGTAAGTTACGAAACGGGTAGCGACCAAAACAATATAGCCTACAATATCGGAATAAGATACGGATTTTAATTAATGAATAATAAAGGACAAGCTTTTACCGAAGCTGTTTTTATTTTACCTGTCATATTTGTTATGATAGTCGCCGTTTTTTGGTTCGGCAAAATTTGTTTAACATGGCAACAACTTGTTTCTGCCGCAAGGTACGGCACAGATATGATAGCCAATACCTCTCTAAACCAAAAAGAAATAAAAAAAGATATTGAGAATTATCTAACTCACCATTTTATTAAAGGAAGACTTTTGGATAAAAAACAATTAAAAGAAATTACGGTTGAAATAAACGATGCTCCCGTAACAAAGTTTGATATAAGCTCTTTTTTTAATATTTTCTCGGATACAGAAAACCTTTTAAAATCGATAACGGCATTAACCATTAAACCGTCAACCGTTAAAATCGTTTATTCTTATCCGTTACCTAAAATTTTTCAATTATCGGGAAAAGAGAATTTTGATATAGTTGTCGAAGAAAAAATTTTATCGGGTAGCGGTTGTCCTAATAAAATACATACAAGAATTTCAAGATAATAATTTGGAGGTAACCCAAATGTTTAAATTTTTAAAGAACAAAAAAGGGCAGGGGATGGTAGAGTACATTTTAATTATTGTTTTGGTTGTAATTGTTGTGATTGCCGGTTTAAAACTTTTTGGTGGAAATATAAAAAAAATGTTTGATACTTCAAACCAACAAATTCAATCTGAAGCCATGTCCGGCAGGTAACAGAGGAAATTATGCAGAAAAATTTTATAATTGCAATTATTTTTGCCGTGTTGGCGGCATTGTTTGCAAGTTTATATTTGTATGACATAGAGCAGAAAAATAAAAAAATGTCGGAACCGGTAAAAGTTATTGTTGCAAATACTAAAATAGAACAAGGTAGCATAATAGAAGCTTCAATGTTAAAAGAAAAAATCGTTCCGAAAGAATATGCTCAACCGCAGTATGTTTCAAGCATGGAATATTTTTATGACAACGATAAACCTTCATGTATTGCCGTAGTTTCTTTTGAACAGGACGAACAGATAACAACTTCAAAAATATTATCAATTAATTCCGATTTCGGCATATCGAATTCAATTCCTACAGGTAACAGAGCAATTACATTAATTTTTAATCAAAATGAAGTTGAAGGAATAATTAAACCCGGTAGCCGTGTAGATTTGATTTCGGTTATGGAATACGAAAGTAAAAATCAAACATTGGTTGAAGCCGCTTGTGTAATAGCACAAAATCTTTTGGTTTTAGCCGTCGATGATAATTTTATAGGGAAGCCTGATAATACAAAACAGGAAAAAATTTCGGTAACTGTTCCCGTTACACTGGCAGTTTCTTTAAAAGAAGCACAAATAATTTTATTTGCACAGGAAAAATCTTCAATAAAAATGGTTTTAAGACCTGCTGCCGATTTTAATATTGAAAATACAGTTCCTATTAAAATGCAGGATATAGTTTCCGATGCCTCAGGTAAAATAAGCCGACAAGAAATAACCGATACAAAAACTTTAAAACAAATTCAGCAAAATCAAAAAGAAGCATTTGAAATATTAAACAAATATTCATCAAAATAATTTATTATGAACAATTCCAATTTTATTTCGGTTATACAAACCGACAATTCAATTTGTGTTAATACCTTGCTAAACGGTTTAATACAAACTTTTTATTACAACAATAAAAAAACAATTCTTCTTGATTTTCGTTCCGTTAAAAGCGATGTCATTTGGAAGATGTATGGTATTGAACAGGTTAAATATGTTGATTCCGTTTTAGACCTTATTACCGATATTAACAAACAAATGATTAAAACATATTTAAACTGTACAAAAGAAATTTTATGTATTAAAAACCATGATGTAATATCAAACAGCAATATCCCTTATTTTTTTGAATGTTTGGAAGAAATATATGACAATATCATTGTTGTGTTTCAGGATAAATTTATTGACAAGAATAATTTTATTTTTGGAAAAGATAATATAGTTTTAATGCCGTTTGTAAACGAACCTGTAAGTTTTGATAACTATAAACAAAATTATATAAAGTTTTTAAAAATACAAACTGCCGATATACAAATACTTCCGGTAATGTTTGTTACAAACAATATTTTCAATTTAACTCCGGAACAAAATTGTATAACTTTTGATGTAACCGACGGCGAAGTTTTAAACCCTGCTTTTTTATTTAAAGATTCTTCCAATCAATTCGTACAGAATTTACAATTGCTTACGGATAAATTACAAACGGTTAAAAAACAGTTTATTGAAAAAACTTCATTTTACGAACAGAAGCAAAACTATAATAAATTAAAAGAAAAACTTCATTTTGATTTGTTGGAAAAGATGAAACAATATTCAAATATTACCGACCAAACAAAATTAAAAGAAATTATCTCGACATATACGGAACAACTTTTAAAAACATATAAAGCGGATTTAAAATTAAATTTAAAAAAACAATTAATTAAAGAATTAGCCGACGATATTATAGGATTAGGTATTCTTGAAGATTTGATTGCTGATGATAAAATTTCCGAAATTATGGTCAACGGAACCGATAACATATACATTGAAAAACAAGGTAAATTGTTTCAAACAAATGTTTCTTTTCAAAGCGAAAAAAAATTAAAAACCGTTATCGACAGAATAGCATCTTCCGTAGGTCGTCATATAGATGAAGCTTCCCCTTTGGTTGATGCAAGGTTAAAAGACGGCTCAAGAGTAAATGCAGTGATTGCACCTGTAGCTTTAAACGGTCCCGTTCTTACAATAAGAAAATTTTCAAAACATAAATTATCGGGAGCCGATTTGATTTCTTACGGAAGTATAAATGATTTGATGTTGAATTTTTTAAAACTTGCCGTTGAAAAAAAGAAAAACATTTTAATATCCGGAGGAACCGGCACCGGAAAAACAACTTTTTTAAATATTTTGTCAGGCTTTATAGGAGCAGACGAAAGAATTATAACAATAGAAGATTCCGCGGAATTACAACTGCAACAAAAACATGTAATACGGCTTGAAACAAGAGCAAAGTCAATCGAAGCAACAGGTGAAATTACAATAAGGCAGTTACTTGTAAATTCTTTAAGAATGAGACCTGACAGAATTATAATCGGTGAATGCAGGTCCGCGGAAGCCCTGGATATGTTACAGGCAATGAACACCGGGCATGAAGGCTCTATGACGACAGTTCATGCAAATTCATGTTCAGATGCATTGTCAAGGCTTGTTGTAATGTGTTTAACCGCCGGTGTAGAATTGCCGGAAAAATCGATTATTTCAATGATAGCTTCGGCAATAAACATAATAGTTCAAATAAAAAGATTTGCTGACGGAACAAGAAAAGTTTTTGAAATAGTTGCCGTTGAAAAAGACAAAAATAATATTTACAAACTCGTTCCGTTATTCAGTTATGATCAAAACAATAATATATTCAAAATCGTAAATACTCCGGAGAATTTTATTTAATGAGTTTTATATATTTAATATTATTTTTTATTACATTTTTACTCTCATGTATTTATATAACAAAATTCGTTTTAGCAAAATCAAAATTGACAATTAAACAAACATTAAAAAACAAAAACATCAAAAACGGAAAATTGTATTTGATAATAATACTTTTTTGTTTAATATCATTTGTTTTTAACATGATATTTGCACTTATATTTTTAATGATATTTTTATATGTTAATTGGCTTAATAAAACAAAAAAACAAAAAGCTGAATTTAAAGTAATAGACGAACAAATAATTGAAACCATACGAATTTTTAGAAACTCTTTACTTTCCGGACAATCTTTAATGCAGGCTATAGATACTGCATCAAACCAAATAAAAGCACCGTTGTCAAACGAATTTAAAACAATTTCTAATTCCGTTTCTTATGGCATAAGTTTAGATGATGCTTTGTTAAAAAGCAGCCAAAACATAAAAAACCGTCAATATAAATTATTTATTGATTCTGTCAGAATATCAAATATTACAGGTGCAAAATTAGTTGATATTTTGGATAAAATAGAACAGTCCGTTACTCAAAAAATTGCAATTAATTTAAAAGTTGAAGCTTTAACAGCACAAGGCAAAATTTCCGGCGGAATTATAAGTATTGTTCCTGTTTTTATAGTAATTTTTGTTTGTCTTGCAGAACCTGAAATTATGGGAATACTTTGGACTACAACAATTGGCAACTTAATTTTATTTGTATCCTGTATAATGATTTTGGCGGGTTCTTTTTTTATGAGAAAAATTGCGGAGATAAATGTATGATATATTTACTGTTGATATTTATTTGTACATTTATAACTTTTATTTTTTTAATAAATTATTTAATAATTTTTATTTTAAACATAAACAAAAATAAAAATTTATATAAAGCACAAAAAGATAACGACAAATATTTTTTATTTAATTTTATTTTAAAAACAATAAAACCGTTAGCAACTGCTTTAAAGAATGTAAAAATTTCATATCTTGATGCATATTCAAAAAAAGTTGACGATATGATAAAAGTATTGCCTGTTCCATATACACTTATAGACGGATATAAATTAATATTATTACAAACATTGTCGGCTTTTGTTGCGGTGTTTTTATTTTTTATTTTAATGGGATATGATTTTCTAATATTAACTATGGTAGCCGTATTATTTTTTATTTTACCTTATTTAAAAATTACACAAAGTTATAAAACAAAAATAAAATTAATTTTAAAACAACTGCCCGATTTAATAGATTTGCTTTCCGTTATGGTAGCATCCGGTATAGATTTTAATAATGCTTTAATTAAAATTTCAAAAATTACCGACGGTGTTTTACTTGAAGAAATAGAAACAATAAATTCAAAAATCGGTTTCGGCTTATCTGTTCAAAAAGCATTTGAAGGATTTGCACAAAAATATAATTTAAAACAAATTGATATGTTTGTAAAAGCCGTTAATTTTTCTTTACAGTCGGGGTTAGGTATGGCAGATTCTTTAAACAAAATTTCACAACAGTTAAAATCGGAAAATGCTTCCGTTGTCGAAAAGCAGGCACAACAGGCTCCCGTAAAAATGTTAATACCTATGACACTTTTAATATTTCCTACAATATTTATATTGTTATTTGCCCCTATACTTATTTCCTTTTTCAAATCCGGAATTTAATTTAATCAGCAGAAAAAAAATTAAGCCATTTTTAAAATAATATGGTATAATATTTTAATTAATTTATAAAAGGGGAATAATGTAATGAAAGTTTTAGTTGTTAATTGCGGTTCGTCGTCGGTAAAATATTCTTTGTTTGATATGGAAAAACAGCAAAAAATTGCTTGGGGACTTGTAGAATGTATAGGGCTTGAAGAAGCTTTTTACAAAAGGCAAACTTTAACGGTTCCGCAGGTAAAAACATCATGTAAAGTTGCAAACCATTTTGAAGCCGTTCAAATAATAATAAAAGATTTGCTCGACGAAAAAACAGGCAGCATTAAAGATATAAAAGAAATTGCAGTTATCGGGCACAGAGTAGTTCATGGCGGTTATAAATTTTCAAAACCGGTATTGGTAAACGAACAGGTAAAAAAAGATTTAAAAGAGTGTTATTCGATAGCACCTTTACATACACCGCACCATTATGCCGGTATAGAAGCCGTTGAAAAAATGTTGCCCGGAATACCTTCGGTTTTGGTATTTGATACGGCATTTCATCAAACAATGCCCGACTATGCTTACAGATATGCAATCCCGAGCGAATATTATGAACAAGACCATGTAAGAAGATACGGTATGCACGGAACATCGCACAAATATGTAACGCAAAAAGCAGCTGCAATGTTAAATATTCCGGTAGATAAAGTAAATTTAATCACATGTCATTTAGGTAACGGCAGTTCAATTACGGCAATTAAAAACGGTAAGGTTATAGATACATCCATGGGCTTTACTCCTTTGGCGGGGCTTGTTATGGGAACAAGGTGCGGTGATATCGACCCTGCAGTTATAGTGCATATATTGGCAAAATATCCTAAAATGACATCCGACCAATTAAATAATCTTTTAAACAAACAAAGCGGTGTTGCAGCAGTTTCCGGTATTGCCGGCGGTGACATGAGAGAAGTTGAAGATGCAATGCTTGCAGGAGATAAAAAAGCCGAACTTGCATTTAATATGTTATGTTACAGCGGTAAAAAATATTTATGTGCATATTTCGGAATACTTAACGGTATCGACGGTATAGTATTTACTGCTGGTATCGGTGAAAATTCACCTTTAACAAGGGCAAAAATGTGTGAAGGATTAGACAATCTTGGTATAAAAATAGATAAAACTTTAAACGAACCAAGAAGCAGTAAAGAAAGGTTTATATCTGCTGCAGATTCTAAAATAAAAGTTATGGTTATCCCTACAAACGAAGAACTTATGATAGCAAGGGAATCTCTTGAAGTTTTAAATAAAAAATAAAACTTGACAATACTACAAATGTATTGTATATTATTCTAAAAAACTTTTTGGAGGAATAATGGGTAAAGATGAAAAATTAAAAGCATTGGATTTGGCATTGTCTCAAATTGAAAAAGATTTCGGCAAAGAAGCTATTATGAGGTTAGGCGAACAGCATGCAAAAGTTGATGTAAATAATGTTATACCGACCGGTTCTTTACCTTTGGATATAGCTATCGGTATAGGTGGAATACCGAGAGGCAGAATTATAGAAATTTACGGACCTGAATCTTCCGGAAAATCTACCCTTGCATTATGTATGGCGGCACAAGCACAAAAACAGGGCGGAATAGTGGCTTACATAGATGCAGAACATGCAATGGATGCCGACTATGCGGCAAATTTAGGTGTAGATGTTGAAAATATGTTAATATCTCAACCGGATTCCGGTGAACAGGGGCTTGAAATTGCAGATAAACTTGTTCGTTCGGGTGCTGTTGATTTAATAGTTATAGATTCCGTTGCGGCACTTGTTCCAAGGGCTGAAATTGAAGGTGAAATGGGCGACTCTTTCGTCGGTATTCAGGCAAGGCTTATGAGCCAAGGTTTAAGAAAACTTACTCCTACGGTTTCTAAATCAAAAACTTCAATAATATTTATTAACCAGTTAAGGCAAAAAATAGGTGTTATGTGGGGAAACCCTGAAACGACACCCGGAGGACTTGCTTTAAAATTTTATTCTTCCGTTCGTCTAGATATAAGAAAAATAGAAGCAATAAAAAAGAACAATGAAATTATAGGTAATACCGTTAGAGTTAAAGTTGTAAAAAATAAAGTTGCGGCACCTTTTAAACAAGCCGAATTTGATATTGTATTCGGTATAGGTATAGATAAAACCGGTTACCTTGTAGATATAGGTGTTAATGACGGTTTAATTGAAAAAGCCGGTGCTTTCTATACATACAAAGAAGAAAGGTTTCAGGGAAAAGATAAATTTAAAGAATTTTTAAACAATAATTCTCAAGTTGCACTTGAAATAGAAAATGCAATAAGAGAAAAACACGGTTTGGCTAAAATAGAAGATAAACAGGATGAAACAAAACAACCTGCAAAACAGTCTAAAACGGAAAAGAAAAAGTAAAAATTATGAAAAAATTATTTTTGTTTGTTATATTATTATTTATTTTTTGTTCGGTTAATGTATATGCAAAAAGCAAAAACATTATATTTTTTGCGGATTCCTTAAATTCAATATCCGAAAAAACAATGAACAAAATATTGGCTTCAAAAAACTTCAAGTTTGTTGCAAAAATATCACCTGACCAACCTTTAAGCAGCAATATTGAAAGCTTAATTAATTTAGGCAAAATAGAACCTGTGCTTGAACTAAGTTCGGAAGAGCCGTATTTGCCTTTGTTATCGGAAGAAATTTTTGTCGACAATTTAATTTCCATTAACAGAACAAAAGATTTAAATAATTTATTGAACAATTACAAACAAAAATATAATGATTTATTTAAAGGTAACAATTACGGTTTATTTTTAACCGGCGGTATTTTAAACGAAAACACTTTAAAAATACTTTATGCAAACGATTTCGTTTGGACAACCGCTAAAGCCGAAAACACAAAAATAGCCGGAACTTTTTATGATGAAGGAATTATTTTGTTTGTTCTATCAAAAAAGTTTCCTTTATCGGAAAAACAAATTTCAACTTGGCTGTCACAAAACCAAAGAAAAATAATGCCTGTTTTATTGACTGAACAACATTTAAAAAACGACAAATTAATGGCATATATTATAAACCTTTTCGAAAACAGTAAAAATACCGGTATTATTTTACCTGCCGATGTTGTAAACAAAACCGCTCAATTGGAAAAAGTAGTTTTGTATAAAGACAAATATATTCCTAAAGATATCCTTGTAAAAATTGCAAAAGCGGCAGATGAAGTTGACAGTCAGGAAGATTCTCAAATGTATGAAACAATTCTTAGCGAACTTTCAAATATGTATAGTTACATTATGATAACAAGAATTATCAAAAAAGATGAAATAGCTAAAAAGTTATTTGATATTTCATATAAAAACATTTTTAAAATTTCCGGCGAAGATGTTCCGGAAGAAGACAAACAGAAAATTGTTATTAAAACCAACGAGCAGGAAACTACCGAAAGCAGTTTTGTCAGAACGGATAAAGGTTATAAATTAAACAGTACAGGGTTAATAAAAAGTTTTGAAATAAGAAGTAATGACGGTTATGTCGATTTTTTTGTAAATTCGGATTCTGATATTGAAAATTTTGATATTTACATTGATATGAACGGAATAATTGATACAGGCGAACATAAATTATTAAAACCTCTTGAAGGTTTTGTAACTCCAGAAAACTGTTGGGAATATGCAATAAGAGTAAGAGGAAATAATATTGAAGTTCATAAATATCTTATAGATTCTCCTTCAGTTGTAAGGAAACTTGTAAAAGCAGAAAACAAAGTAAGAATACCGAGATCGGTTTTAAGAGGAAATCCGTTCAATTGGGCATATCAGGTAGTAGTTGTTAAAGATGAACAAGTTGCGGATTTTTTAGCAAACAGTAAAGAAAGAGAAAAATTTTTAAATACAACTCCTTTACAATTAAAACTTTTCAAATGTAACGAATAACAAATTGGGTTATCAGGTTATAAGTTTATGGTTTATAGGGTTATGAGGTTAGAGAAAACATGTCTTATTTAGTTTTAGCAAGAAAATTCAGACCGACAACTTTTTCGGAAGTCGTCGGACAGGAACATATATCACAAACTTTAAAGAATGCAATTGCCGAAAATAAAGTTGCTCATGCATATTTGTTTAGCGGACCGAGGGGAACGGGAAAAACCACCATGGCAAGAATTTTTGCAAAAGCATTAAACTGCCAGGAAGGTCCGTCGGCAGAGCCTTGCGGGCATTGCAAAAATTGTTTGGAAATAAGTAAAAACCAAAGTTTGGATGTTTTTGAAATAGACGGTGCTTCGAACAACCGTATAGACGAAATAAGAGAATTAAGAGACAATGTTAAATTCGGTGCAATGTCTTCAAGATATAAAATTTATATTATAGACGAAGTTCACCAAATAACAAAACAGGCTTTTGATGCTTTACTTAAAACTTTGGAAGAACCGCCCGAACATGTCGTTTTTATTTTAGCCACTACGGAACTTCACAAAGTTCCTATAACAATTTTATCAAGATGCCAAAAATACAGGTTCCGTTTGTTATCTTCTAAAGAAATTTCCGAAGCAATTTTAAACATTGCAAAAAAAGAAAATTTTACAATAGAACCTTCCGCACTTGAAATTATCGTCAATGCTTCAGGCGGCTCGATGAGAGATGCTTTAAGTTTGTTGGACCAGGCTCTTTCATCTTCAAGCGGACAAATTACAACCGAATATATGCGAAATTTGTTAGGGCTTTTACCTAAAGAAATTATCGCAAAAACAGTTGAAAATATTGCAGCAAACAATGCCGCAGAGCTTATTAAAACATGTAAGCAGGTTTATGAACAGGGGTACAATATTTTACAATTTGCAAAAGATTTAAGGGACTATATTCGCCAACTTATGATTTTTTCAATAAGCTCCGATGTTATAGATGTGGCAACTACCGATAAAAAACTTTATGATAAACAAAAAAATCTTTTTACAACGGCAAGGTATGTTAGGCTTGGCAACTTAATTTCAAAAGTTTTGGAACAAATGAAAGATTATGACCAACCGAGAATTTTACTTGAAATATATCTTTTAAAAATGGCAGAACCTTACTGTTCGGTTAAAGAATTGCTTACACAAATTGAGAATTTATCTAAAACGGCACCTAAAATAGAAGCCGTTCAACAGTTTTCCGAAAAAAACTTCATTGAACAAACGGAAGAAATTCATCATGCCGAAATGTCGGAAGTTATGGCTATGGCAGATTCCGTCGATTACGACCTTTTATCATTGTGTAAACAGGCAATTTCCGAAATAAACAGAAAACATCCCATGATAGCAAATTCAATGGTTACCGGTGATATTAAAGTAATAGACAGCAATACATTACAAATAAATTTTGTCAACAGATATGCTTATGAAATGTCAAAAGATTATAACGAAGAAATTCGCAGGCTTGTAACAAGAAAAATAGGCAGAGAAATTGCAATAAATATGGTTTTAAAAGAAAACGAGCCGACCGTTATAAAAAACGAAGTTATACATCATCAACCGCAACAATATAATGAGCAGCCACAGGAACAATTTGTAGTTGTTGAAGATTTAAAAGAAACGGCAAAAACCGCAATCCCGACGAAAATTGAAAACATTGCAAAAAAGTTTTCCGGAAAAGCAATAAAAAAAGAAAGTTCTCAAACAAATATTAATTCTGTAGAAAACGAAAATGAATAGACCGCAAGCAGTAGAAAAAATGATAGAAGTTATAAAAAAGTTACCCGGTGTCGGGCCAAAAATGGCGGAACGGTTATGTTACCATATATTAAAACTTTCCGACACGGAAGCAAACTATTTGCTTGATAGCATACAAAAAGCAAGGCAAAAAGTTAAAGTGTGTTCAATTTGTTATAATTTAAGCGAATCCGACCCTTGCCCTATATGTTCCGATATTTCAAAAAACAAAGAGATTTTATGTGTAGTTGAAACCCCGCAGGATTTAATTGCCGTAAGCAAAGTTAAAGATTTTAACGGTTTATACTTTGTTCTCGGCGGAGCATTATCGCCGTTGGATGCGATAGGTCCTAAAGATATAAGAATTGATAAACTGCTTGAAAGATTAAAAACAGGTGAAGTTAAAGAAGTTATCCTTGCAACCGATATGGATTCAAAAGGTGAAACGACCGCTGTTTATTTGGCACAAATAATAAAACCTTTGGGAATAAAAGTTTCAAGGCTCGGTTATGGTATGCCAGTAGGCGGCGATATTGAATATGCCGACGAAATTACAATTTCACGGGCAATTGCCGGCAGAAAAGAAATGTAGTTTGTTTGAAAAATTTATATAAAATCTAAAAAATTGCATTAAATTTTTTTATTTGACAATGAAAATTTTTTGTTATAGAATTAAAACAATAGTTTAATAATAAAATTTTAGCAAAGGTGCTAAGAAGATTTTAATTTAGTCTTTTTAGCACCTTTTTTTAAGATAAATTGATAGCAAAAAATACGGAGTATTTTTATGATTCTTAATTTTTTAAAATCTAAAAACAATAAAAAACAAAAAGTAATTCTTCTCGGTTCTGGAGCATTATCAATAGGTCAGGCAGGCGAATTTGATTATTCCGGATCGCAAGCCGTAAAAGCTTTACAGGAAGAAAACCTTGAAGTTATAGTAGTAAACCCCAACATAGCTTCAGTTCAAACAAATAAAGATATAGATAAAAAAGTTTATTTGTATCCGGTAACACCGTTTTGGGTAAAAAAAGTTATAGAACAGGAAAACCCCGTAGGTATAATATCAAGTTTTGGCGGACAAACGGCACTTAATTGTGTTATAGAACTTTATAAAACAGGAGTTTTACAAAAATACGGAGTCGAAGTTTTGGGAACATCCGTTGCTTCTCTTGAAATGTCGGAAAACAGAGATTTGTTTGCCGCAAAAATGAAAGAAATAAATGTTCCTATTCCTGCAAGTAAAGCGGTATCTTCGGTAAAAGAAGCACTTAAAGTTGCAAAAGAAATAGGTTATCCCGTAATAACAAGGTCTGCTTTTGCTTTGGGCGGTCTCGGCAGCGGGCTTGCCGAAAATGAAGAAAAACTGGAACAGCTTGCATCCGCAGCTTTAATGAGTGTTCCGCAAATTTTAATAGAAAAATCGTTATATGGTTGGAAAGAAATAGAATACGAAGTAATGAGAGACAGACAAGGCAACTGTATAACAATATGCAATATGGAAAATTTTGACCCGATGGGAATACATACGGGCGATTCAATCGTTGTTGCACCGTGTCAAACAATAGATAATATTGAAAACAATATGTTAAGAGATACGGCAATAAAAATTGTTCATAACATAGGTGTAATAGGGGAATGTAATGTTCAGTTTGCACTAAGCCCTTATACAAAAGAATTTTATGTAATAGAAATAAATGCAAGACTTTCAAGATCATCTGCACTTGCATCAAAAGCAACAGGTTATCCTATAGCTTATATTGCGGCAAAAGTTGTATCCGGTTTTAACTTGCTTGAACTTAAAAATCCCGTAACACAAACAACATCGGCATTTTATGAACCGTCTCTTGATTATGTAACATTGAAGGTGCCAAGATGGGACTTAACAAAATTTACCGGTGTTTCAAAACTTTTGGGAACACAAATGAAATCTGTCGGTGAAGTTATGGCTATAGGCAGAAATTTTTGTGAAATAACACAGAAAGCCATAAGAATGGTAAATGAAAACGACGAAGGAATAACAACGGGCATTTTTAAAAATGCAACAAAAAAAGATCTTGAATACGAAATAGCAAACCCTACAAATTTAAGATTATTTGCAATGTACGAAGCATTTAAAAAAAATTATTCAATAGACAAAATTGCGGATTTATCAAAAATTTCAAAATGGTTTCTAGCACATATAAAACATCTTGCCGATACAGAAAACGAACTTATTGAATTAATAAAAAACAGTAAAACAAAAAACATTTATGACACTTTCAAAAGTTTAGGTAAAGAATATATAAGAAATTTAAAAAAGCTCGGCTTTTCCGACTATCAACTTGTTAAATTTTATCTTAACATAAAAGAACCAAACAAAAAACATACACAAAAAGATATTAAAAAACTTTCGCTTGAAATAAGAAAATTAAGAAAAAAATTAAATATTGTTCCCGTAGTAAAACAAATAGATACAACATCTGCGGAATATCCTACAAGTTCAAATTATTTGTATTTATCTTACGACGGAATACATAACGATATAACATTAACAAAGAAAAATTCCGGAATTATTACACTCGGTAGCGGCAGTTACAGAATAGGAAGCAGTTGTGAATTCGATTGGTGTTCGGTAATGACAAGCAAATATTTTAAAACTAAAAGAGAAGACAGTATAATTATAAATTGTAATCCGGAAACCGTCTCGACGGACTTTTCAACTTCCAATAGATTATATTTTGAAGAACTTTCTTTTGAAAGAGTTTTGGATATTGTAGATATAGAAAAACCGAAAGGTGTTATAGCTTGTATGGGAGGACAAAACCCTAACAATCTTATACCGTCGTTAAACGATGCTAAAGTTAAAATTTTAGGACATAGTGCAAAAACGGTAGATATGGCAGAAGACAGAAACAAATTTTCGGCACTTCTCGACAAAATGGGAATAGACCAACCGGAATGGATATCAGCAACATCAAGAAAAGAAATTGAAGAGTTTATTAAAAAAGTAGGTTATCCTGTTTTAATAAGACCGAGTTTTGTTTTATCGGGAACACTTATGAATGTTGCAAGCGACGATACAAGTTTAAATTATTTCTTATCTCTTACAAAAGATATTTCGGACGATTATCCCGTAGTAATTTCAAAATTTATACTTGATGCAAAAGAAGTTGAATGTGACGGTGTTGCCAAAAACGGTGAAGTAATAATTTCTTTGGTAAGCGAACATGTTGAAAACGCAGGTATTCACTCTGGCGATGCAACACTTGTTTTCCCGCCTGAAAAGCTTTATGTAAAAACCGTAAATACGATAAAAGATATTGTCAGAAAAATTGCAAAAGACTTAAATTTAAACGGACCGTTCAATATTCAGTTCATTGCAAAAGATAACGATGTTAAAGTTATAGAATGTAATTCAAGAGCATCAAGGTCGTTCCCTTTTATATCGAAAGTTTCTGGAAGAAATCTTGCTGAAATATCCTGTAAGGTTATGAACAACGAAAAGATAAGTAAAATAATTATAGATGAAAGTGAAATTCCTTTTGTAGGAATGAAAGCTTCTATGTTCAGTTATCAAAGGCTTGACGGTGCAGATCCTGTAACCGGTGTTGAAATGGGTTCTACCGGAGAAGTTGGTTGTTTGGGAACGGATTTTAACCAGGCAATGATATTGTCGCTTGAAGCAACACAAATAAAAAAACCCGTTAAAGGGATATTGGTAAGTTCGGGAAGAGAAAAAGATAAAATAAAATTTATGGAAGTTATAGACAATTTATATAGATTAAATGTTCCTATATATGCTACCGCTGGAACTGCAAAATATTTAAAGTCAAAAGGGTATAATGTTAATACCGTTCATTGGCACCAAACACCAAGAGCAATCGATATTATTAAAGATGGTAAAGTAGATTTTGTAATAAATATTCATAAGACATTTGATATTGTTGAAAGGAAAGAAAATGCAATTATAAGAAAATCAGCAATCAAGTGTGGTTGTTCGTTACTTACTAACATGGAAAAAGTTATTGCATATTTAAAAGCTCTCGACGAATATGACAAGCTTCAAGATGTAAAGTGCATCAATTTATAAACTTAAAATCAAAAACTTGTTCTTGCAATTGATATAACAAAAACTTTTTTTGCACCTGCTTGTTTTAACAACTTTGCACAGGAATTAACGGTAGCACAAGTTGTAACAATATCGTCAACAAGCAAAACGTTTTTATTTTTTATTATATCATTATATTTTTTACGGATATAAAACGATTTTTGTAAATTTTCCTGTCTTGCTTTTCTGTTAAGAGCAAATTGTGCCTTTGTATAAAATTTCCTTACTAAAATTTTGTTGTTAATTTTTATATTTATTTTTTTTGATATTTCTTTTGCAAGTAAATCAGCTTGATTATAACCTCTAAAAATTTTTCTTGTCCAAAATAACGGAACAGGAATCACTATATCAACTTGTTTATCCCATTGATTTTTTAAAATTACATCAACCATAGCACAAGAAAAATCTTTTGCCAAAAAAAATCTGTTAGAATATTTAAAATTGTGGATTAACATTTTTATAGACTTTTCATATTTGTAAGGTGCTTTTATAAAATCAAAATAATTTTTGTTATGTAAACAATCATAACAATGTTGTTGCTTTTGTATTTGAACATCACAAACAGAACATTTTAAACCTTCATTTTTAGGCAAATTATTCAAACAATTAATGCAGATAGCACCGTTGTATTTCACGGATAAATTTTTATTACAACATGAACACACTTTAGGAAAGAAAAAATTTATAAAATAATTTAAAATTTTTTTCATTTGTTATTTGATGTCCTTATATGTTTTAAGGCAGTTTGAGCTTTTATATGGTTAGGGTTTAACCTTAAAGTTAATTCCCACATTCTTTCGGCTTCAAAATATTTGCCCTTTGCATATAAACTTAACCCTTCCCTATATTTTATATCGGCTGTTTTTTCGTCTATTTCAACAATTTCTTGTTTTACAACATTTTCTTTTTGCTCGGTTTTCGGTTGAACATTATTATTTTGTTTTAAAGTTAAAGATAAATTATAAACGGCTTTATCTATATAATCTTTTGCTTTTTGGTAATAATTAAAAGAAGAAGTTCTGTTTGATGATGTAACGAAATTTTGTAATTTTTCCATTTGTTTTATACAGGCTATCCAATTTT
>Ga0310690_10001097_pt1 | contig 50472 bp, 44 predicted proteins | sample AusTroGonzalo_MG_2_FD_207661 | JGI IMG/M metagenome (GOLD analysis project Ga0310690, IMG submission 207661) | Bovine rumen microbial communities from tropical cattle in Woodstock, Queensland, Australia - Gonzalo_04 (v2) (version 2) | ecosystem: Host-associated > Mammals > Digestive system >... | reverse complement strand
GTTTCTGTTGCTATGTTTTTGACAAGAAGTTTGAATTTGCGAAGTTCACACATCGTCAAAACATCAGCGTTTAGGTACGCCTTTATATGTTTATGTCTCTATTCTATTTTGTCCAAGAGGCTTTTTAGAAACAGAGGCTTTGCAAATTTAAGATTTTTTTTGATACCAAAGCATATATATGTCAGAATTTTTAAATTTATTCTTATATTTTTAAATAATTCGTTCACTTAATAAGGTAATCATACACGCTGTTTCGAGTATTTTTGTTTACGAAGTGCTCAGATGTAACACATTACTGAACTATCTGGAGTATTGTGCAATATGTTGTTCTGTTGTCATAGAATTTCAAGGATAGACGCGTTTTACGGTTTATTATTGGATGGATGATATTCCTGACTTCGTCAGTTCTAAAAAATACAAATCTCACGTTTGATTATTATAAAATTTAGATAAGATTCTGGATTGGTTTGGATGGCGAAAGCTTCATCTTGTGTCTCTTTGAGCCATTTTTGTTCGCAGAAAGAAAAGTCTCCAGAAGTTGAAAATATCTATCACATCTATCACACCATCTATCACTACTGAACCTCCATGAATAAAGGGAAAGTGATAGATGTGATAGATGTTTTCAACCTAGTTCATATTTATTTCACAAGAACCTTGCGTGTTGTTCCGTTGTCCATTCGGATGATGTTCAGACCCTTTTGGGATGTCTGGAACTTGCGACCGTCAACAGAGTAGAAGGCTGCCGGCTGGTTGCTGTCGGACATCATAGAGGAAATGCTTGTCGGGTCGTCCTCAATGTTAGTCTGTGCGGCATTGACAATTGTGCCGGAAGTCCGGTCGATGAGCAATGCGATGGCTTTCAGCTTTGACTTGTCCTGAATCAGGGTGTTCGACGAGATGTTGCCCGTGTAGCTGAACACCTGTTCCTCTCCTGCCTTAATAATCGGATTAACGGAACCGTTGACGCCATTCTCCACATTCCATCCTGCTACGGCAACATGGTTGAATTCCAAGCCGCTCACAGGCGAGCCGGCTGTGTACCAGAACGACATGCTGGTATCACCGCTTTGACCGTTATAGTAGTTCTGCTGTGCCCAGCTGCTGCCTGTTCCCGTCAGCCCGTCTTCTGTCAGGACGAAGGCAATGGCATACTGGCCGTTTTCCTCGCTATACGCGAAACGGGTTTTTGTGGCGAAGGTAAGGGAATTTTTGTCTTCGTCGTTCCACATGGCGGAAAGGCTGATGCTGCCCTGTGCAACGCGTTTGAGTGCTGTGGTGAGGGTGCTCTTCAAGCTGGAGAAAGAGGGGTCGGCATCGTACTGACGGTCTGTGATGGAGCTTGGGAAGCCGCCTGCGTATTTACCGATGACAGAACTGTATGCGCTGATTTCCATTGGGTCACCATAGTGGGCGGCAATTTGCACCACCTGGTCGCCATAGGTCTCGTGAATTTTCTCCATTCCGACTGTACCTCTGGGACACCATCCGCACCATGTGCCGGTGAATTCCTCTATGACGGGAGTCACGGTTTCCTTCGAGCCCAAGGTGATGATGAAGCCTGTTCCGCTATTCTTGCTTGCCATATTGGGTTCACCATTGACTTTTGTGACGGTGATGGTCTTTTGGCTCTTTCTGAAATCATCATCGGCATTGAAGTTGATATTGTAAGTCTTGGTGCCATTCATAGCCATGGGACTCGTGCTGAAGGACTTTGATACTTCGTTGCCTGTGGTGCCGTCATCCGAGCTGATAACATAGGAAAGGGACTTGACTGGGTTCGTACCCTTGTTTGTGAAGGTAACAGGAATCGTGACCCGCTGTCCTCTGAGCACTACGTTCTGTCCGAGGTCACTCACGCTGACACAATTGGTGGGGAACTCCTCGGCTTCCAGTAGAATTTGCAAGGCCAGATGTCCGTAATTAGTGCCATAGAAGTCTTCCCAAGTGCCATTGTTAATACGATAATAGAAGCCGCCGGGGACATCGGTTCCATAGGCCATGACGGGATAGCTTTTCTTGTTGATGCTGAAGGTATAGCCCACCCAAATCTCCTGATGGTTGACCTCAAAGGGAGTCGTCAGTTCAATCTCATTAAGCCCACCTACCAGTTTTGATTTAAGTACTGTCTGGCGATACGTGGCACCGGTAGTAGTGGATGTGGGTTGCTTTGTGGATATCCATATTCTCAGACTGCTGCTGATGGCAGAGATGTCGGTGCCCAGCCAGAAGCGAATGGCCTTGATGGTGCTGCCGCCGACAATGTCCTCGCTGGCAGGAATGCGGATTGCGGCGTCGATAGTGCAACTGCTGCTATAACCAAGATAACCATTATCTAATGGCAGGCTGCTGGCATCGGCTTCATTGAAATAGCCCCACCAAATCTGATTGTCGCCGACTGTGATGTCTGCTTTTGCAATAATTGTAATAAGCAAAGTTAAGGTAAGTAAAATCCCGCGTTTCATAATGTCTGTAATTAATGTGTTAGTGTATAAGTGTCTTCTGAACTTTGATAGTGCCGTCGGCGTATGTCGTCCTCTTCAGGTAGATGCCATGGTGAGGGTGGTCTGTCCGTTGGCCCGACAGGTCGTAATAGGTAGTGGAACAGACCTGTTTGTCGCTATTGGCATTGTTTATGCCTGTTGCTGCTCCATAGTAGAAGTTCAAATGAATTGTCGGGCCGTCGCCGTCTGGCATGTAATTGTTTCCGAGCTTTCGATATGTCAGCAACTGGTAGACAACCATGCATACCCCATCGCTTTCAGGCAGCCATTCCGTCTGCATATCCCTGAACTGGGATGGCGAGAAAGTGTCGATACCTGTCGTGTAGGCTCCAGCGATAGATTGTCTCATACAGTACGCGGGAAAGCATGTCTGGAACCAACCGTTGTTGATGGTTTGGATTGTGTAGCTGGCACCTCCTTGTACCGTTTCGTTGCTGATGTTCTTGACCCATACATTGGCGGGCATCAGGATGTCCCCAAAGATTTCATCCTCTTCAAAATCCGTGATGTCCAGTATCGTTCCGTCGGGAATAATCTGTCCGTCCTTATCTACGAACTGAAGCGGGAAGTCGTTTTGTGCCTGTGCGGAGAAACCGATGAGAAGGCACACAAATAGAGTAAGAAAGTTTCTCATCATATTATTTGTCATTTAATCATTTGCGATATTATACTTTCACTTCAAACTTCGCTACTTGCTGTACGCCGCTGTCATTATAGACGAAGGCGACGATGCTCAGCTTGTTGCTGTTCCAGCGCGTGTCAAAAGCCTGAGTCATTGTCTGCTGTTTGGTTTCGCCCTCACTGATGCTAAAGTCCTCGCCCCACGTGCCATTGACGGCTGTGCGGAACACGTGGTTGTGGATGTATTCCTGATTGGCTGGACCTTCGGGCATCCTTTGGACAGCCTTGATGCCATCTTCCAAGAGCCATACTTGAAGTTTGCCTGTAGTGTTTCCTTTAATACCTGTGGCATTCATTTGAATGGTAATCACATTGTCTGCAAGGACAGCTGAACCTTCAAGACGCAGAGGCGTGGGCTTCGTCAGTTCTTCTTTCACAGCGGTGGCCCACATCTGGTAATCGACAGCCCCATGCCTGTTGACCAATCCGATGGGCTGGTACTCAAAGTGCCAATAGTTGTAGTACTCGTCGGCTGTAGCTGTCTTCAGGCCAACGGCTCTGGCACTACCCGCAAAACTCAAAGGTCCGCCATGAAGACTCACAGCCACCAGGACATCTCCGCAAGCTTCTTGCAGTTGCTCAATAATCTCGGTTGCCTTTGGACAGTTCGTACAGTTTTGGCCCGTGAAGTCTTCAAGCAGCACGACGCGCTTGGTCACTTCCGCTTCATCTTCCTCCTGGCCGTTATCTGGACTCATGTCAGTTATCATCGCTTCATATATCAGACGCTCGTCCTCGGCAATATGGTCGCAGGCAGTCAGCATCATGCAGATGCAACCTATTATATAAAATATGTATCGTCTCAGCATATCGGAATCAGAAGCTATAGTTATACGAGATTGTGAATCCTGTCGAGGCTGGCACGTAGCGGCACACGCCGCCCGAACAGTTGTAGCCTGCACGGGTGCGCCCATAGCCAGCCTGGATGCGATGCTGGCGGATGTTGTAGGTGACAAGCCCCTGATAGTAGTGCAGCTTCGTCTCGCCACAGTTCCACATATCGCTCACGGTGACCATCCAATGCGGAGCCAGCGAAAGTTCCAGCAGCCCGTATGCCCAGTCGCCCTGGTCTTGCTTCGTGGTCAGATACTGCAATTCACAACGTAATGTCACCTTGGGCGAGAACTGGCATTTGCCGTCGGCAATGAAGATGTTGCTGTGGACCATGCCGCCATGTCCCTCTACGGCAAGTTGGTTGTACCGCTGGTTCACATACATCAGGCTCAGCTTGAAGGCCTTCGAGAACTTTCGTGTCAAAGTGGCATCGATGCTCCGATAGTAGGTCTGGTCGCCCCATTTGAAGAACTTTGATGTGTAGCCGTTGGTCTTCTGCACGAGGTCGTTGCCATCGTAGAACTGTCTGTCGATGGCACGGACGTATGACAGATTTGCCTTCAGGTTCATGCCATAACGTCCTCCCAACCATGTCTTGCGCTTGAAGTTGTAGCCCACCTCTGCCTGATAAGCCCACTCGCCGTCTGCCAATTGTGTGGCATAGGGATAGAGGGCAGCCAGGGCATAGGTCTGGTCCTGCGTGAAGGCGGGCAGATGGTTGATAGAGGAGGAGATGCCGATGGCTTTGGAGACCTCGTTAGTACTCTTGAACGACATGTTCTCCGAGCGCTTGGCTTGTAACAGCACACTCAGGCTTTTTCCTGAGTACGAGCCCGTGAGCATCACAGCCGAACCTTTCTTGTAGATGTATTGGTTGGCTAGAGACGGGTCATCGCTTTTCTGCGCATACTCGCCCAGCACATTCCAGGGACCATGGCTGAAGTTAATCCTTGCGTCCCATGCGTTGACGAATTTGGGGATGCGCAGGCGGTAAAGGGGAGAGATATAAATTTTCTCCTCGCTCCACTCATACTTGTTTACCCACGAGCCGCCAAGCGTGATGTTTGTCCCGCTTTTCTGGAACGAGGGGATGTATTCCCCGAGGCCTATCTCGGCATCGGCTCCGCTGATAAGTGACTCGTTCCATTCCCAGTAGCGTCGCTGCACACCAGAGAGTGCCTTGATGGTTATACCTTTGAAAGGCTTGACCACAACGCGGGCTCCGAGCAGGGAGTTGTCGATGCCCAGAGAGCGTTCTTCGTAGGTGCGCAGGATGAAGCCCGAGCCGAACTGCTCGTAGAATGTACCGGCAGTCAGTTCAACCTTTCCCACTCTTCCATTCATCCAGAAATGTGGTACGCCCCATCCTTTGAAGTCCTTCTCAAATCCGGGCAAGGGGTATTCCAGAAACTCCAGACGTGCGCCGGCATTGATGTACTGACTTTGCATCAGCAAGTCGGCGTATGTGTTGGTAAGGAAGTTGCCTGTCTTCTCGGCTCCCGTGCCGTTGTCGCGGAACGGAACGAGCATGTCGCTCTGTATGCTGCCAGAAAACGTGACACCCTTCCTTTCCCAAGCCATGCCGGGAAGGAAGCAGACACATACAATCAGGTATAGCAGAGTTCTCTTCGTCATTTCAACAGGTCTCTCACCTTTTCTATCAATTCTGTCTCGGCACCGTCTGTGTAGCCACTATGCTTATACACAATCTCGCCTTTCCCATCGACAATCAGAGTGTAGGGAATCATCTGGCATCCCAGCGCCCGCTTGAAGTCGCCGTTCGGGTCAAGCAGAATCTCATATTCCCATCCGTGATTGCTCACGAGGGGTTTCACCTTGTTGATGTTCTGCGCCTGGTCGATGCTGACGGCAATGATTTTCACGCCTGTCTCTTCCTGCCACTCCTCATAGACTTCGCTGATGGCGTCCAGCTCGCGGTTACAGGGCTTGCACCATGTGGCGAAGAAGTCGATGATGAACGGCTTGCCTCCGTTCGACAGAGTGTCGGTACGAACCTCTACGCCGTTCATCGTCTTCAGGGTGACAGCTGGCAACTGAGCTTTCGCCTCATTCAGGGAAAAGGCGAATGCCAAAGCAAGGGTAAGTGCTATGTGTTTCATTTCTTTTTTCATTTCTAAAATTCTTCATTTCTTACAACCAGGGCACCAAGGCTTGAGCTGCTTGAAGAAGTCGTTGCCCTTGTCATCGACGAGGATGAAGGCGGGGAAGTCCTCCACGTCTATCTTCCAGATGGCTTCCATGCCCAGTTCGGGATATTCAACGCACTCGATGCTCTTGATGCTGCTCTGTGAGAGCACTGCTGCCACGCCGCCAATCGTTCCGAGATAGAAGCCGCCATGCTTCTTGCAGGCATCGGTGACTTGCTGCGTGCGGTTGCCCTTCGCAATCATTACCAGAGAGGCACCATTTGCCTGGAACTCATCGACATAGGGGTCCATGCGGTTGGCTGTGGTGGGACCCATCGAGCCGCAGGGATAGCCCTCGGGTGTCTTGGCGGGACCGGCATAGAGCACGGGATAGTCCTTGAAATACTGGGGTAAGCCCTCGCCTGCATCCAGACGAGCCTTGAGTTTGGCATGGGCGATGTCGCGGGCCACGATGATGGTGCCCCGGAGATTCACGCGGGTTGATACGGGATATTTGGTCAGCTCGGCACGGACTGCGTCGATGCCCTTGTTCAGGTCGATTTCAATACCCTTCGGGCCTTCGCCTGGATTGCGCAGCTCTTCGGGAATCAGCTCCGACGGGTTGCTGTCCATCTTCTCAATCCAGATGCCGTCCTCGTTAATCTTGGCCTTAATGTTGCGGTCGGCCGAGCAGCTGACGCCCATGCCGACAGGCAGGGATGCACCGTGACGCGGCAGACGGATGACGCGGATGTCGTGGGCCAGATACTTGCCGCCGAACTGTGCGCCGAGGCCTATCTTCTGTGCTTCGGCCAGAAGTTTCTCCTCGAGGTCGATATCGCGGAAGGCGCGACCCGTCTCGTCGCCCGTTGTGGGCAGCGAGTCGTAGTATTTAATGGAGCCCAGCTTGACGGTGAGCAGGTTTTTCTCGGCACTGGTGCCACCGATGACGAAGCAGATGTGATAGGGCGGACAGGCTGCTGTGCCCAGGTGCTTCATTTCCTCCACCAGCCAGGGCAGCAGTGTCTTCTCGTTCTGGATGAGGGCCTTGGTCATGGGGTAGAAATAGGTCTTGTTGGCCGAGCCGCCGCCCTTTGCTACGCAGATGAAGCGGTATTCGGCACCCTCGACTGCCTCGATGTCAATCTGTGCGGGCAGGTTGCACTTTGTGTTCACCTCATCGTACATGTTGAGTGGTGCATTCTGCGAGTAGCGCAGGTTGTCCTGCGTGAAGGTGTTGAAGACGCCGCGGGAGAGAGCCTCTTCGTCCTCGAAGCCTGTCCACACCTGCTGTCCCTTCTCGCCGTGAATGATGGCGGTGCCGGTGTCCTGGCAGAAAGGCAGGATGCCTTTGGCAGCCACATCGGCATTGCGCAGGAACTGCAGGGCGACGTACTTGTCGTTTTCGCTTGCATCGGGGTCGGAGAGCACCCCCGCAACCTGCAGGTTGTGCTCGCGGCGGAGCATGAACTCCACGTCGTGGAAGCACTGCTGTGCCAGTAGGGTCAGAGCCTCCTTGCTGACCTTCAGGATCTTGTGACCCTCAAATTCACTAACACTCACTCCCTCCTTCGTCAGGAGGCGGTACTCGGTTTTGTCCTCGCCCATCTGGAACATTGGGGCATACTTGAAATCAGCCATATAAAAGCCCCTCTCCCTAACCCTCCTAAGGGGAGGGAACTGCAAGCAGGGGTCTTGGGCAGTTGTGATTATATTTTGAATTTAGTTGTTTTGAATTATGGTTTCTCCTCCTCCTCGGGGGAGGTAGGAAGGGGGCTGTCGTAATGCTCGAACAGGAAGTCGTTGTAGGGGTACTTCTGGACGTGCAGCTCGCGCACCTTGTTATACAAGACTTGCTTGAAGGTGTCGATGCCTGTCCGCTCTTGTGCGGAGATGAAGAGGCAATGGCCGCTGAGGCGCGACATCCAGGTGTGGATGAGTTCGTCGAGCGAGACGTTGCGGGCTGTTGCGGGCGTCAGGTCGTCGGCATCCTTTTCTTCCCACGTGTAGGCGTCTATCTTGTTGAAGATTATCATCTGCGGCTTCTCGCTGCATCCAAGGTCGGAGAGCGTCTTATCGACAACCTTTATCTGGTCCTCGAAGTCGGGATGGCTGATATCGACGATGTGCAAGAGGAAGTCGGCCTCGCGCACCTCGTCCATCGTGCTCTTGAAGGAATCGACGAGGTCTGTGGGTAGCTTGCGGATGAAGCCCACCGTGTCGGAGAGCAGGAAGGGCAGGTTATCGACGATGACCTTGCGTACCGTCGTGTCGAGGGTGGCGAAGAGCTTGTTTTCGGCAAAGACCTCGCTCTTGGAGAGGAGGTTCATCAGGGTGCTCTTGCCCACGTTCGTGTAACCCACAAGAGCCACACGAATCATGCGGCCGCGGTTGCCTCGTTGTGTTGTCTTCTGCTTGTCGATTTCTGCGAGACGTTGCTTGAGGAGGCTCATGCGGTTCAGGATGATACGGCGGTCCATCTCGAGCTGTGTCTCGCCAGGTCCTCTCAAACCTACCGAGCCTTTGCCGCCGCCACTACCTGAGCCGCCGCCCTGTCGCTCGAGGTGCGTCCAGAGGCGTTGCAGACGGGGCAGCATGTAGCGGTACTGAGCCAGCTCGACCTGCGTCTTGGCATTTGCCGTCTGTGCACGCATGGCAAAGATGTCGAGGATGAGGTTCGTGCGGTCCAGTATCTTGACCTTCAGCTCGTTCTCGATGTTGCGGAGTTGCTTGGCGGAGAGTTCGTCGTCGAAGATAACCATCGACACCTCGCGCTCGGCATCCTCCTCGGCCTGTATGTAGGCACGTATCTCCTGCAGCTTGCCGATGCCGAGGTAGGTGACGCTGTTGGGGCCGTTCAGGCGCTGGGTGAAGCGGCGGATGGTTTTTGCGCCTGCCGTTTCGGCCAGAAACTCCAGTTCGTCGAGGTACTCTGTCGTCTTGCGCTCGTTCTGGTTGGGTGTGATGAGGCCCACTATTATTGCGGTTTCGGGGCTGTCATCGACCACATTGTGGAACTTGACATTCGTCATTCCGTCCTCGAAGGGTAGCGACGAGCGGGAAGAGTTATAGTGCTTGCTTCGGGAAGTCTTCACTTTAATTCATAATTAGGAATTCATAATTGATACCGTTGCTCAGGGCATAGCCTAAGTGTGAATTATGAATTGCGCATTGATTATTTCACCAGCACGACGAGGTATTTGCTGACGCTCCAGAACTTCTTGGGTTCAGTGATGTGGAGCTCATACTGCCCCTGCTTGTCCTTCACGAGCTGATAGGTGCCTTCTGGGTGGCTGGTGAGTATCTGTGCGCTCTTGCTGTAGAACTTGATGTCCTTGTCGTAGCGGATGTCGATTTTCGTGAAGTAGTCCTTGTTGAAGTCTCCGCTCTTGAGCACATCGCCCTTCGTCAGGATTTTCTGCTCTTTCAGCTCATCCTTTTTGCCGAAGACAAACCAGGCGGTGTTCAGCTCCTTGTCCTGCTGCTGCATCTTGTCCTTGTTGGCACGGTTCTCCTCGGTCAGAGCAACCACGTTGTTGTTCAGTCCGGCGATAGCATCGCCCTGAGCCTCAATGAGGGCATCCTTCTCGGCCAGACTTGCCTCAAGTTCCTGGATGCGGGCAGCCTGAGTGTCCATCTGGGCCTGCAGGCTCTCGATGGTTTTCTGCATCTTGGTACCTTTGATGCTGCTGTTCTTGAGCTTCTCCTGCAGCTGGGCAATCATGTCGCGGTTCTGCTGCATGGCTTGCTGGATGAACTCCATGTTCTCGCGAATCACGTCGCGGTTGCTGGCATTTTCTGGGTTGCTGTCGGCAATCGTCACGCGGCCCTCGGCTTCGTTGATGCGGCGGATGCCCTCCTGCACCTCGTTGAAGGTGCCCATGATGTCATCCAGCTCCATGTCCTTTTCGTTGATGATGCGCTGCAACGAGTCGCGCTCCTGCAGAACGGCATCTTGCTGTCCGCCAGTCTGATTGCAAGCACCCAAAGCAAGGGCGCATGCCACTACATAAAGAATCTTTTTCATGTACGATTTGACTATTAACGATTTCTATTTATTTGCGATTTGATGATTTACAATGAATCCCTCATCTCTAATCTCTAATCCAATCCCTCCACCACTATCACGAACTCCCCTCGGGGTTCGTTCTCCGTGAAGTGCTGCAGGACTTCTTGAAGCGAGTCCCTCACGCTTTCTTCATGTATCTTGCTTATCTCACGGCAGACGCTCACTTGCCGCTCGGGGCCGAAGACTTCGATGAACTGCGCCAGGGTCTTTACGATACGGTGCGGTGACTCGTAGAATATCATCGTGCGCGTCTCTTCGGCGAGGGCTTGCAGACGTGTCTGCCGTCCCTTTTTCTGGGGGAGGAAACCCTCGAAGCAGAAGCGGTCGCAGGGCAGGCCGCTGCTCACCAGGGCCGGCACGAAGGCCGTTGCTCCGGGCAGGGTGATGACCTCCACTCCGGCTCGGATGGCTTCGCGAGCCACGAGGAAGCCCGGGTCGCTGATGCCCGGCGTGCCGGCATCGCTCACGACGGCGATTGTCTGTCCGCCCAGCAGACGCTCCACGATGCTCTCCACCGTCTTGTGCTCGTTGAACTTATGGTACGAGAGCATGGCGTTCTTGATGTCGAAGTGCTTCAAGAGGTTGCCGCTCGTGCGTGTGTCTTCGGCAAGGATGAGGTCGGCCTCGCGCAGCACTTTGAGTGCCCGCATCGTGATGTCCTCCAGATTGCCTACAGGAGTCGGTACCAAGTAGAGTGTCCCCATACCTTATTAAATATACATTGCAGGTGCAAAGATACGAAAAAAGTTCATAGTTCATAGTTCATAGTTCATAGTTTTTTGGTTTATTAGTATTTTTCTTAACTCTTAACTCTTAATTCTTAATTTCTTCGTATATTTGTGGCTGAAAAATATATAAACGAACATGAAAGACGTAGGTTCAAGTAATGGCGAGATGATGCGCCGGGGCAGGGTAGAGGTCGTGTGTGGCTCGATGTTTTCGGGCAAGACGGAGGAGCTCATCCGCCGCCTTCGCCGGGCGCAGTTTGCCAAGCAGAGAGTGGAGATATTCAAGCCAGCCATAGATGTCCGCTATAGCGAGGAGGAGGTGGTCAGCCACGAGGGGAACAGCATCCTCTCCACGCCTGTCGATTCCTCTGCCAGCATCCTGCTCATGGGGCAGGAGAGCGACGTGGTGGGCATCGACGAGGCACAGTTCTTCGACGAGCATATTGTGGAGGTGTGCAACGAACTGGCATCCCGAGGCATCCGAGTCATTGTGGCAGGCCTCGACCTCGACTTCAGGGGGCAGCCTTTCGGCCCGATGCCACAGCTCTGCGCCATTGCCGACGAGGTGACGAAGGTGCACGCCATCTGTGTCCGTTGTGGCGCCCTGGCATACGTCAGCCATCGCATCGTGGCGGGCGAGAAGCAGGTCATGCTTGGCGAGAAGCAAGAATACGAGCCCCTATGCCGAGAGTGCTACGCCTTGGCAATTCACAATTCATAATTCTCAACCTATAATTAGGCTGCGGCCTGTTACATGAGTGATTGAGAATAGTGAAGGGATTATGGATTAGTAAACATGAATTGTTGATATGATGTTAAAGAAAGAAATTACCTTCGACCAAGTCATCCGCTGGGTGCTTGCGCTCCTTGGAGCCACAGCCGCCGTGCTGCTCATCAACCGCCTCTCCAGCGTCCTGCTGCCCTTCTTCATCGCATGGATTCTGGCGTACATGATTTACCCCTTTGTCCTCTTTCTGCAGAACAAGTGCCGCCTGCGCTATCGTGTCCTCAGCATCACGGTAGCCCTACTCATTCTACTTGCCGTGGTTACTTTAGGCTTTTTCCTCGTCGTGCCGCCCATCATAGAGGAAAGCGTCCGCCTGTCAAGACTCGTTACCATCTATTTTCACGACACCTTCGCATCCTCTGAAGTTCTCGTAAACATACAGCACATGCTCCAGAACTATGCCAGCGACGACTCCCTGATGAAGCTGGTACAGCAAAGCAGTATCATGGACGCAGCCGAGAACCTCGTGCTGCAGGCATGGGAGTTCCTCTCAGGCACCATCAATTTTGCCATCGGACTGCTGGGCAGCCTTGTCGTTGTGCTCTATCTGTTCTTCCTCCTGATGGATTACGAGAAGATTTCCGAGGGGTGGCTCAACCTCATCCCAGCCAGCAAGCGCAGTTTCACCGGCATGGTCGTACAGGACGTGAAGAACGGCATGAACGCCTATTTCCGTGGGCAGTTGCTCATAGCCCTTCTGGTCGGCATCCTCTTCAGCATAGGCTTCCTCATCATCGATTTCCCGATGGCGATAGGCTTGGGCCTCTTCATCGGCGTGCTCAACCTGATTCCCTATCTGCAGCTCGTCGGCTTCATCCCCACCATCATTTTGGCTCTGGTGAAGTCTGCCGACACAGGGCAGAGTTTCTGGATAATCCTCCTTTGCGCCCTCGCCGTATTTGCCGTTGTGCAGGCCATTCAGGACATCTATCTCACGCCCCGCATCATGGGCCACGTCATGGGTTTGAATCCAGCCGTCATCCTGCTGAGCCTCTCCATTTGGGGCAGCCTGCTGGGCATCATCGGACTCATCATCGCCCTGCCTCTCACCACCCTGCTAATATCCTATTATCGACGTTTTATACTTCGAGAGGCGGAAGATAATCCCGAAAATAGCTCTTCCGACATAAAAAAAGCGGAGTAAAGCAATAATTTTTCACTTTTCACTTTTCACTTTTCACTTTTTATTGTAACTTTGCACCCGCAAAAACGATTTTTGCATTCAGGTTGACTCGCTAGCTCAGTTGGTAGAGCATCACACTTTTAATGTGGGGGTCTTGGGTTCGAGCCCCAAGCGGGTTACCAAAAAGAGAGGCTTCGGCCTCTTTTTTGTTTCCCGCCGGTGGCTCTCGCCCAAGGGTTGATGGGAGGATGAATGATGGGGCGTTTTTGCGGAAAAAACTTAATAAAGACTTGCTTGTAATCAGAATTTATTGTAATTTTGCGGCAAAATTATTATTATGATACTATCGATGACCGGATACGGTAAGGCCTCGGCCGAATTCCGGGGGAAGAAGATTACAGCAGAGGTGAAGTCGCTCAACAGCAAGGCCCTCGACCTCTCCACGCGCATTGCACCCATCTTCCGCGAGAAGGAAATGGAGCTGCGCACGATGGTGACTCAGGCCCTGGAGCGCGGCAAGGTGGAGTTCAACCTATGGATAGAGCAGCAGGATCAGGCAGAAGTCTGCCCCATCAATGGCGAAATGGTGGCTGCCTACTACCGCCAAATGCTCCAGATATCGGACAAGTACGACATCCCTGAACCCGATGACTACTGGTACACGCTGATGCGGGTGCCCGACATTATGTCGCGGAGCGAAGTCCAGCAGGAGCTCAGCGAAGAGGAATGGCGTGTGGCCAGCGAGGTGACGCAGCAGGCCATCGACCAGCTCATCCGTTTCCGCCGCCAGGAGGGAGAGGCCTTGCAGCGGAAGTTCGAGGAGAAACTGGCAAACATCACCTCCCTGCTCGCCAGCATCGAGCCCTACGAGAAGCAGCGCGTGGAGAAGATTCGCCAGCGCATCATGGACGGTCTGGCATCCATCCCCGATGTGGAGTACGACAAGAACCGCCTGGAACAGGAGATGATATACTATATCGAGAAGCTTGACATCAGCGAGGAGAAGCAGCGACTTGTCAATCACCTTGACTACTTCCGCCGGACGATGGAGGAGGGGCACGGACAGGGCAAAAAGCTCGGTTTCATCGCTCAGGAAATGGGACGCGAGATAAACACGACCGGCAGCAAGAGCAACCAGGCAGAGATGCAGAACCTAGTGGTCAGGATGAAAGATGAGTTGGAGCAGATAAAGGAACAGGTGCTGAATGTGATGTAGGACCCCCCAACCCCCTTTAGGGGGAGTAAAATGTTCAATGTTCAATGGATAATGGTAAATTGTTAATAGTATCGGCTCCATCGGGGAGCGGCAAGAGCACGATTGTGCATTACCTGATGGACGAGCATCCCGAGTTCAGGCTGGCGTTTAGCGTAAGTGCGACCAGCAGGTTGCCTCGAGGGGCGGAACGGGATGGCGTGGACTACTACTTCCTCTCGCCTGAGAAGTTCAGGCAGCACGTCGAGGCGGGCGATTTTCTGGAATACGAGGAAGTCTATGAGAACCGCTACTACGGCACCCTCAAGAGCCAGGTTGACGAGAAGCTGGCCGCAGGCCTTAACGTCGTGTTCGACGTCGATGTCAAGGGAGGCGTCAACATCAAGCGATACTATGGCGACAAGGCCCTGAGCATCTTCATCCAGCCCCCTTCGGTGGAGACTCTGCGAGAACGCCTGATGACCAGAAATACCGATGACATGGCACAAATTGAGCAGCGACTGGCAAAGGCGGAATACGAAATGTCGTTTGCTCCGCAGTTCGACCGCATCATCGTCAACGACGACCTCGAGACGGCAAAACAAGAGGCAGTGGCGCTGCTGAAGGAGTTCCTCAAAATGTGAAAAGATGAAAAGGACGGGTATTTACGGAGGAAGCTTCAACCCTATTCATGAGGGGCATGTTCGCTTGGCGAAGGCACTTGCGGAGAGCGGCCTCGTGGATGAGATGTGGCTGTTGGTTTCGCCCCAGAACCCTTTCAAGGCGAATGCACAGTTGCTTGACGACGAGAAGCGCCTGCAGCTGGCGCGACTGGCCGTAGCGGACGTGGAGGGCGTGGAGGTCTGCGACCGCGAATTCACCCTGCCTCGTCCGTCCTACATGTACAACACACTCCAGGCCCTGAGCCGCGAGCACCCCGACCGCGAGTTCCTGCTCGTCATCGGGGCAGACAACTGGGAGCGCTTCCCCGGCTGGTATCGCAGCGAGGACATCCTGTCCGGCTATCGCATCATCATCTATCCGCGTCCCGGCTATGAGCTCCGGGATGTGCCGGAGGGTGTCACCATTGCCCGCACCCCCCTTCTCGACGTCAGCAGCACCGAGATACGCCGCCGCATCGCATCTGAACCAGATTACGATGGCGAGGGACTGTCTCCGTCCGTCTGGCAGACCATCAAGCGGGATGGCCTCTACGCGCTCCTTGCCCTGCTCAGCCTCTTGTCGCCTATCTCCCTTTGGGCAGAAGAAGAGGAACTCATCAAGTACGGCAACTTCGAGTCGTGGATTACGCGCTCCATAGAGGAAAGCACGATTGTCGGAGGCAAGAAGCAGACGCTCTACGAGATAGGCCCCAAGGGAACCTTCGACGGAGCCCGTGCCTACACCAACCAGGGCGGTTCGCCTTGGGGAAGCAGCAATGCCTTTGCAAAGGTGTCGGGAATTGTCAAGACGAACCTGAGCGTTTTTCCCGACAAGCACGGCGACGGCCAGTGTGCCAAGCTCTACACCCATATCCTCAAGTGCAAGGCTTTGGGGGTGGTCAACATCACTGTCCTTGCCTCCGGAAGCATCTTCCTCGGCTCTCTGCTGGAACCCGTCACGAGTGCCTCCGACCCCATGAGCAAGATGAATACCGGCATCCCGTTCACCAAGAAACCAAAAGCCGTGAAGTTCGACTATAAGTACTACACACCAGGAGGGGAACGTATCCGCGAGTCGGGGTTCGGTCGCCGGCAGACCTTGAGCGGAAAAGACATGGGCAAGTGCCTTTGCTTCTTGCAGAAACGATGGGAAGATGCCGACGGAAAGATTCATGCCCTGAGGGTGGGCACAATGCTCCAGTACTTCACCCAGAACACGCCCGACTGGAAGGAAGGCCAGTCCTTCGACATCCACTATGGCGACATCAGTCACGAAAGCTTCTATAAAGAAGGCATGAGACTGATGAGTGGCTCAACAGGCTATCATGCGGTCAACAGCAAAGGAAAGAATGTCCCTATCCAGGAAGAAGGCTGGGCAGGGCCGGACGACTCGCCCACGCACATCATCCTCATCTTCAATAGCAGCTATGGCGAAGCCTATTCCGGAACCATAGGCAATACACTGTGGGTAGATAATGTCAAGCTCGTGTACTAACTGGTTTCAGGTTTCAAGTTACCCCCCCAATCCTTAACTCTTAACTCCCATAACTTCCCTTGCGTCCCTATTACCTTCTTCAAGAGACTTTGCTCCGCAGGAATCTGGAGCTTATCAAGTACGTGGCAGAAGCTGCCGACGTGGAGATTATCCTTGCCTTCAAGGCATTTGCCCTGTGGCGGACTTTCCCCATTTTCCGCGATTTCATCGGCCATACCACGGCAAGCAGCCTGTGCGAGGCACGCCTCTCGCTCGAGGAGTTTGGTTCCCTGGCACACACCTACAGCCCCGCCTACGAGGACGACGAGTTCCTGGAGATACTGCATTGCAGCGGGCACGTCACCTTCAACTCCCTCTCGCAATACGAGCGGATGCTGCCAAAAATGTCCCATTTCATCGAACATTTTGTGTCATACGGACTCCGCGTCAACCCTGAGTACAGCGAGATTGAGACCGAGCTCTACAACCCCTGTGCCCGTGGCAGTCGCTTCGGTGTGCTTGCCGAGCAGTTGCCGGAGGTGCTTCCCGCGGGTATCGAGGGATTCCACTGTCATTGCCATTGCGAGAGTCCGGCATCGGCCCTGGAGCATACCCTGGAGCATCTTGAAGCGAAGTTCGGCCGCTGGTTCCCGCAGCTCAAATGGCTCAATCTGGGCGGCGGACATCTGATGACGCGCAAGGACTACGACGTCGAGCACCTCATTCATATCTTGCAAGGCCTGCATCGCCGCTATCCCCACCTCCGCATCATCCTGGAGCCCGGCAGCGCCTTTGCATGGCAGACGGGTCCGTTGGTCAGCGAGGTGGTAGATGTGGTCGAGAACCATGGTATTCAGACAGCCATCCTGAACGTGTCCTTCACCTGCCACATGCCCGACTGCCTGGAGATGCCCTACCAGCCGGAAGTGCGCGGAGCAGAGAGCCTGCCATTTGAAGCCGCAGCTGAGCCTGGTGCGAAAGGCCGGAACATCTATCGCCTGGGCGGCAACAGTTGCCTGAGCGGCGACTACATGGGCAGCTGGCGTTTCCCGAAACCATTGCAAGTTGGCGATGAAATCATCTTCGAAGACATGATACACTACACGACGGTCAAGACGACGATGTTCAACGGCATCATGCATCCCTCCATCATCCTTGAGCACGAAGACGGCACGCGCGAAACGCTGCGCGAATACTGCTACGAGGACTATAGAGACAGGATGGACTGACCCCTGCCAGGGCAGAAGATTCTTGCGAGATAATCCAATTGTTTCTTTCCGCAGAATAAAAACCTATTTTCATGACGTGAAAATATAAAACCACGGTTTGAAAATAAATTATCATGGTTTGAAAATATATTTTCACGTCATGAAAATAAGTTTTCTGTGCTGGCTTCAGGATTTATATAGGTCAGTGGGAATGTCAAATCAGTTACCAGCTCCGGATTTCCTTAGCATCAAAAATGTGAATTCACCTGCGGGCACCGCGGCTTCCGCTCATGCCACCGCCGCGACTCATACCGCCGCGACTGCTGCTCATGCCGCTGCTGCGAGTCATACCACTGCGGCTGCTGCTCATGCCACTGCTGCGGCTGCCAGTCATTGCGACGTTGCTCATGCGGTGGCTGCTCATGCGGGAACTGCTGCCGTCGAAGGAATTGCCGCGTGAAGATACGGCCCTCATTTGGCTTCCACGGGAGGGAGAGCTGTAGGAGGCTCTGTTGGAAGGAGATGAGGAGAAATCTCTCCTCGAGCTGGTGTTCCCGCCATTATGACTGCCTGAATTCGCGGAGCTGCCGCCATGGCCGCCGGGATTCATGCTGCCGGAGTCGTGGCTGCCATGATCACCGGGATTCATCCTGCCGGAGCCGTGGCCGCCATGATTGCTGCTGCCGCCATTGCGGTGTCCGCCCAGGTCGATGTGATAGCCTCTGCCTCCGCCGGGATGGGCTCCGCCGGAATGATGCGAGGGGTTGCCTCTGCGACCGCTCATTCCGTGGGAAGGATGGTGCATGTCGTGACCGCGGAAACCGCCGTTCCAGTGCGGACGCCTATGGGCATAGAAGCCAGCATGATGGTAATAGCGGCTGTGGGCTCCACGATAGGTCACCCATACGCTGGGGCGGCCATAGTAGAAGTAGTTGCGATTGTAGTAGCTGTAGATGGGGAAGTGCCATACCCCTGCACGCCAGACGAGGGGACGCAGGAAGTAGTCGGCTGCCGTCAGAAGGGTGTACTGCCAGTCGTAGAGAATGCAGCGCAGGTCGTTCAGACGGTAGCTGTAGTAACTGCCATAGAGGTCGGAGGGAGAACCGATACTGAGGAAGTAGTCGAGGTTGATTTCGTAGGCATCGTTGTACTGCTGGTCGTTGAGGTTGAGCTCGTAGGCCATTTTGTCCGTCAGGTAGAGAGCCTCTGCCTGTGCGCGACTGAAACTCATTGCATTGGCACCCATCCAGGCTGCCATCATAAGTACCGAGGAGATGATAAACTTTTTCATAGCTTTGTCGTTTTATTCATTGTTTGATGGTGCAAAGGTATGAAGAAGAACGACACGGACCATGAGGTTTTTTCCTAAACGGCGGGGGGATTTGCCTAAACTGGTTCCGAAGGCACGTCTTCGGGCATTCATTCGACGGTGAACTCTACCCGCTGATTGGCAATGACGGCACCAAGCAGGGCTGCAGTAATGATATTAAATGTTATGGACTTCATTTGTTTTGTGAGTTATTTTTCCAATCTGACTACTAAGGTTCAAAAAACGAGGGAAAGATGTGCGGGATTTGACAAAAAGTATTAATTTTGCGAAGAAGTAACACGTTTAAACCATACCATATCATGAAAACACCGTATCAGAAACTCCGTTTCCCAGTTCTTCTTGTTTGTATTTTCTTCGTCGTAACATCAATTGCGCAAAGCGGAACTGACTATGCCTCGATATTGGCCAATGCCGATTGGGGATGGCAGAGTCGCGGCGGGGTGGAATACGGCAAGGCAAGCTTTGCTGACCTGTACGGCAGCCCGCAGACAATATCGATTGCAAAATACCAGGAGTCGGAGCTGACCACGATGCTCTACGTCAAGGAGCACTCCACGCAGGCGACGAGCAGCCTTGCAGCCGAAGCGGGTGCAACGGCAGCCATCAACGGCAGCTATTTCAACATGACCACTTGCACCTCGACAACGGCGCTATGGGTGAACGGCACGGAGATAGCCACCACCCAGCCCGAGGAGTTTGCCCGCTGCAACGGCATCGTGGCTTTCAAGGACGGTGTGTTCTCGATAGAGACGTACGGCTCATCTACGACTCAGTCCCGCCTCTCCTACTGGGGCAGGAAATATGACAGCTTCGTGGTAGCGGGACCGATACTCAGAAGGCTCGGCAGGAGTGCGAATGCCAATATCGGCGGAGAGGGCTTTTGTGGCGTAAATCCGCGCACAATGCTTGGCAAGTGTGCCGACGGCACTGTGTATATGGTGGTGATTGAGGGGCGTATGACCGGTGCCACCGGCTTCACGATGGACAATATGGTTGCTCTGGCAGAGGACCTGGGCATGACGGATGCCATCAACCTCGACGGCGGCGGCTCGTCAACGCTATGGGTGAACGGTGCGGGAGTCGTCAACCGGCCCAGCGGCGGTTCGCTGCGCAACGTGCCGAACATCATCATTGCCACTTCCTCCGATGTCCACATGCATACCTATGTCAATGGCTTCTGCACCTGCGAAACGGCTCCTTACGAACCGGCCACCCAGGACAGCGACGGATACTATGCAATCGACAACGGGGGCAAGCTCTTCTGGCTGGCCACGATGGTGAACAACGGCAATGGTCAGGCCAAAGCCAGGCTCACGGCCGACATCGACCTGGAGAACCGTCCATGGGTGCCGATGGGCAATGCAACCTGCAAACACAGCGGAGAGTTCGATGGACAGGGGCACAGCATAAAGAATCTTAAGATTTCGACCGATGCATCGACCCTCTGCTCGGCATTTATCGGCATCCACAATGGCACGCAGGACATCCATAACTTCAAGATTTCCGGCTCCGTGACCGCTTCCGGCACCAGCGTGGACCATTTCGCATCCGGCGTGGTGGCTTACGCTATCGGCAGTCATAAGATACAGGACGTCTGCTGCTCGGTGGATATCACCAATCCCGCCACCGAACAGGTGTCGCTCCGCATGGCGGGCATAGTCGTCAGGGCTGAGGCATGCACCATCGACCGCTGCGTGTATGACGGCACTATCAACGGTGCTGCCACAAACCTGCAAGTGGCTGGCATTTTGGGGTGGCCCGATGCCAACAACACCACGGTGAGCAACTGCCTCTTCGCCGGCACGCTCATCTCCACCGGCATAGGCTCCAGCAGCGCCTATCTGGGAGGCATCGTCGGCTACAGCAGCAGCGCACGGAGCGGCCTGAACATCGCGAACAACCTAAGCATCGGCACCATCACCAGCCCGAAGAGCGCAACCCGCAGCGGCGCATTGGTGGGTAACAACACGTCGGCCGTCACGTCCTTCGTCAACAATTATATCCTCGAGGGGCAGCCTGTGGCAGGCAGCGCGACGGTATCGGCCAAGATTCCCGAAGTCGTGGAGGTGACAACAGCACAGCTCGCCGACGGCACTCTGCCCGCCAAACTGGATGCCAGCAACTGGACGCAAGGCACCAATTGCCCTGTGCCCCAGGAAAACGACGAGCCCATCGTGGAGGACGACATGACGGTGGGTGGCATTAAATATATGGTAACGGGTACGGGTACCGTCTCCGTGACCTATCCCAACGAGGAGCAGCCGACGTCGGACAACAAGTCCACCTACAGCGGCGAGGTGACGATTCCGGCCTCTGTGACGATAAAAGGCACAACCTACAAGGTGACGGCCATCGGCGACTATGCCTTCCATTGTGCCGACATCACTGCACTCACTTTGCCCGAAGGCATTACTACGCTGGGCTACAAGTCCATCTATCAGACCCAGATTACGGAGATTGTGGTGCCCAATTCGGTGACGCTGATGGACTACGAGGCGCTGGGTTACAACAAAGCGCTCGAGAAGATAACCTTTGGCGAGAACATTGCCGCCAACACCTGGGGCGACAAGCTTTGCATCTACGGCGGCAAGAAGTATGAGGTATATATGAACTGCGATGCCGTGCCCAAGCTGCGTTCCTACACCTTCGACTTCACGGGAGCCAACGTGCATGTACGGCCATCAATGTATGCAGCCTTCCAGGAGGATGCTGCCTGGAACAAATACGACATCATCGGCGACCTCTGGAAGGACTATTCCTATGCCGACCTGCAGCAGGTGCTGGCCGACTACACCCCGATGCTTCCCACTGGCGATGCCATAGGCACCGACCCTGGCTGCTACTCGCGGAGCAGCGCCGAGGCAATGAGCGACGCTATCGCCAAGGCACAGGCTCTGGATGAGAATGCCACCCTGGAGCAGCTCAACAAGGCCATCAGCGGCATACTGATTGCCCACGACTCGCTCTATTGCTTCCCGCTCCACGAGGGCTACTACTACATTGAGAGTATAAGCTCGCCAGGCTACGCAATGATGGGCGATGCAGCGACTGCCAGCAGGGAGGGACTGAAGCTCGTGGCACTGGCAGATGCCCCGACTCCGCCCTACTTCAAACTGGTTCGCAGGAACGGTGACTGGGTGATGCAATGTGCCGACAGCAGGATGTACGTGGGCACGGCAATAGGCGGCACCACAAGCGGTAAGTTCATCTCCCTGACGGCAGATGCCAGCAACGAACAGACTATAACGTGGGTAGGCGGCGGACGGTTCAAGATTCAGGGCAGTGCGACCTATCCGTACAGTTGCATCAGCGGCAAAGTGCGGACGTACAACTATACCGCTGGCAGCAGTTCGGAGACACGCCAGATGTGGCATCTGCACCCGGCACCTGCCGGAATGTTCAGGATGGACTACAACCTGGAGAATGGCAGGGTGCGAGGCTTCGTCCACAACTTTGAATACACCCAGAGCGATGCCAGCAAGGTGAGCACCTACAACCAAAATCCGCCCGAGCGCCGCGACTGGCCGCTGCCCGTGCAGGTCCACTGGACGCAGGACACCACCGCCCTGGCTCAGCAAATCACATGGAGCGAAAGCCCCGACTTCGCCGATGCCATGACCAGGGAAGTGCCAATGGATGCAGCCTCATACGAGATATACAATCTCATGCCCGGCCGCACGTATTACTGCAAGGTGACAACAGACAACGGACAACAGACTCTTGCCGACTTCTCATTCATCACCGCAGGCCAGATGCGCCACCTCAAGGCCGAAGGCACTGCCAACGTGCGCGACCTGGGCGGCTGGCCAACAGCAAGCGGCCACACCGTCAAGTATGGCATGATATTCAGGGGAGGTGAATGGAACGGCGGCCACAACCTGACGCCCGAAGGCATCGAGGCACTGCTCCAGGCTGGCATCCGGGCAGAGCTGGACCTGCGCAGCGACAGTGAGGCAAAGAGCATCACACGCTCCGTGCTGGGCACAGGTGTCACCTACAAGCGAACGCCTCTGGGGCAGACGCAAAGCCACATGACGGGCCTGACCAATTCCAAGAGCACGTACCAGACAGCCTTGCAGTTCGTGCTGTCCTGCGTAAATAGCAACAAGCCTGTCTATTTCCACTGTGCCATCGGGCGCGACCGCACCGGCACACTGGCATTCCTGCTGGAGGGCGTGCTTGGCATGAGCAAGAGCGACATCTACAAGGACTACGAGCTGACCAACTTCTCCTTCTGGAACACGCCGTGCAGCAAGGGACAGCTCGACGAGATGTTTGCTGCGGTCGAGGCGATGGACGGCGAGACGCTCGAGCAGAAGTTCCGCACCTACCTGATGTCCTACTTCGGCATCAGCGGCACAGCCATCGACAACTTCCGTGCCACGATGCTCGGTATCGACGACCCGGACAGCATCGGGGAAGTTAAGCATGAGAAGGCAAAGGAAGACGGGGCAATCTACAACCTCAGCGGCCAAATGGTAAGCAAGACATGGACGAGCGCCAAATTGCCTTCGGGTCTTTACATTAAGGAAGGAAAGAAGGTTTACGTCCCGGGTGCTTTCTAAGACAACGGACAACGGACGACGGACAGCAGACAGCAGACGACGGATAACGGACGACTGACCTCCGCGCTTTATCAGCGCGCCTTGGTGCAAGAGCATCCAAGAACGGACAATGGAGGGAAGAGGTGGAAGGGCCGGTGGCTACGGCTGGATGACGTTGAGGTCAACCGACACGTCGGCATAGGAGTTGGGATAGTTGTTGCGCATGATATCGGGGGTGATAACGCTGCTGCCTATGCCATTGACACCGGTGATGACCATCTTGTAGAAATTGTTACGGACAATGCCGTAGCGCATGGCTCCCATGGGGTCGTCGGAATCGACGCGATGCTGAATCCAATAGGTGTAGAAGGTCTCATAGACACCCATATTGAACTTGCACTGCTTGATGCCGTAGGGCTTGAGCTGGTCATCGTTGTACTGCATGAGTTCGTCGAGCATGAGACCGCTGGCTACGTTGATGGCGTGTATGGAGCCATAGAAGTTGTAGTTGTAGAGATAGATGGTGTTGGGCCAGTATTCGGGGCGATACTCCTCCTCCAGAGTTTTCAGGTCGAAGTCGTAAAGATAGACGAGGGTTGGGCTGACGGCAGCCTTGAAGACGACACCGGGGGAATAGCCGTTCGTCTGTGAGGACTTGAAGGACGTGTTCTCCAGGACGTAGGCATAGCCGAAGTTGTTTGCCGACGGCATGGAAGCAAAGTCATCGGTCGTGAATGAGCCAAACCAAGACTTGTAGTATCGGCCGATGGTCGTGATATCCTGCCGGTTGGGCCGTTTGCGGTAGAAGAGCGGGTCGGTGACGTATTGCTCGCCTTCGTCCTCGTAGTCCTGGAAATTGTATGGCAGGGAGAATTCGGGCTGGTCGGTGAGCGAGGGGAGGCTGTCTCGGTGCTGGAAGAGATAGTAGCGACGGTTGAGGTTGACGAACTTGTAGTTGGTGATGTTGATGTCGGCATATTTCCGCTCTCTGTGCTTGAGCTGGAACATATTCTGCGCCACGCCAATCTGGAACTTTGCCATGACGCGCTCCAAATCCACGGTAAGCGCAAAGCTTTTGTTCGACCAGGGCATCAAGTCGATTCCAAGGAGCGATGTGGCGCGGTTTGTCATGACGGGGCCTCGCTCGGAGATGTTGGCCTCGATGCCCTCCTCGTAGGTGACGCTGTCCACCTGACTCAGGAACTCCGTCTCGTCCGCGGCCTTGATGGGTTCGTTGTAATAATTGGCAAGCGTGAAGATGTCATATACGCCGACGCGCTGCCTGACGTTCGTGAAGAGATAGGTGATATCGTACTGTGTGTCGTATGTGGCCTCGTTTGTCGTCAAATCCTTGACGAAAGACTTCGTGACGAACTCCTTCGTCTTGGCATCGAAGAACCAGACCTCCAGCGAGCTAACCGTGTACTCGTTGTGGAAATAATATTCGTCGTTGGGGTTCCCGAACTTCGGCACGCGCAGCCTCAGCACGAGGTTGACGTCTCCGTCGAGGGGTTTCTCAATCATCTGCAGCAGGAGTGTCTCGATAGATGCGAAGTCTGCCACTGGCGAATCGGAGAAGGTTGCCTTCACCCTCCCCTTTGTATCGACGACGTATGTCCGTGGGATAATACTGGATGCAAACTTGTAGTAGAGCTGCTTGTCCTGCGGTATGTAGAAGGGCATCGTCAGGCCTGCTTCCTGCCAGTATCGGCTCACCTCCTCTTGGGACTGGCTGCGGGGCACGTTGAGCACAGGGACGCCAGCACCATACTTGGTGTAAACCTGCTGCAAGACCTGCAACACCTGGCGGCAGTCGGGGCATCCCGTGTCGAAGAAGTTCAGCAGATAGGCCTGCCCTGCCAGCGACGAGGAATGCAGCTCCTTTCCGTTGGAAGAAGAGAGGACAAAGGCCGGAACTTCGTCTCCGACATTCACCTTCGTCACGGGTTCTGTCAGCTCTTCGTCCCGCGAACACGACGCTAACAGAAGAATCAGAAGCGGGAAAAGTCTTAACAGCCGCAGGAACACGCCTTTAAAGTTTTAAGTGGTTAATCACCCTCATGCGCCAGTTGTTTACCTGAAGTTGTATGAGCTGGTCTAGGTCGCCGGAGATGTAGAAGACGAAGGTATAGAAGTCCTGCCTGTCGAGGTATTCCTGCTCGTCTATCTCGCGCCCCAGGTTTGTATAGTATTTGCCTATCATACCCACGTATTCAGAAAAGGAGATGTTGAACACGTTGCGTCCCGTCTTGTTGTTTTGCAGGATGATGCGGGCATTGCCATCGTTCATGAGGCGAAGCGTCGTGAGGCCGAACTTGACGCCATGCAGGTTGCCATAGTCCGTTTCGTCGAGGACCACACTCTCTCCCGAATAGGGCACATAGGTGGTGGTGCCGGATGGGACGATGTTGCTGTAGGCATCCATCATTCCGTTGTCGGCCGTCACCTTCAGGGTGTAGTCTGCCGTGGTTATGCTCGGATTGTCCGGGACAGTAACCACGAGGCAGGCCAGATGGTTTGTGTTCTTCTTCAGTTGGACTTCATGCACGGTGTATTGGTTGCTGTAATGAACCGTCGGCAGCCAGCCCTGGAGGAGGGCGGGCAGTTCGGCTGCGCAATTCCCTCCGGCATTGGCCAGCGAGAAGCGGAAGTCGCCAATCGTCTGTGCATCGCTGACCACGGAGTACATGCTGTTGCCAATACCGCTCCACACGACAAACTGGTAATCGTCCTCGGGCAGGTCATCTATCCTGACGCTGAAGGCATTGGCCACCAGTTCGTCGTGTGTAGCATATATGCGCTTGACGAAGTTCCCATCCTTGTCATAGACATAGATATACGCATCCGTCACCTGTTTCGGCGCTGCCTCTGCATCAAGGATATTGTATGTATATCGCAGATTCAGCCAGAAACCCACGGGGCATTCATCCAGGTCGTCCTTTAGCCAGGCACACGACGCCAGTGACAGGATGCATATTATGGGAAGGAGATGTTTCAAAGCACGATGTTGGTCAGGTCTCTAACAATCCAGGGCTTCACATTGAGGATTACGGTCAGGAAGGTTTCGCCCTCGTCGGGGATGTCCGGATTTATATTAGTTTCCGAAGTGCCCAGGCCGGATACGTTGGTGATGAGCAGACGATAGAGGTTGTTGCGCACGATGCCGAATTCCATCACGCCCATGCTTGTGGGCTTGAAGTTGTCCAGATGGCGAATCCAGTATGTGTAGAAGCAGCGGTAGCCTTCGTCGGTCTTCTCATACCTGCGGGCCTTATAGACGTCCAGATTGATGGTTGAGACAGCGCCGAGGCCCAGGGCAGCAGCCAGTGCCTGTGGCGAGTCGTAGAACTTGTAGTCGTAGTAGTAGAGGACTTCGGGATAGTTGGCCTCGTCGGTCACCAGTTCCAAGTCGCCTCCGGCAGAGAGGTGATAGACATTGTTGAATGGCTCCACCTTTGCCTTGAAGATGATGCCCGTGCTGTAGCCGTTCTTCTGTGCGGGAGCCAGGCTGCAGTTTTCCAGGCTGTACACCGTATTGTACTGAGGTGTGGTTGCGGCAGGCTGGAAGGCAGTCCAGGGCACGGCATTCACGTTGCTGTAGTCGCCCAGGAAGTTCTCGTAGTATTTGTCTTCGTTGGCGAACGAAGAGGCGTCGATTTTTTTCTGGAAGAAATAGGGGTCAATCACGTAGCCGTTGACGTCCTTTATGTTGCCGAAGTGCTCGTTGATGTTCCAGGTGGGTTCTGTCATGGAGGTCAGGACGGCGGTGTGTCGGAACGAATAGTAGTACTTAGGCAGGTTGACGAGGTAGTATCCGTTGAGCGTAACGGAGGCATACATCTTGCTGTTGTTGTCCGTCAGCTGGAAGGTCTCGCTGCCCTTTGCAACGTCGATGCGGGCCAGTACACGCTCCAGGGTGATATTGACCACGTTGTCCTCCTCTTCGGAATTCTTGGCAATCACTGTCCCCGAGTTCTCGGAAGGACGGTTTGTCATGACGACACCGTTGGAGATGTCCTCGATGTGCCCCCTGACGTAGGTGAGGCTATCGATGTCGGCCAGGAACTCGGCCTCGTTCGATTTGTTGATTTGACGGTCGGTATTGGCGGTGACAAAGATGTCGTAGGTGCCTTGCTGCACGGACATGTGTTCCGTCTCGTAGATGATGTTGCCGCTGGCATCGCTGCCGGAACGTTTCAGGTCGGTGATTAGGAAGCTCTTGACAAACATTTTGGTCGGAGCGTCGAAAAGATAAATCCTGACATTGTTCACCTTGTACTCGTCTGGTGTGCCCTGCACGTGGTTGTAGCTGTCTTCTGCACTACGTGTAGCGTTGCTGGATACGTTTGTCCGCAAGCGGAATACGGTGCCGGTCTCTTCTTGTTTGGCTTCTCCATTGTTGTCTTTGACATCAATGTCTTCTAGCTGGCTGCATCCGCAAAGGACGGTGCCGAACAATAGCAGCGCAGCAATGGTCTTAGTTGGATTGTACATAAATTATTATATAATATGGTTTTTATTTCGTTTTGTTCTCTTATTTCTTCGTTGCCAGGATTTTCCTCAGCGTCTCAAACTCCTCCAGCTGTGCTGCGGCCTCGGCCACGCCTTTGGCCTGTGCCTCCTGTACGAGCTTGACAGCTGTGTCCAGGTCGCCCCGGAGATATGCCACCAGGCCTTCGTTCATTGTTTTCTGCGGACTGGCGTCCACCTTTTGCAGGTATTCCGCTGCCTCGTCTGCCTCGCCTTTCTTTATGGCCAGGTAGGACATCGTGAGGTTGATGTACGAGTCGTTGGGGTAGAGCATGAATGCCTTGCGGATGATGGAGTAGTAGCGCTCCTCGTTCTGGGCATATTTGTCTGCGAGTTTGTAGATTTCACTGAGGTTGAGGTTGATGGGACGTGTCTCGAACACGCGTTCCGCCTCCTCGGTGGTGAAGGGCCTCACGGTGTAGACCACCGTGTAGTTTGTGGTGCGCAGGGATGGGAATCCTTCTCTCAGGACATAGGCGAAGCCCTCGGGCGTTTCCCGCCGCATCTTCTGCTCCTTTTCGTCGCGCGGGATGTTGCTGTCGGCTATGCTGAGCATTCGGTCGCGCTGGGGTATGCCGGCATTTTTCTTGAGGTATGCCATGAAGCCCTCCCAGTTCTCGCCCTTCCCGACGGCTTCTATCCTGATGTTCTTGGCGATTTGTGTGGCCTGCAGGTATTTCTTCAGGGCCTCGGTGCGGTTTTCGCTGAGCATGAGGTTTCTGTCCTCTGGACCTTCGGGCGAGGCATAACCCTCGATGGTCATCTTGCGGATGGTGACGTCGGAGTCGTTCCTGACCATGTTGACCGAGTTGTGTATCTTCATCAGCTCAGTGGGGTTGCTCATGTAGTCTGGCTTGATGTCCCACTTGTTGACCTCGAAGCACAGGTATGCCGAGCCGTGTTCCTCGCGAATCTTCACGTTGTTGTCGGCAGGCGGCACCAGATATACGGGGAAGAGCTGGATGTCGGGTATGACTTCTTCCTTGTCGAATGTTGCGAGGAGCAGTTCGCCCCTGTCCTTTCTGTTTCGGCAGGCGCAGCTTTGCTTTCTCAGCTTCAGCACGGCATTCTCCATCCAGGGCTCGAACTTGATGGAGCGCAGGTAGTCTATGTCCAGGTTCTTTCCCCTTTTCTTGTGTATGGCGATGGCGTCGGGATATTCGGTTCTGAGGACGCGGTTGAAATAGACTTGCTGGCTGCGGCTATTGAGGAAGACGAGCGGGAACTCGGCCTCGCGCAGCGTGATGGTATCTACCAGCACGGGAGCCAGGACTATCTGCTGGGTGTGCGGTACGTCCTGATAGGCAGTCATCTGTAGCGAGACGACCACGTTGCTGTCCACCAGCACCATTGTGGCGCGGTTGACCGTCATGACATAGTCGCGCACGGGCTTGCCTTTCGGCATCTGCGTCTTTGCCTTTGCTGCGGAGGTGGTGGCAGGCAGGAGCGCACAGAGCAGCATCAGCACGAGCAGCTGCTGCAGCTGCTGGCACGTTGACCAGCCTTGTCGTCCCTCCCTGATATGCTTGCCTGATGTAATCATGTTGCCACGGAAAAGATATATTTAAAAGACATATAGGATGCTGAGTCCCAGTTTGGACGGACCGAAGTAGTTATAGACTCCGCCTCCCTTCATTTTGCCGCAGGTCTCGCAATAGTACTGCTTGCGGTCGATATAGGTGTAGCCCACGCCCACCTCGGCACAGATGTTCCAGTGGCGGGCCAGGACGTATTCGTATCCCACGCCTATGCCGCCGCCTATGAGCCATCCCTCGTAGCGGAAGTCCTTCTTGCCGAGGCGAATGCCGAAGAAGAGGTCCTTGTTGGCGATGTTAAATGCGGCCACGTGCGCGTAGGGTCCCCAGAAGAAGCCGTTCATCACCTTGCAGGGCCATATCCTGACTTGTCCCTGCAGTGCCCAGCTCTTGTTCACATTCCTTTCCGCGCGTTTCCACGGACGTATGCCGCCGTAGGCTTCGAGCGACAGCCGGTTCGACACGGGAAGCTCTATGCCCACAGACAGCACGCCTGCAGCATCAAAGATGGCATTGTTGCTGATGGCCAAGTGTTGCGCGAAGGTCAGGGATGTGCATCCTGCGAAAAGGACACCAAAAAGGATTGTATGTAATACTTTTCTATGCATTTTTAAACTTTCCGCTCACAAAATTACAAAAATAGAAAAAAAGAAAAAAGGAAATTGCCAAAAAATTTTGAGCAAAAACACTTTTAACCCCAAAAAATGTGCAAAAATGTACTTTCTTGCCATGTTTTGGACCTTTTATCTTCCGAAAAAGGGTTTCACATCAGCAAGGTTCCGACGATGCCGCACACGATGCCGATGAGAGTGCCGCCCAAGACCTGGCCGAGGGTGTGCTGGCGGAGCAGCATGCGGCTGGTCATCACGCAGCCTGAGATAAAGATGGCGAGGGATAGCCACCAGATGGGATTGAAGCCGAAGAGGGCTGCGTATGCCACGACCGCACCAATCACTCCGCCCGAGCCGGCCGAGTGGATGCTGACCTTCCACCAGAGGTTCGCCACGACGCAGACGCACTGGACGAGCAGCGCGATGCCCACGATGGCCATCAGGAAGTGGGGCATGTGGGTGACGTGGAAGACATGCATGAGGCAGAGGTAGCAACATATATTAATAATGTATGGCACGGCGCGCTTGTGGCGCTTGCGCAATTCCAGGGAGCTCCATCCGTGCAGGCGGCGGTAGAGGAAGATGCCCAGGGCGGGCAGACAGAAGGTGAAGAAATAGACGAGGGCCAGCAGCCAGAGCCTGAAAAGCCAGGGGAAGAGGCTCAGATAGGTGAAGCTGAGCAGGATGAACGTCCCGACGGTGGGGTAGTACGACGGCCGGAAGACCGTGGAGAAGAAGCGTGCTATGATGAGAAGGTGCTTCATTTCCTCATTCTTGCTACGGGGATTCCCAATTGCTCGCGATACTTGCTGGTGGTGCGGCGGGCGATGTTGAAGCCGTCGGCCTGCAGCAGTTGCGTGAGACGCTCGTCGCTGAGCGGCTGGCGCTTGTCCTCCTGCTCGATGTGGCGGCGCAGGGCAGCCATGACCTGGCGGGCCGTGATGTCGTCGCCCTCGCCGTTCTGCATGGCTTTGTGGGTGAAGAACCATTTCAGCGGATAGGTGCCGAAGACGGTCTCGACGTACTTGCTGTTGGCTACTCGGCTGATGGTGCTGATGTCGTAGCCTGTTGCCTCGGCCACGTCCTCGAGCCGCATGGGACGCAGCTGGGTCTCGTCGCCCTCCTGGAAGAAGGGTTTCTGCAGGGTGACGATGGCCTGCATGGTGCGCATCATCGTCTCCGAGCGTTGCCTGAGGGCATTGATGAACATCTGTCCGCGCTCCACGTACTGCCGGACGAAGGCATCCTGCTGCCCCTCGGCATCGGGGCTGATGACGAGCGATGGCTGGTTGCCCTGGGCGAGGGTGACGGTCAGGGTGCCGTCCTCGTCGGTATCGACCATGAAGTCCGGCTGTATGCTTTGTGCGCGGTCTGCGCTCTTGGCTCCGAGGGTTCCGCCCGGCCGCGGGTTGAGCCTGAGTATCTCGTGCTGCAGCTGTTCGGCCTGGGCATGGCTGATGTGCATCCGTCCCTCGATTCGCTGCCAGCGCTTGTGGATGAAGTCGTCGTAGTATTTTTCCAGCAGGGTGATGAGCTGTTCGCGATGGGGATTGCCCTCGTCGCGGCGCACCTGCAGGAGCAGGCATTCCTGCAGGGAGCGGGCGCCGATGCCTGGTGGGTCGAACTGCTGCAGGACGTGCAGCACCCGCTCCAGCTGACTGGTATTGGTGTAGAGGCCCTGGTATATCTCTGCCTCGTCTGCCAGGACGGCCAGCGACTTCTTCAAGAGGCCGTCCTCGTCGAGCGAACCGATGAGGTACTCCATCAGCTCCTTCTCGTAGCCGGTGAGGTCGAAGTCGGCCATCTGTTCCCGCAGGCGGTCGGTGAGGGAGAGCGTGTCGTCGTAGGACATGTATTCGGCCGCGTTGTTGCTGTGGCTGGCTCCTGTCAGGAAGTCTGGCATGTCCTCATCGCTGCGATAGTCGAAAGCTGCATCTCCTGCCGTCGCGTCATTGTAAGAGTCGTCGGCCGTCGGCTCTCCGTTGTCCGTTGTCCGTTGTCCGTTGTCTTCCTCCAGCCATGGATTCTCCATGCACTCCAGCTCCACGCGGTGCTGCAGGGCCTCGACGGGCATCTCCGTCAGGCGGACGAACAGCACCTGCTGGGGCAGCATCTGCTGCACCTGCACCTGGCCTTGCGTCTGCGCCTGTTCCTGGGTCTGTAGGTTTCTCTGTGTCATACTTGCGACTGCAAAGTTACGACTTATAATTTAAAATTCAAAATAACTGGATTCAAAATTCAAAACAAACGGGGTCTGGCGGTGCGCTTCGTCTTGTCACGAAAAAGGCCGGGGAGCTTTCTTTTTGCTATTTTTGCACACTGCGGAAAACGGCAGGAAACATGCCGCGAAACGCCGTTTTTGCCGATGTGGCAGGGTGCGTCGGCCCTCGCGGCACGCTGTGTTGGCCCTCGCGGCACGCTGTGTTGGACCTCAGCCCGTGCTGCGCCTGGGGAGGACCTGCGCCGAAAAGTGTGCAAAAACGCGAAAAAACGCCCTGTTTTGCTATGTGTGGATGCCAAATTGGCATTTTGCCTCGGGGGAAGATGCTCGTAACCCTTTGACTTTCAGTATGCATTCGAATTGAGCGCATTTCTTCGAAAAAACGGGGGAAAGCATGGCCGAGGGCGTTTCAGACGATTCTGGGTCAAATGCGAAAAACGCGGGTGTAAGGGAAACCGGCGTTTCCCTTGCTTTTTGTCAGCATGGGGAGGCACTGTCCGTCACACTTCGAAGATGCTCTGAGCCTTTTGGCGAGAGCCCCATCTCTGCGGCTTTCTGCAGCATGAACTGGAAGGCGGCATCGTGGTCGTTCGGGATGACGGAGTCCCAGATGGCGTCCTTGACCGTTTGCTTCAGGATGCCTATCTCGCGGCAAGGCTGGAGGCCGAAGGTCTGCATGATTTCCTCGCCCGAGATGGGGTTGTGCCAGGTGCGGTAGTTGTCGCGCGCCTGCAGGTCGGCCAGTTTCTCGCGCACCAGCTGGAAGTTCTCCAGGAAGCGCTGCTTCTTCTCGCGGTTCTTGCTCGTGATGTCGGCTTCGCAGAGGCGCATCAGGTCGTCGATGTCCTCGCCCGCCTCGAAGAGCAGACGGCGCACGGCACTGTCCGTCACCTCATCGTCGGCAATGGCTATGGGGCGCATGTGCAGGCCCACGAGCTTCTCCACGTATGCCATTCGCTCGTCCATCGGCAGTTTCATGCGGCGGAAGAGCGGCGCCACCATCTTCTGCCCGATGTAGTTGTGGTTGTGGAACGTCCAGCCAGCCACATTGTCCCACCGCTTGCTGCGCGGCTTCCCGATGTCGTGCAGCAGGGCGGCCCAGCGAAGGAATAATTCATTGACCATTGACCGTTGACCATTGACCATTTCTCCCTTTGATGTAGGTTGGACAGTTTTTGAATTTTGAATTTTGAATTTTGAATTCTGGCTTGCTATGTTATCCAGCACCTCGAGCGTATGGTAGAAGTTGTCCTTGTGGGCGCGGCCGTTGCGGGTCTCCACGCCCTCGAGGGCTGCCACTTCGGGCAGGATGATGGGGAGCAGACCGCTGCGGCTCAGCTCGATGAAGCCGATGCTGGGAGCCGAGGTCATCATGATTTTGTTCAGCTCGTCGATGATGCGCTCCTGGGATATTATCTTGATGCGCTCGGCATTGCACCGGAGGGCTTCCTGTGTCTCTTTCTCTATCTGGAAGCGCAGCTGTGTGGCAAACCGTATGCAGCGCATCATGCGCAGCGGGTCGTCGCTGAAGGTGATGTCGGGGTCGAGGGGTGTGGCGATGATGCCGTCCTCGAGGTCGAGCAAACCGTCAAAGAGGTCGATGAATTCGCCGAATCTGCTTTCATTGAGGCAGACCGCGAGAGCATTGATGGTGAAGTCGCGGCGGTGCAGGTCGTCGTCGAGCGTGCCGTCCTCCACGATGGGCTTGCGGCTGTTCCGCTGGTAGCTCTCGCGGCGAGCCCCCACGAACTCAATCTCCTGGTCGTGCCATTTCAGTTGTGCCGTGCCGAAGTTGCGGAAGATGCTGACGTGCACCCCGCGCCCCATGTCCTTTGCGAGGGCTTGGGCCAGGCGGATGCCGCCCCCTTCCCCCACGACCACCACATCAATATCCTTCGACGGCCGCTCCAGGATAACGTCCCGCACGTAGCCCCCCACGACATAGCATTCCAGCCCCACCTCGTCGGCCTTCTCGCCGATGCGGTGGAGGATTCCCCGCCCCCCCCTGGTGGGAGAATCAAAGGGCGATATTGTTCGTCGCGTATGTTGGCGAAAATCGTCGTATTCTTTTATCGCTTCTAAGATAGTCATCTGGGCTACCAGTTGTTCCCCTTAAAGGGGGGTTAGGGGGTCTTCTGCTTCTTCTGGTCTTCCTGTAGTTTGCGCTCGAAGAACTGTTTTTTCATGTTGAGCCGCTTCCACTCTTCGCCAGTGACAATCCGGAGGCTGTCGGCTGCTGCGTTCATCTCGATACTGTCGAGCAGCAGGATTGCCTGCCTGCGGGCCTCGATAGCCGTGGGGCAGTTGCGCCGGAGGGAGAGGATGGTGTCGCGCGCCTCGTTCCACAGATGATGGTGCATGGCATAGCGGGCATCCCGCAGCATGGCGGCGGCACGCTCTTCGGGCGTCTGCTGGGTGCAGGCAGCCAGCAGCACAGCTGTTGCGAACAGAGTCGGATAAAGTTTCGTGTGTATCATGGGTCTTATGGGACTTATATGTCTTATAGGCCGAATATCGGCAGGATGAAGTTGCGGATGTCGTTGCTGAAGGCGAGCAGCATGAGGCCGAAGATGATGAACATTCCTATCCTTTCAATCCACTCCATCGCCTTGTCGGAGGGCTGGTGCCCGGTTATCCCTTCATAGAGGAGCAGAACGATGTGCCCGCCGTCGAGTCCCGGGATGGGCAGGATGTTCATTACGGCCAGGATGATGCTGATGAAGGCAGTGAGGAGCCAGAACTGCTGCCAGTCCCATGCGGAGGGGAAGATGCTGCCGATGGTGATGAACGACCCCATGCTCTTGGCCCCGTCGGCACTGGCCACATACTTCAGGTCGCTGACGTAGCCCCTGAGGATGCGCCAGCCATAGTCCAGACCGGCAGGCCAGCAGGAGGCAATGTCGTAGTCGAGGTGCTCCTTGCGGAAATCGGGCACATGGCGGTTCACGCCCATCATGTAATTCTCGTCCAGCTGCAGCCGCATGGTGTCCAGGCGGCCCATGTCGGCCGATGCAACGACAACATCGAGCGTACGCCAACGCAGGCTGTCGTCAGCGGTGCAGTCGGAAGAGCCAAGCACGTCCTGACGGCGCAGCGTCACCTCGTAGTCGAAGTCTGCCCAGGTGCTGATATCCTTGCCGTTGACGTTCACCAACTTCATGCCCTTCTCGATGCCAGCCTTATGGGCGGCAGAGCCGGGGATGACGGAGTCGATGAAGGCCTCGGCCAGAGGCATCAGGAACTGTGGCTGCGACTGCAGCATCTTCAGCAGGGAAAGCCCCTCTTCGGGCATCTGCAACTCTATCTCCTCGCCCTGGCGGAGCACGGTGACCGTCCGGGCATTGGCGATGGTGCGCATCACGGCTGTGCTGAACTCCACAATCTCCTTGCCGTCGGCACTGACGGGGATGTCGCCGTCCCTGAAGCCGATGTCGTGTGCCTGCTCGTTAAATTGGAAACCGTCGTCGATGCTGGTCATCGGAATGTAGTCTCGTCCCCATGCCAGGAGCACGAGGGAATAGATGACCCAGGCCGTGATGAGGTTCATCAGCACACCGCCGAACATCATAAGGAAACGCTGCCAAATGGGCTTCGAGCGGAATTCCCATGGCTTTGCCTCGCCCGAGAGCTTCTGGTGCGTCTCGTCTATCATGCCGTCGATAGCCACGTAGCCACCGATGGGCAGCCAGCCGATGCCGTATTCCGTGCCGACGCTGGGGTCGTACACTTTGTTGCCGATGTTTTCGGTCACCACTTTGTCTGCCTGGCCCGTGAGGCGATAATACTGGTTGCGCAGCCAGGCGAAGAAGTTCTTGCCCTCGTTTCCGCGCTTCGTGACGAGGGGCTTGCCTATGAGGCGGCGGAACCAGTCGTCGTAGGTGCTGAAAAGATGGAAGCCATAGTTGGCGAACATGTAGAAGCGGGTGACGCGTGTCTTGAACAACTTGGCAAATCCGAAGTGACCGCCTTCGTGCAGGACAACGAGCAGCGACAGGCAGAGGAAAAGCTGGAGTGTCTTGATTAGAACTATACTCATATTGAAATTTATGATGTTCGTTATTATGAATTATGAATTATGAATTGTTCAGCCACTCTGCGCGATTCGCGGTCGCAGTCGAGGTAATCTTGCAGGGAAGGTCTGTCCTGATGCGGCACGCGCTGGAGTGTCTGCTCGATGATGTCTGCCATCTGCAGGAAGCTGCAGCGCTCCTGACGGAAGGCAAGGTTCACCACCTCATTGGCTGCATTGACAATGCAGGCAGCATTGCCTCCCATGCGAATGGCTTCGTATGCCATCTGCAGGCAGCGGAACTTCTCGGGGTCGGGCTTCTCGAAGGTGAGGTCCTTGAGGTCCCACCAGTCGATGCGAGGGAAGTCGCTCTTGAGGCGCATGGGGTAGGAGAGGGCCAGCTGGATGGGGACGCGCATGTCGGGCATGCCGAGCTGTCCCTTCACGGCACCGTCCTCGAACTGCACAGCACTGTGCAGGATGCTCTGCGGATGCACCACGACCTGAATCTTGTCGGGCGTGACGTCGAAGAGCCAGCGGGCCTCGATGACCTCGAAACCTTTGTTCATCATCGATGCGCTGTCGATGGTAATCTTTGCGCCCATGTCCCAGTTGGGATGCTTGAGTGCCTGTGCGGGAGTGACGTCGCGCAGTTGGTCGAGCGTGAAGGCGCGGAACGGTCCGCCGCTGGCCGTGAGTATTATCTTCTCGATGGGGCTCACCTCGCCCATGAGGCTCTGGAAGATGGCGCTGTGCTCGCTGTCGACAGGCAGCAGGGGAACCTTGTGCTCCAGGCAAAGCCCCGTGATGAGTTCGCCGGCCACGACGAGCGTCTCCTTGTTGGCCAGGGCGATGGGCTTTCCTGCCCGGATGGCGCTGATGGTGGGGCGAAGGCCGCTGAAGCCCACGAGGGCCGTCAGCACGATATCGACCGGTTCCATCTGCACGACCTGGCAGAGGGCATCGGCTCCGGCATAGACCTGAATGGGTTCGTCGGCCAAAGCCTCGTGTACATATTCATATTTGCTCTCGTCGGCAATGACCACGCATTGGGGCTGGTATTGCTTTGCCTGCTGGATGAGCAGGTCGGCATTCGAACCGGCTGTCAGCACGTACGCCTCGAAGAGGTCGGGGTGCTCGCTGATGACCTGGAGCGTCTGTGTGCCGATGCTACCTGTGGAGCCTAATATGCAAACCCTTTTCATTTTATCATTTACCATTTAACAATTTACCATTTGTTTCTCTCCAAAGGGGGGAGTTAGAGGGGGCCTTATAGTTCGAGCAGCCCTTCTGGCAGCGCCATCCAGATGGTGCGTTCCTTGTGGTTGATGTCTGTTATCCATTCTTCGGCAGCAGGGATGAGGCGCTTGCCTATCTGGAAAAGGATGTTTTGCGTGGTTTCATCCACATAATCGATAGTGCCGATGAGGCCTGCCTTCTCGTCAAGGACCGTGAAGCCTGTGAAGTACCGCCACGTGTATTCGGCATTTTCGTCAGGCTCTGGTGTCAGGGCATGAGGGAAGAACACCTCGCATCCCACGAGGAACTGCACATCGTCGGCCGTGTCGTAGTCGAGGAACTTGACGAGTGCCGTCGTGTCGCTGCGGAAGCGATACTCCTCGAGGAAGAACGGCACGAGGATGCCCTCCACGCGAATGAAGAGGTACTCCGCCTCGGCCCGGTCCCATACGTCGTCGGTGAAGCTGAACGTCACTTCGCCCTTCACGCCATGCGTCCGGCCGATTTGTCCTATCTTATAGACTTCCGATTCGTTCATATCAGGCCCTCCACCCCCCTTTAGGGGGAGAAAAGGTATTGTTCTTTATTTTTAATTCTTTTATCTTTAATTCCTCATTCCCCCTAAAGGGGGTTAGGGGGTCACTCTATCTTTAATTCCTCATTCCCCCTAAAGGGGGTTAGGGGGTCACTCTATCTTTAATTCCTCATTCCCCCTAAAGGGGGTTGGGGGGTCACTCTATCTTTAATCCCTCATTCCCCCTAAAGGGGGTTAGGGGGTCACTCTATCTTTAATTCCTCATTCCCCTAAGGGGGTTAGGGGGTCACCCTCGTTATCTTTGCCCCCAGAGCGCAGAGCCGCCCCTCGATGTTTTCGTAGCCGCGGTCTATCTGTCCGATGTTGTCGATGCGGCTGGTGCCCTGTGCACTCATGGCTGCGATGAGCAGGGCGATGCCTGCGCGGATGTCGGGACTGGTCATGCGTCCGGCATGCAGATGCCGCTGGTGGTCGTGACCGACGACGACGGCGCGGTGCGGGTCGCAGAGGATAATCTGTGCACCCATGTCGATGAGCTTATCGACGAAGAAGAGTCGGCTCTCGAACATCTTCTGATGGATGAGCACCGAGCCCTTTGCCTGTGTGCTGACCACGAGCAGGACGCTCAGCAGGTCGGGCGTCAGGCCTGGCCAGGGGGCATCGCTGATGGTCATGAACGAGCCGTCGATGAAGCTCTCTATCTCGTAATGCTCCTGACGGGGGACGTAGAGGTCCTCTCCGTCCGCCTCGATGCGGATGCCCAGACGGCGGAATGTGGCCGGGATGATGCCCAGGTGCTCGGGGGCTACCTTTCGGATGCGGACACCGTCGCCCACCATGGCAGCCATGCCGATGAAGGAACCCACCTCAATCATGTCGGGCAGGATGGTGTGCTCGGTGCCGTGCAGGGACGGGACGCCCTCGATGGTGAGCAGGTTGCTGCCGATGCCGCTGATGCGTGCGCCCATCCGGCAGAGCATCCGGCAGAGCTGCTGGACGTAGGGTTCGCAGGCGGCATTGTAGATGGTCGTGGTGCCCTGAGCCAGCACGGCCGCCATAATGATGTTGGCGGTTCCGGTCACGGAAGCTTCATCCAGGAGCATGTAGGAGCCCCGGAGCTCGGGAGCCTCGACGTTGTAGAGATGCCGCGCTTCGTCGTGGGTGAAATGTGCGCCGAGTGCCATCATTCCCTGGAAGTGGGTGTCGAGCCTGCGTCGGCCGATTTGGTCGCCGCCCGGCTTTGCGATGATGGCCTTGCCGCAACGCGCCAGCAGCGGACCGAGCATCATCACGCTGCCGCGCAGCTGCTGGGTGCGCTGGATGAGGGTGTCGCTGGCGAGGTAACGCGCGTCGAGCCGTGCTGCGCAGAAAGTGTAGTCGTGGGCATCGTGACGCATGACCTCCACACCCATGTCGCGCAGCATCTGTATCTGGTTGCCTACATCCACGATGTCGGGGATGTTCTTGATGCGCACCGGCTCGTCGGTCAGCAGCACGGCACAAAGCACCTGCAGTGCCTCGTTCTTTGCGCCTTGAGGTGTGATTTCGCCCTGGAGCCGATGCCCGCCTTCTATGATGAATGATGACATTGAAAGTGTTTTGGGGGAGTTTTATTTTCTCTTTTTCTTTTTCTTCCCTCCTTCGCTGTGCTGCAAGGCCGACTCGCCTACGCTGTCGAAGGTGAACGTGTCCAGGTCGAGGTGTAACTCGCCGTCCGTGTAGCGTTCGATGTCCTGAGCCACGAGGGCATTGTCCATCGAGTCGCGGTTCCAGATGAAAAGGTCCTGCTTCATCTGATTGGCGATGCTCTCGGTAATGTGTCGGCGCAGCTCTTTGTCCTCTACGGTCTTGGCATACGCGAGCGTCTGCTCCACGAGGTGACCGTAGTGGCGGCGCTGGATGGCCTTCATGGGATAGGGCAGGGGTGCCGGATGTGCTAGCATCTCTTCCTGCGGGACGATGTTGACGGGATAGTCGATGTCGAGTTTATAGTGGGCGATGCGCGCCAGGTGGTTCCAGAGCCGGTGCTCGTCGTCCTCTTTGCTGGTGGTGGATGGCAGCAGGCCTGCCATAATCTTGATGATTGTCTTGGCACACCGCTGGCGTTCCATACGGTCTTCTATCCCCACGGCCATATCGACCATCATCTGCACGCCTCGGCCGTATTCGGGCATCACCAGTTGTTCTCGTTGGGTGTTGTATGTCACTATGTGAAAGTTTAAGAGTTTAAATGTTCAGGGGTTTCAGGTTCTTCCCCTTAAGGGGGGAGTTAGAGGGAGTCTGTAGGCTTTTAGAAGGGAGCTTTTGGGGTTCCTGCCACGTACTCCTTGAAATAGAGCGGCTCGAAGTATGCCACGTCCCGCTTCTCTCCGAGGTGCAGCGAGCGCTCTGCAAGGGGGAACATCCACTTGGCCAGGGGCAGGACGCCCTCGATGAAGTGGGCATTGGGGTGCTGGATGACGCCCTGGCACTTCGTGGCTCCGTCGCCGAAGAACCAGACAGGGTGCTCCTCCAGATAGGGCAGGTAGGTATCGGCTTCCACGATGTCGGCTCCGATGGTGCGCACCTCATGGAGGGCGCGGTCATAGACGGCGCTATAGACCTCCATCCTCCGGGCATCTATCATGGGAACGAGCAGGGCGTCCTCGGGCAGTTCTTCCTTGCCAAGCAATACGGGTACGCACAGCAGTTTCAGCGTCGGCACACTCAGCAGGGGCAGGTCGCGCCCATAGCAGACGCCCTTTGCCAACGAGACACCGATGCGCAGGCCCGTGTAGCTGCCGGGACCTTCGCTCACCGCCACAGCATCCACGGGGATGGCATGGCTGTTGGCAAACGACAGGGCCTCCTCCACGAACACACCACACGCTGCGGCATGGTTCGGCCCCTCCATGTCCTCCTTGTGGAAGATGAGGCTGCCGTTCTCGCTCAGAGCCACCGAGCAGACTTTCGTGCTCGTCTCAATATGCAGAATACAGCTCATTTATTATTTCAACATTTACCAGTTACCTTATTTCGCGGTGCAAAGGTACGAAAAAAAGTGAAGAAAGAAGAATAATAAAGAGTTAAATTCACTCTTCACTCTTTACTTTTCACTTTCTGATAAGCCCTTATTGTGCGGAAGCCATAGTCGAGCAGGACAGCTGATTCCTTGAATCGCGTCGAACGGCTACGGCTGCCGAGCAGCACGAGGCAGAGCGTCCTGCCGTCGCGGGTGGCCGCCGAGACAAGGCAATTGCCGGCTTGGCGCGTGAAGCCCGTCTTGATGCCAATGCAGCCCTCGTAGGTCGCGAGCAGTCGGTTGGTGTTCTGGCATGGCAAGTGGCGTCCGTCCAGGAGCGGAAGGTCGGCCTCTGCCGTGCCGACAATCTCGCAGAAGACGCTGTCGCACAGGCAGTACCTCGACAGGCGGACAAGGTCGCTTGCCGAACTGTAGTTCTCGTCGTTCGGCATCCCGTTCGGGTTGGCATAGTGCGTGCTGTCCATGCCCAGATACTGGGCCTTCTGGTTCATCATGCCGTAGAACGTCAGTGTGTCGCCGCCTATGTGTCGGGCGATGGCGTATGCGGCATTGTTGTCGCTCACCAGCATCATCTCGCGGACGAGGTCGCCCAGCCGGTATGCATCGCCCGTCTTCACCTGTGCATCTCGGGTCGGGCAGTCGGCGGCGGTGATGCAGACGGTATCAGTCGCATTTCCGTTTTCGAGTGCCAGCAGGCATGTCATCATTTTCGTGATGGAGGCCATAAAGAGCTTGCGGTCGGCATTCTTCTGGCTGATAATGAATCCGGTGGAATCATCAACGAGCATCCAGGCCTCAGCCGTAAGAGCGGCCAGCTGGTCGTAGCCCTCGATGGAGTCGAGCTGCACATAATCTTGCAGGGTGGTGTCCGTCTGTGCAATCTTCTGCAGCCGTTGCTGCTCGGGCGTAAGTGCAGGCATCCTGTTCCCGCAGGCAAGACAGGACAGCAGAAGCAAACCCGCGCAAGTCTGGCAGAATGTTATCTTTTTCGCTATCATGCTGCAAAGGTACGAAATATATCTGGAAAACCAGCGGAACTTTTCTCTTTTCACTTTTTTTTGTATCTTTGCAGTCGAATTATGAAAAGGAGCAGACTGTCGCATCGCATCACATGGCGTGTCTTTGGCACCATGTGGTCCTTCAATGTGATTACCATTGGAGCTATACTCGTCTTTGTCTTCAGGGTATCACTCATGAACAGCAACATGCGCGGCCAGTATGCCGCCAGCGGGGTAGAAGGCAGGATAGAGTCGCTGCTTTGGGCCGTGCATGTAGGGGGTGCCCATCGCCAGGTGTCGTTCCCGCCCGTGAAGATGCTGGTTACTGCCAGCCTTTTCGCTGTCATCATTGACTCCGTCCTGCATCCGGAAAACGAAGTCGTACCCTTTCACTTCGGCATACCCCGCATCTCCTTAAAGACATAGAAGAAATCACAAATAGATAAACAATGAAAAGAATAGTTCAATGCGTGCTGGCTGCCTTCTTTTTTCTCATTTGCGGTGTAAGCGTATCGACAGCGTGCAGCAAGAATGATGCCCCAATGACGGTGGACACAAGTGTGCTCGCCGAATGGCAGGCTGGAAAGACCGTCGATGCCGCGACGGTGGAAGCCTTTGGCGGCATCGCGAGGTGCTTTGCCGCAGAGCCTATCCCCGACGGCGTGTGGGCACGTATGCAGGGCAAGACCTACAAGAAGAATCCCCACATCGGACGCAGCGACCTGCGCCACATCCGTGCCCTCCACTGGGATTACGACAACCAGATGCACGTGGGCGAAATGGTGTGCAACGCCGCGATTGCAGACCGCGTGGTCACCATCCTGCGCAAACTGTTCGATGCCAAGTATCCCATCCAGCGCATGCTGCTGCCCGATGTCTATGATGCCGACGACGAGACCCAGATGCGCGACAACAACTCCTCCTGCTTCTGCTATCGTGCTATAGCCGGCAGCACAAACCTCTCGAAACATGCCCGCGGACTGGCCATCGACATCAACACGCTCTATAATCCTTATTATAGGGTCCGCAGCGACGGCACACTTTTCATCCAGCCCGCCACGGCCGAGAAGTACTGCAACCGAGATTGGGACTTCCCCTACAAGATAGACCATCAGGACCTCTGCTTCCGTCTCTTCACCGAGGCCGGCTTCACGTGGGGTGGCGACTGGGCGAGGCAAAAGGACTTCCAGCACTTTGAAATTGATTTACCGACAGGACAGTGACAGAGTGGGGAATCGCCATGAGGCCAGGACGATGCCGTGACCAAGCTTCAGGAACAGGACAAGGATGATGAAAAATCCTTACACCATTCTTCACGTTAGAAGGCTGTGCCGAGCCGAGCAGCAGGAGCCTGTTTCCAACACTCCATGCTGTGTTGACCAACGCAGCACGCTGTGTTGACCTGCACGCCACGTTCTTTCTCCTTTCCCGGCACGCTGTTTTTGGGGTCGAAATTGGCGTTGTTTGACACTTTTGTGCGCAATATTGATATTTTCTTGATAGCCAGATGCAAACAAACGCCATCGTAACCAGCTGATTATCACTGGAAATTCGATTTGCCCCACTCTTTCCCGTTTTTGGAGGGAAACGCCGCCTGGCGGTAAAAAACGCCGTCAGAAGCGGTCCGTTTAAGAAATATCCTGACAAAACTGCCGGGATTTCATTCGGCAACGACGGACCTGGAACCGCCTCCTGCGAGTCGGCAGGTGAGTCCGACAGATTCCTGGAAAAGCCAGGCAATATTTCCTTCTGACTTCCAAAATCTGCAAAATCTGAAGTTACAGACATTCGGAGTCTTTTTTTTTGGGGGGGGGATTTTTTTCGTACTTTTCCAGCGGGGACGCCCCGAGCTGGTGGCTGCGAAATACATCTTCCCCGCCGGACAGAAACTGAGCGGCAACCACCACTTCGTATATACATTATATATATGTGTGAAGCTCAGGATACGTCCGACATTCACCTCCAAAGTGCAAAGTGAATACAATTATGATATAAAAATGTACTTTTTTGCATGTCATGTCATAAAATAATTGTAGATTTGCAAAGCCAAATGGCCCGAATGAAATTTACTCTAAAACCATAAAACGAATGAAGAAAGTTATTTTATCGATGATGCTTTTCTCGCTTTGCACGTTTGTCCAGGCACAGCGCAAAGTGGAGATTGTGGAGCCGGTGAAGCAGGATTTGCCTGACACTGGCGCTCGCGTGATTAAGCGAAAGGTGGCAATAGGACGCTTCAGTAATGAAACGCAGTATGCCAAGGGCATCTTCTATGACAAGGAGAACGACCCGATGGGCAAACAGGCTCTGGATATTCTGTCCACCAAATTGGCAGCATCCAACAAATTCATCCTCTTGGAACGAAGCGACCTGGCTACTTTGCTGGAAGAGGCGAAAAGGGGCGAAGGCGGACTCTCGACCATTGGGGCTGACTACGTGATTATCGGCTCGGTAACGGAGTTTGGCCGAAAGAACGTGGGAAAGAACGGTGTGTTTACGAATGCCAAGACGCAGGTCGTCGAAGCCGCTGTTTCCGTTCGCCTCGTTGAGGTATCGACCGGGCTCATCATCTATTCCGATGAAGGGAAAGGCTCGGCTGAGCTGACCACGAAGACCACGATGGGCGTCGGAGGCCAGGCAAGCTACGACGCAACGCTCAGCGACAAGGCAATATCGGAAGCCATCGGCCAGTTGGTGGAAAACATCATCAACAAATGCACCGAGAAGCCCTGGCGCACCTATTTCCTCTCCTTCGACGACGATGCCCAAATTATTGGCGGCGGTGCGAGTCAGGGTATCAAGGTGGGCGACACCTTTGCCGTCAAGACGAAGGGCAAGCAGGTGAAGAACCCCCAGACGGGTGTCATGATAGAACTGCCCGGCAAGCAGATAGGGACGGTGACGGTCGCTGCAACCGGTGGCGACACGCCCGAGACGGAATATTCCATCGTCTCGTTCACGGGTGAAGGCACCACGGTGGATGCCGGCAAACTGACAGAGTATTACATAGAGGAAATCAAATAGAAGCAGCCATGAAAGTGAAGTATTTATTGTTTGCAATAGCCGTTCTTTTGGCAGGATGCAAGGCAAACTACCCTGTTGCACAGCAAAGCGGTAAGGAAGATATGGCATATCTGGTGTTCGTCGGTCCGCTGAAGACCTACGGAAACGGTTCAAATCCCGTGCAGGTGGATGTGGATGGAACCAAATTCGATGCCAAGGTGGTGAAGCCCAAAACGGCGAACAGGAAGGGCACCCAGTACGGCGTGGCCACCGGGCGCAGAAACATCACGGTCACGTTCCAGGGACAGGTGATATACCAGAAACAGTTGTTCCTCTCCAGCCAGGAGACCAAAATAATCAATTTGCCATGAGGAAAATCATCTTTTTGGCTATCTGCGTGATAGCCCTAAGCTCTTGCCAGACGCAGACATCGCTCTATTCCTGGTATGGTTCCGAGGACGCTACCTACACGTACACCAAGCGTGGCTCCGACGAGACACTTGCAAAGGCGATGGCACAGTACGAAAAGGTTCTCACACAGCAGAGAGGGGCGCGCAAGACCGTCCCCCCAGGGGTAAATGCCGAATACGGCTACCTGCTCTGCAAGGCTGGGAAAAAGGAGGAAGGACTGGCTCTGCTGCGGGCTGAAATACAAGCCTATCCAGAGTCGGAAAAGTTTATTTCACGAATCATCAAACAGTTGGAAAAATGAAGAATTACATCATCTTTTGCCTGACGATTCTGCTGATGTCATCGTGCGCACAACAGATTTCCATCACGCGTCTTTCCCAGTATCCCAAGATGTATGAGGAAAGGCCCCTCTCGATAGTCGTAATGCCTCCGATAAACCAAACCAATTTCGTCGAGGCAAAAGACTATTTCTACACGACACTCTACGCTCCGCTCTGCGAAAAGGGCTACTATGTCTATTCGCCCATGATGGTGATGGATATGTTCCAGGCTGAAAGCGCGTACGATGCCGAGCAGTTCATTGAGGCCGACCTGACACAGTTCCGTAATGTCCTCGGCGCGGATGCTGCCATGTTCACCGTCATCAAGACTTGGAGGCGAAACAAGATAGGTGGCTCGTTGACGGCTGGAGTCGAATATATCCTGCGTTCCACCAAAACCGGCGAGACCCTTTACAAGCGTGAAGGCTTGATTAGCGTGGATACGAGCGTCAACACTGGCGGAGGCGGCATGTTCGGCGCTTTGATAGACCTTGCCGCAACAGCAGTGGCCACTGCCGCGACAGACAAGATTGTGGCAGGGCGTGCATGCACCGTCTATGTGCTGAGCGATATGCCCGAAGGCAAGTACGGCACAATGTTCGACAACGACCAGAAACTGCCCGCGGGGAAAGGATTCGTCACGGCAACCGTAAGGCCCTAAATCCGGCATCCGGGCATAAATACAGGCCAGGAATGGCCTGCAGCAATAGCAGAGGATAGACTTAAATTGTCTTAAACAGGAGTCGTCAATAGTTAAATAAGATTAAATTATTGGCGATTCTTTGTTGTCAGATGATTTTTGTAGTTCAAATGTAGTTGTTGTTTCAATAAAAAGTCGTACCTTTGCACCCCGCATAGGCATAGTATGCCTGTTTTGCGCACATATCAGAACATAATACATAATTTATAATAAATAATACAACAAAACAATGCCTACAATTCAACAACTGGTAAGAAAAGGCCGTACGGTGTTGGAAGACAAGAGCAAGAGCCCCGCTTTGGACAACTGTCCGCAGCGTCGTGGCGTCTGTGTCCGTGTCTATACCACAACACCCAAGAAGCCTAACTCCGCGATGCGTAAGGTCGCTCGCGTGCGTTTGACAAATTCAAAGGAAGTGAACAGCTACATCCCCGGAGAGGGACACAACCTGCAGGAGCACAGCATCGTGCTGGTTCGTGGTGGTCGTGTGAAGGACCTGCCCGGTGTACGTTATCACATCGTTCGCGGCACACTCGATACCGCCGGTGTGGCAAACCGCACACAGCGCCGCAGCAAGTACGGAGCAAAGCGTCCCAAGGCTGCCAAGAAGTAAAAAAACATTGAACCTTGACCCTTGAACATTGATTTAGTAAGTCATTCCAGGCTTGCAGCTAAAGGAAAGGAAAAATGTCTGAATCTCAAGGTTCAAGGCTCGGTGAAAAAAGTTAATTAACCCGTTTTGGCTTGTGAATAAGGTTGAGTAAATGCCCCAGAGGGAGCGTTGAAGAACACGAAAGACAACCCCGAACAAAAACAAACAAAACAATGCGTAAAGCAAAACCAAAAAAGCGTATCATCCTTCCCGATCCCGTGTTCGGTGACGTGAAGGTGTCAAAGTTCGTCAACCACCTGATGTATGACGGCAAGAAGAGCATTTCCTACGAGATTTTCTACAATGCTCTGGAGATTGTGAAGACCAAGATGGCCAACGAGGAGAAGGATTCCCTTACTATTTGGAAGGAAGCACTCGACAAGATTACTCCCCAGGTGGAGGTGAAGAGCCGCCGTATCGGTGGTGCCACATTCCAGGTTCCCACGGAAATCCGTCCTGACCGTAAGGAGAGCATCTGCATGAAGAACATGATTCAGTATGCACGCAAGCGCGGCGGCAAGACTATGGCCGACAAGCTGGCAGCAGAAATCATGGATGCATACAACGAACAGGGTGGCGCATACAAGCGCAAGGAGGACATGCACCGCATGGCCGAGGCTAACCGTGCATTCGCTCACTTCCGCTTCTAAACAATGCATAATTCGTAATTCACAATGCACAATGATACTGAGTACAATTACTTGTGAGTTTGATTATGAATTATGAGTTATGAGTTATGAATTAAAAAAAAACAAATGGCAAAACAAGATTTACATTTGACGCGTAACTTCGGTATCATGGCCCATATTGATGCCGGCAAGACAACGACCTCCGAGCGTATCCTCTTCTACACGGGCAAAACCCACAAGATAGGAGAAGTGCACGAAGGCGGTGCCACTATGGACTGGATGGAGCAGGAACAGGAACGCGGCATAACCATCACTTCCGCAGCTACCACAGCCTATTGGAACTATGGCGGCAACAAGTACAAGTTCAATTTAATCGACACTCCGGGACACGTGGATTTCACTGCTGAGGTGGAGCGTTCGCTGCGCGTCCTGGACGGTGCTGTTGCTACCTATTGCGCTGTTGGCGGCGTTGAGCCGCAGTCGGAGACAGTGTGGCGTCAGGCAGACAAGTACAACGTCCCCCGCATGGGCTACGTGAACAAGATGGACCGCTCCGGAGCTGACTTCTTCGAGGTTGTGCGCCAAATGAAAGATGTCTTGGGAGCTAACCCCGTGGTCGTTGCCCTGCCCATCGGTGCTGAAGAGAACTTCAAGGGCATCGTTGACCTGCTCAGGATGAAGGCTATCCTTTGGCATGACGAGACAATGGGCGCCGAGTACGACGTCGAGGATATTCCTGCCAACATGAAGGATGAGTGCGACGAATGGCGCGCAAAACTCGTCGAGGCAGCTGCAGAACAGGACGAAACCCTGATGGAGAAGTACTTCGAGGACCCAGATTCCGTAACAACGGAAGAGATTATCGCTGCTATCCGTAAGGGTACACTTGCCCTGAACGTCGTGCCCATGACCTGTGGCTCTTCGTTCAAGAACAAGGGTGTGCAGACATTGCTCGACTATGTCTGCATGTTCCTGCCCTCACCTCTGGACACCCCCGCCATCGAGGGAGTTAACCCCGAAACCGGTGAGACGGAGACACGCAGACCCGATGAGGATGAGAAAACGGCTGCGCTTGCATTCAAGATTGCCACCGACCCATACGTGGGCCGTCTGACCTTCTTCCGCGTCTATAGCGGTAAGGTCGAGGCTGGTTCGTATATCTACAATGTACGTTCCGGAAAGAAAGAGCGCGTCAGCCGTCTGTTCCAGATGCATTCCAACCACCAGAACCCCGTTGACTGCATCAGTGCTGGTGACATCGGTGCCGGCGTGGGCTTCAAGGACATTCACACCGGCGACACACTCGCCGAGGAGGATGCACCTCTCACACTCGAGTCAATGGACTTCCCCGATCCCGTAATCGGTATCGCCGTTGAGCCCAAGACCCAGAAAGACCTCGACAAGCTCAGTAATGGCCTTGCCAAGCTCGCAGAGGAGGATCCCACCTTCACCGTTCGCACAGATGAGCAGAGCGGTCAGACCGTTATCAGCGGCATGGGCGAGCTTCACCTCGATATCATCATCGACCGTCTGAAGCGCGAATTCAAGGTCGAGTGCAATCAGGGCAAGCCTCAGGTCAACTACAAGGAAGCCATCACCACGACTGTCAATCACCGCGAGGTATATAAGAAACAGTCAGGTGGTCGCGGTAAGTTCGCAGACATCATCGTCAACGTGGGGCCCGTCGATCCCGACTTTACCCAGGGCGGTCTTCAGTTCGTCAATAGCGTCACGGGCGGTAACATCCCCAAGGAATTCATCCCCAGCGTCCAGAAGGGCTTTGAGGCTGCCATGAAGAATGGCGTGCTCGGTGGCTTCCCAATGGACAGCCTGAAGGTGGAACTCGTGGATGGTAGCTTCCATCCGGTTGACTCCGACCAGCTCTCGTTCGAGCTTGCTGCTCAGATGGCCTACAAGGCATGCTGCGCAAAGGCTAAGCCAGTACTCATGGAGCCCATCATGAAACTCGAGGTGGTAACTCCCGAGGAGAATATGGGCGATGTGATCGGCGACCTCAACAAGCGTCGTGGTCAGGTCGAGGGAATGGATTCCACCCGCACAGGTGCTCGTCTGGTGAAGGCAAAGGTGCCCTTGGCAGAAATGTTCGGTTATGTGACGGCTCTGCGTACCATTACCTCCGGCCGTGCCACCAGCTCGATGACCTATGACCACCATGCTCCTGTGAGTGCCGGCATCGCAAAAACCGTACTCGAGGAAATGGGAGGTCGCGTAGATCTCGTGTAAACCAAAGGGCTGCCGTTGAGCAAATGACTCTTCAGCGGCAGTCAGAAAATAAAATGTAAATCGTAAATTATCAAATTGTAAATTAAAAAGATGAGTCCAAAGATCAGAATCAAACTCAAGTCTTACGACCACAATCTGGTTGACAAATCCGCAGAGAGGATTGTTAAGACTGTCAAGGAAACAGGAGCAGTAGTAAGCGGCCCGATTCCCCTGCCCACACGCAAGAGAATCTTCACCGTCAACCGCTCTACATTCGTCAACAAGAAGAGCCGCGAGCAGTTCGAGCTGAACAGCTACAAGCGCCTCGTTGACATTCACAGCTCCAGCGAAAAGACTATCGATGCCCTTATGAAGCTTGAACTTCCCAGCGGCGTAGAGGTCGAAATCAAGGTGTAATACACATTATTTATTTTATACATTATATTAATTAATAACAACAGAAATGCCAGGATTATTAGGAAAGAAAATCGGAATGACTTCCGTTTTCAGTGCCGAGGGTAAGAATGTACCATGCACTGTTATCGAATTGG
>Ga0310690_10001096_pt1 | contig 50577 bp, 45 predicted proteins | sample AusTroGonzalo_MG_2_FD_207661 | JGI IMG/M metagenome (GOLD analysis project Ga0310690, IMG submission 207661) | Bovine rumen microbial communities from tropical cattle in Woodstock, Queensland, Australia - Gonzalo_04 (v2) (version 2) | ecosystem: Host-associated > Mammals > Digestive system >... | reverse complement strand
TAACGGCCTATATCCCGCACTCAAAAGTAAATATTGACAAAGTTAACTTTTTATGCTATTATATGCTTGTTAGTAAAATACTAACTTTACTTGCCTAAAAATATCCCATATTCTCCGAACTCCGTAACTCCGTTTACCACAAAAACCGCAAGCAATAATACCGCCCTTTTTGCTACAATACGTTTATGAAAAAATTACTTGTTTGCTTTCTCTTTTTACTCGTATCGGGCACGCTTTTTGCCCAACACGCTTGCGATTTAGCCGCCGAAAAACCGCTGCGCGTGCTCTCGCAAGAACTCAAACGCAATTTTAAGACGCTTAAAAAACAACAGCCGCCCGTGTATTACCTGTCGTACTTCTTCTACGATATTTACGATATGAACGTGCGCGTGGCGCAAGGCGGCATAAGCACCAAAACGCAAGGGCCCGCCTATTTGGCGCAAGTGTCGGCCCGCGCGGGCAGCCCCAAGATGGACAACACCCGCACGCTTAAAACCAAAAAAGAAGCCTACGACAAATACATTTTGGAAAAAACACCTGCTGCCGGCGACAGCGAAGACGTGCTCAAAATCACGTTTTGGGACCTGACCCAACGTGCCGCGCGCAGTGCCCAGCGTAATTTCAGCGACGTACAGGCAGACGCGCAAAATGCGTCGCGCCGCGCCGACGATTCCGACGATTTCACCTTTCCGCCCAAAGCCAACTTCTGCCGCACCGAACAATTTGCCGCGTTTGATTTGGACCAAATCGCCGCGCGTTTGGTCAAAGCGTCCGCGCTCACCCAAGGCTACCCGTTTATTTTGGACAGCGATTTTTCGTTTTCCGCCACCACCGGCCACCGCTACTTTGCCGATTCGGTGGGCACTACGCTTAAAACGCCCACGCGCTTGGTGCGCCTGAGTTATTCGCTTACCGCCGAAACCAAAGACGGGCAAATTTTAACCCGTTCCAAAAGTTACGACGTGCTTACCCCCGAAGAACTCCCCACCGACGACCAACTTCAGGCCGATATTATGCAATCTATTGATGAATTGCAACTGCTCTTAAACGCGCCGGAAGCCGAGCCCGTCAGCGTGCCCGCTATCTTAAAAAACAAAGCCATGGCGGTCTTTGTGCACGAAGTGCTCGGGCACCGCATGGAAGGCCACCGCCAAAAGCAAGACTCGTTCGGCCGCACGTTTACCGATAAAATCGGGCAAGCGGTCGTATCGCCCGTTTTAACTATCGTGGACGACGCCACGTTGCCCGCTTTTAATAATATCCCGTTGCGCGGGTTTTACGAGTACGACTCCGAAGGCGTTAAAGTGCGCCCCGTTACGCTCATTGAAAAGGGCGTACTCAAAGAGTTTTTAATGAGCAGCAGCCCGATTAAAAATTTCCCCACGTCCAACGGGCACGGGCGCGCCGCTCTGGGCCGGCGGCCGGTGGCGCGCATGGGCAACACGCGCACGATAGCCGACCCCGTAGTAACCTATGACGAGTTGGAAAAAATGCTGCTGGCTGAAATCAAAGCGCAACACAAACCCTACGGCATTATTATTGAAGATTTATCGGGCGGATTTACGCAAACAAGCACCTATTCCCCCCAAGCATTTAAGTTAGAGCCTACCCTTGTTTACCGCCTTTACCCCGACGGACGCAAAGAAGCCGTACGCGGGGCCGATATGGTGGGCACGCCGCTGGTCAGTTTTAACGCGGTGATTGCGGCGGCGGACGATTACGACGTGTTCAACGGATCGTGCGGCGCCGAATCGGGCTGGGTTCCCGTTTCCAGTATCGCGCCGAGCGTGTTATTAAAATCTTTAGAAATAGAAAAAACCACCAAGAGTATGCAAAAACCGCCGGTGCTTGTTCCCCCGTTTGCCGCTCAAGGAGAAACCAAATGAAAAAACCATTACTCCTGCTTTTTATTTGCGCATTTTTACCGCTTTTTGCCCAAGCGCAAGACGATAACGAAATGTTCTTGCGCGCATTACACGACGAAATGTCCCGCACCCAAAAAGAACTGCGCACCGCCGGCAGCCCCGCGCCGTTTTTTATCGGGTACGATTTGTTAGACGCCGCGTCCGTTTCCGCCACCGCGCAATTCGGGCAAACGATTGTTTTTCCGCGGGTAGAGCGTTCGGTGTTAGCGTCGGTATTGATGTCGGTAGGCAACCAAAAAACGGATAACTGGGGTTTGGATAATACGCGCGTGATAGCCTATAACAGCGCCGTGCCGCGCAGTTATTACGGGGTGCGCCAGAGTTTATGGGAATTGTCCGATATGGTCTATGCAAAAGCCATACAACTCTACGACGCCAAAGCCGCTTTCAAGCGCAATAAAAATATCACCAGCAACCTGCCCGATTTTCTGCCCGCCCAGACCATCGGCTATTTGAACGCCCTAACCGAGCCGGACTTAATAAGCGCGGCGCAAACGGAACAATTGGCGCGGGAACTTTCCGACTGGGGAAAAGATAAAAAATTTGTGGAAAATTTCAGCGTGACCGTAAGCCATGTCCACCACGACCTTTATTACGTCAACAGCGAGGGAAGTTCCTACCGCGACTCTCACCCGCAGTTTTTGGTCACGTGGAGCGCGCGTATACGCAACAAGGCGGGTTATGTGAGTACGTTTTCCAAAGAAGAACATTTTTTGCGCCCCGACGCGCAAACATTAGAAGAAATTCGCCAACTCTCGGCAGATTTCCGTACCCAAATAGAAAACGCTTACGACGCCAAAAAGGCGGATGAGTCCTATATCGGGCCGGTACTTTTGGAGCCCAACGCGTCCGCGTGGCTCTTTGAACAGGTGTTTATCCCGCAGATTACCAACCTTAAACCCCTATTAGATACTACCGCCCAAAATGGGGGCAATTTCCGCGATAAACTGGGCAAGCGGGTGATGTCCAATTTAGTGTCCGTTTACGACCGGCCGCAAGTGCACGAATATAAGAACCGCACGCTTTATTTCAGGGGGTATTTTGATGACGAAGGCATCCCCGCGCAAAATATTACGCTCGTGCAAAACGGCAAATTAAAAGAGTTGCCGCGCTCGCGCCGCCCCTTGGATAAAAACGCCAAAAGTAACGGGCACGCGTTTTCGTCGCCCGCAACGCTTTCCTTTCCGCGCGAAAAAACAACTAATGTGTGGGTGGAATCGTTGCGCCCGCAAACGCCCGCGCAGTTGGAACAGCAACTGCTTGCTAAATGCCGCGATATGGAAATGGAGTATTGCTATATTGTAAAAACGCTGCCCGAGCCGGTGGCCCAGCGCATCTACACATCTGACGGGCACAAAGAAACGGTTTTCGGCTTGCGCGTGAGCGGAGTAACCACGCGCGCACTGCGCGACATTATCGGCGCGGGGGATGACTACGAAGTGACGGGCGGCGGGCGGTTTGTTATACCCTCGCTACTGGTGGAAGAATTGGAATTTGTGCCCATTACCGACGAGCCCGAAAAAGCGCCTTTCGTCCCCAAACCTTAATTACCCCATTAAAAAACCGCCCTGTAAAAGGGCGGTAAAAAATAAAAATTGCGGGGACTGGATTTGAACCAGTGATCTCAAGGTTATGGGCCTTGCGAGATACCGGGCTTCTCTACCCCGCACATTTATTATAGCAAATTTTCCCGTCCGGTGCAAATCCGGCCTTACTTCTTGTTATTAAAAACAGGTCATCCTGAACTTGATTCAGGATCTTCCACGCCCCGCCGTTGTTGTTTCGTTACAAAACAACTAGCGTGGAAGATGCTGAAATAAATTCAGCATGACGACACTTGTTTTATTTTTTTGTGCTTTGTGCGTAAATCGTACGAGCGCGTCAGCCGAAACAAGCGCGACCTTGTGCTAGGTAAGATGATTTTTCAAAACCGCTTTTTAATTTGCGGAATTTAGGCGGGCGCAGTGAGTGAGTAATACCTGCGGATACGCGCCCGGAGGGCGGAGGTATGCGAACGAGCGAGGACAAAGTAGGACGGGAAAATAGGCAACAAAAAAGCCGAGGATGGGAATCGAACCCACAACCTACGGTTTACAAAACCGTTGCTCTGCCAATTGAGCTACCTCGGCGACATATCCTGCAAATTTTCTATATTTTATCATTTTTTTTGGGTTATGCCAAATACGACTTACGATAATTGATATAATAATTATTAAGGGGGATTTTTATGGAACCGGTCAGTACGAGTGTATCAATAGGATTGTGGGTTTTATTTTGGATTGTTGTTATCGCGGCGCTTTTTATAGATTTGGCGGTGCTCAATAAGCACCACGGGCAAGTGTCGGTTAAAGAAGCGTCGCTGATGGTGTGCGCGTGGGTAACGCTGGCAGTGCTGTTTGGCGGTGTAATTGGCCTAGCGGAAGGGCCGCATCACGCATTGGAGTTTTTCACGGGGTACGTGTTGGAATATTCGCTTTCCGTGGACAATATGTTCGTGTTTATTATGATTTTCGGCTACTTTGCTATCCCGCCGCATTTGCAACCCAAAGCACTACTTTGGGGGATTTTGGGCGCGGTCGCGCTGCGTTTTCTGTTTATCTTTTTGGGCGTTAAACTCATCTCGCTTTTTTCGTGGACGATTTACGTGTTCGGCGCGCTCTTGTTATTTACCGCGGCCAAAATGCTTTTGCAGAAAGAGGACGATAATTTTGACCCCAGCAACGCATTTGTCTTAAAAGTGCTTAAAAAAATAATGCCCGTAAAAACCGATTACCACGGGGAAAATTTCTTTATCAAAGAGGGGGCGAAATGGTTTGCTACCCCGCTTTTTGCGGCGGTGCTGGTGATAGAAATGTCGGATCTGATTTTCGCGGTGGACTCTATCCCCGCGGTGTTATCCATTACGCAAGACACGTTTTTGGTTTATTCGTCCAACATTTTTGCCATTATCGGCTTGCGCTCGCTTTATTTCCTGCTTTCGGGTATGGCGGGCAAGTTCCCGTATCTCAAGTACGGCATATCGGTTATTTTGGCCTTTGTGGGGGTAAAAATGATAATTTCCCACTTTGTGAGCGTGCCGATTGTGCTTTCACTGGGGATAATCGTGGGGATTTTGGCCCTTTCGGTGCTGGCGAGCAAGGTTTTTCCGCCCCGCGAGCAGGCCTAGACTAGACAGCGCCCCCTAAAATTTATACAATATATCCAAGCAATTTAACTTACTATCAAGGAAGTGTATTATGGCGTATAAATGTGCAGTATGTGGCAAAACTTCCGTCGCCGGCGGTTCGTTCAGCCACTCCAACATGAAAACGAAAAGAACGTTCAAACCCAACCTTCAAAAACAAAAAGTAGTTTTGGAAGGTAAAACCCAAACGGCCTATGTATGCACGGGTTGCATTAAAAGCGGTTTGGCAAAAAGACCCACCAAATAATGCCTTTGTGCAGTAAGCCCGTGCGCGAGTGCGGGCTTTTTTATTAAACAGGGTTTATGTTACGTTTGAAGAAATTTGTTATTTTGGTTAGCGCTTTTTTGAGCGTTTTTTCTTACGCGCGCGCGCAAGAATCGGCCCCGCAGGAAGTGGACCCCAACGGCCCGTGGATGGTGTGTGCCGTTCAAGTGGACGGCTTGCAAAACATCCGCAAGAAAACCGTTACCAAGGCCGCGCACGCTAAAAAAGGCCGTCTCTACGAGCGGGTAAACGTGTCCGAAGATGTGCAGGATATTTCCGCACTGGGCAGTTTTGACAGCGTGGAAATTGATATTTCCCCGATGGACGGCGAGCGCAAAGATAAAGACTCCGGCACGTCTTACGCGTGCCACCGCCTGACGTATTTAGTCAAAGAAAAACCGATTTTTGACCATATTTCCTACAAAGGCCGTAAGCACTTGGGCAAAGGGGCCATTACCCAAGCCATGACGCTCAAGTTAAAAGACCCCTTTAACGAAATTAAACTCCAAAGCGATTTGGAGCGCATCAAAACCAAATATGCCGAAAAAGGCTACATTAACGCTAAAATTGACTACGAGTTAGAGCGCGACGAAGCGTTAAATATCGTCAATGTTACCCTGATTATTGACGAAGGCACGCGCGTGCGGGTGGAACAGGTGGATTTTTATACCGACGGGGAAACGCCTATTGCGGTGGAGAAAATCGTTAAGCGCGCGTCCAACCGCCCCGATAAAGTTTTCAAGCCCCAAAATCTCCAGCGCGACTGGGTAAAAATGATGCTCTACGGGCGCAATAAGGGATATAGCGAATTTACCCTTTCCGAACCCCAAGTTACCTACGAAGAAGACAACACCAAAGCCGTCATTTCCTACAATTTGACCGAAGGGCCGCAAGTGGATTTCGGCAGTGTGTCGTTTGAGGGCAACAGCGTTTTTACGCCCGAAGAATTGGAAAAACAAGTCTTTTTCCGCGAGGGCCACCGCTATAACCAAAAAGATTTTGACGATACAATTGCCGCCCTGCAGGAACAATACGCCGACCGCGGGTACTTGCAAGCGCAAGTATTGCCCGTTAAAAATATCTCGGGCGGCAAACTCAACCTGACGTTTGACATTTCCGAGGGGCACATTTTCTACATTGACCACGTGGACGTAACGGGTTATCAGCACACCAAAAAGAACGTCTTTACCCGCGAACTGACCATCCACCCCGGCGATCTCTACGATAACGCCAAAATCAAACGCAGCCAAACCCGTATTTTGAACTTGGGCTTTATTAACGACGTACAAATTGATTTGCAACCCACCGCCGACCCCAACAAGGTGGATTTGGACTTTAACGTGGTGGAAGGGCGCCCGGGTATGTTTACCGCCGGTCTTGCCATGAGTTCCATGGACGGCTTATACGGGGAAGTTTCCATTAACCACCTCAACCTGTTCGGGCGCGCACAACGCTTGTCGTTGCGCACGCTGTTCGGTAAAGAAATTTTGGACTATACCGTCAGTTGGTACACGCCGTGGATATTTGACCGGCCCACGTCTTTGGGCGTGGACTTATTTAATACCCGCCGTTACCGCTCGTTTTCCACCGAAAATCAGGCCTATACCGAAAAACGTATCGGCGGACGCTTGCGCGTAGGCCCGCGCTTTAACGACGATATTTACCAACTTTCCTTTGGCTACTCGTTTGAGCATATTGATATTTACGACGTGGACTCGCAGTTTGTTTGCCAACCCGGGCAAAACCCCGCCGAGTGTATCGCCAAAGGTACGACCGATTTGTCCACCATCAGCACCGATTTTGCGATAGATACCCGTGATAATATGTGGGACCCAACCACCGGTTGGCGCAATTCGCTGGGGGTGGCGTTAGCCGGCGGACCTATCGGCGCGGACTTGGATTTGTGGTACTTAAACGCACGCTCCATTTTCAACTATACCGTGCTTAATATCGGCGGAAATTACCCCATTGTGTTTGTGCTTTCCAACAAAGTGGGCTCGGTGCGCCCCTACGGCCGCACCGACGAAGTGCCCCCTTACGAAAAGTTTTTCTTGGGCGGTGCCGATACCATCCGCGGTTATGAACGTGCCGGCGAAATCGGCCCGAAATACGGCGGGACCACCTACTACGTGATGAACGCGGAATTGCGTTTCCCCATCGCGCGCGAAGGACGGCGCAATATGGCGCAGTTTGCGTTCTTCTACGATATGGGTAACTCGTGGGACTCCTTTGACGATTTGGATTTCTCGTTAGGGCCGGACCAAAAACAATTCAAAGCGGGTGTCGGGGTGGGGTTGCGTTTTACCACGCCGTCACTGCCGATCCGCATTGACTGGGGGTACGGCCTTAATCACGCTAAAGGAGAGGACCGCTCGCACTTCTACTTTAACATTTCCAATATGATGTAAGGATGATGAAAAAAAGCGTATTGTTGGTTTTATGTTTAGTCGGTTGTATGGGCCTGCGGGCGCAAGAATCCGCGACGGAGTTTAGTGCAGAGGAAGCGGCCGCGGTAGCGTCCATTTTGGCTAAAGAAAACCAAGCGTCGGCAGAAAAAATCATCTCATCGGCACAAACAAGCGCGCAAAGCGCACAGACTACCCCCGCGCCCGAAAATTCCGCCCCAACAAACACGCAAAGCGCGCCCGAGCCCGCTGGAGCGGACGCGGAAAAAATCATCTTACCCGAAGAAACCAAAAAACAGGCTTTAGCCGAAACCAACGCGCAAACCCCGCAGGCGGACCCCGCCCCGCAAGCGCAAGAACCCGAAAACCAAGAGCCGGACGACGACGAACTGACGCCCGCCGGTAAAAAACAAAAATGTCTGCTTGTCGCCTTTATAGATATAGACGAAGCCTTTAACGCGCACCCGCGCACGATTGCCGTCAAAGAGCAAATCCGCGATAAAATCCGCTCTAAAGAAGACGAAGTCCAAAAAGCCAAAGCACTTATTGAGCAGTTGCGCGCGGAAAACAGCCGACTCGCCCGCCAACTCAAAGAAATCAAACCCTTTTACGAGCGCATTGTCATTGAGCCCCACCCGCTGCTTCCCAAAATAGAAGAAAGTGCCGATTCGGTGGAACTGGGCAACGTGCTCAACCGCCTGACGTTTGCCGGTGTGGAAGTGCTTTCCGGCAGTCCGCTCAACACCCCCGCCGAACTAACCGATATCACCGCGCAAATTGCCGAAAATAAACGCATTATCCAAGAAAAAGAACTTTTTATAGATACGTATAAGTACACCACGCGCGAAGAAATTTTGAAGTTGGAACAACAAGAAGTTAAAGAAATTTTGCAGGATATTTACAAGGAAATTAAATCGTTCGCACGCAAACGCAATATCGCCGCCGTCGTGCGTAAAGACGAAGTTTTATACGGCGAAGCGCCGGTCAATGCCACCAAAGATTTTATTAACCGGCTTAAAAAATCTAAAAAATTCCGCAAACGCGGGAAGTGAGGTTTTGATATGCAAACACTGACTACGCAACAAATTGCCGAAATCACCGGCGCGCAACCGGCGTCCGCACAGGCCGTTGAAATTAACGCGCTGTGCTCGCTAGAAGATGCGCGCGCGGGCGGTATTTGCTATGTTACTTCGGTAGATAAGCCCGAACTTTTGGAAAATCTGCAGGCAAGCGCCTTGCTGGTGCCGGCCGCCGCCAAAGATAAACAACTCCCCTTTAAGGGCCAACTCTTATACGCGCAAAACCCCGAGTGGGCGTTTGTGCTACTCATGAAATACGTGGATAACCAAAAACAAAAATATACCCCCGGCATCCACCCGACCGCCGTTATCAGCCAAAAAGCCACGTTGGGCGCAAACGTGTCCGTAGGGGCCTATTCGGTCATAGAAGACGGCGCGGTTATTGGCGATAACTGCGTGATTTTCCCGCAGTGCTATATCGGCAAAGACGTGCAAATGGGCAAAAACTGCCTGATTTACCCGCAAGTCGTCATCCGCGAAGAGTGCGTGCTTAAAGACGGGGTGATTTTGCAAGCGGGCGCGCGTATCGGCTCGGACGGGTTCGGGTTTACATTTCACGACGGGCGGCACCAAAAAATTCCGCAAATCGGTAATGTGGTTATCGGGAGCGACGCGGAAATCCAGTCTAACGCGTGTATTGACCGCGCTAAAATTTCTAGCACCATTATTGGCGATAACACCAAAATTGACAATTTAGTGCAAGTAGGCCACAACGTAACCGTCGGGCAGAGTTGTATTTTCTGCTCGCAAGTGGGTATCGCCGGAACCACGCAAATCGGTAACGGGGTTGTACTGGCGGGGCAAGTAGGCCTTGCGGGGCACATGAAAGTGGGCGACCGCGTGCAAGTGGGCGCGCAATCCGGTGCGATGGGTAATTTAGAGAGCGGCAAAACCTATTTGGGTACTCCCGCAGTGTTCCAACGCGACTTTTTTAAGCAAATGGCCATTATGCAAAAGTTACCCGCTATGTATAAGGAATTTCAAAATTTCAAAAAAGAAGCCGAAGAAATGAAAAAATTATCGCTTTTCGGCCGCATTAAAAAAATACTAGGATTTTAATATGAGAAAAACGATTCTTAAAGAAACTGTCGTCAGCGGTATCGGCCTGCATACGGGCGTGCCGTCCAAAATGACCTTTAAGCCTGCCGAAAACGGCATTACGTTTTTGCGCACCGATATTGCGGGCGCGCGCCCGATTGAAGCGCACGTGCGCAACGTGGGGTCCACCTTGCGCGGCACGAACCTGAAAAACGAAACCGCCGAAGTGTGCACCATTGAGCACGCCATGTCAGCCTTGCACGCCTTGGGCATTACCGACGTAGCGGTAGAGATGGACGGGCCCGAACCGCCCGTTACCGACGGCGCAAGCGATTTTTATGTGGACGCACTCTTGCAAGCGGGTATTAAAGAACTCGCCACCGAGCAACCCGTGCTTAACATCAAGCAAAAAATTACGTACTCGTGCGGCAACATTTTCTACACGGCAGAGCCCGCGGATAAACTTTCCTTTACTTTTGTGTTCCGCCACAAACACCCGCTCTTGCAGCACAGCACCTACACCATAGATTTTACCTTGGATAACTATGTAAAAGAAATTGCGCGCGCGCGTACGTTCGGCTTTGAAGAAGAACTCGCGTTTCTTAAAGCGCACGGGCTCGCTAAAGGGGGGAACTTGGAAAATGCCGTCATTATCGGCAAGGACGGATATATTAACGAGCGCCGCTACCCCGACGAGCCGGTCCGCCATAAAATTTTGGATTTAATCGGGGATATCAGTTTAACCGGACGCAAACTCCCCGCGCTCAAAATTACCTGTGAATGCGGCGGGCATAAACATAACGTGATTTTTGCTTCTGTCTTGCTGGCTAATTCGGAGGATAAATGAGCGCACAACATAATTTGAAAAATTTTTTAACACTTCCGGTGGTGGAAGTGTACGATAAAGCGCGCATAAAAAACACGATTCCGCACCGCGAGCCGTTTTTATTTGTGGACGAAGTGCGCGTTTTAGAGCAGGACAAAAAATATTTGGGCGTCTATCGGGTGCGTCAAGACGAGTACTTTTTTAAGGGGCATTTCCCGCATTATCCGGTGATGCCCGGTGTGCTCGTCGTGGAAAGTATGTCGCAAGCCTTCGGCGGCGCGCTGCTTAACCGCGTGTCGCGCTTTGGGGATATTCCCTTGTTTTTGAGCATTGACGAAGCCAAATTCCGCGGGCAGGTTTGCCCGGGCGACGAATTACTGATGCCCATAGAAGTATTGCGATTAGGAAAAATTTCGCGCATTTACGGCGAAGCCTATGTAAACGGAAAGTTGTGCGTACAAGCCGCACTCAATTTTATTGTAGGAGATTCTCACCATGTCTAATATCCATCCCAGCGCAGTTATTGATCCGCAAGCCAAAATTGACCCGACCACCGAAATCGGCCCGTTTGTGGTTATCGGCCCTGATGTGCAAATCGGTAAGAATAACCATATCGGCCCGCATTGTGTGATAGAAAATACCACCATGGGCGACGGCAACGAGTTAATCGCCAGTTGCTTTATCGGCGTGAAACCGCAAGATTTGTCCTACAAGGGCGAGCATACCCGCGTGGTAATCGGCAACGGCAATAAAATCCGCGAGTGCGTTACCATTCACCGCTCTACGTTTGTGGAAGAACCCACCACCGTGGGCAACAATAACCTGTTTATGGCAAATTCGCACTTGGCGCACGACGTGCATATCGGCAGTAACACCATTGTGGCCAACTGCACCGGTTTGGCGGGCCACGTGCGCGTGGAAGACCGCGCGATTATATCGGGTTTGGTGGGGTTCCACCAATTTACGCGGGTGGGCAGTTTGGCCATGGTATCCGGCGGGGCCATGGTCACTTTGGATATTCCGCCCTTTTGTATTGCGCAGGGGGACCGCGCCAAACTCATCGGCATTAACATTGTCGGTTTGCGCCGCGCCGGTTTTGAGCGCAGTGTGATTTTAGCCATTACGCGCGCTTATAAATTTCTGTTCCGCAGCGGTAAACGCTTGGAAGAAGCATGCGCCGAGTTGGAAGCCACGCACCCGTGCAAAGAAGTGCAACACATGATTGATTTTTGCCGCGCGTCCAAACGCGGTATCACGCACGCTAAAATGCGCGCAGACGAGAACGCAGATGAATAAAACAAAGTTGTGTATCCTTGCGGGCGAGGGGAAAATGCCCATTTATATCGCCAACAAAGCCATAGAACGCGGCTATGACGTGTATGCGCTTTGTATGAAAGGCAACGCCAAAGAAAGCGATTATAAAATGTGTACTGCCACGCAAGTGGTGCGTTTAGGTCAGTTGGGAGTTGCGCTTGATTTTTTCAAGCAAAACGGCATTACGGAGTTAGTGATTGCGGGGCGCGTGCAGCATACGTCCATTTTTTCTAACCTTTTCCCCGATGTACGCGCGGCAAAGTTTTTGGCGACGCTTAAAAGTATGCAGACCAGCCACATTTTATCGCGCCTGATAGAAGAATTTCGTAAAGAAGGCGTTGAAGTGCGCAATTCGGCGCTGTTTTTGGATGATTTTTTCCCCAAGAAGGGCGTACTCACGCGCCGCCAACCCACCGAGGGCGAGCAAAAAACCATTGATTACGGGTTTTCCGTGGCCAAAGAGATTGCCCGTATGGATATCGGGCTCACGTGCGTGGTGGGGGAAAAGGCGGTTATTGCCGTGGAAGGCATGGAAGGGACGGACCGCTGTATCGCGCGCGCGGGCGAGTTATATAAAGAGTCCGCAGACAAAGAATCTTGCGTGGCCATTGTAAAGGTGGCCCGCCCGCAGCAGGACAACCGCTTTGATTTGCCCGTTATCGGCAAAGGGACGCTCAAAAGTATGCGCAAGGCGGGGTTTTCGGTGCTCGCGTTTGAGGCGGAAAAGACGCTTGTGATGGATTTAGACGAAGTGATAGAGTTAGCCGACAAGTGGAACATTTGCCTGTGCGCGGTGTAGCATAAGAAAAATTTTAATATCGGAGAAAATTATTTTGCGTAAGCCTTAAACGTGGCTTAATACAATTAGAGCTGTTTTCGGAGGGCGAGAGCCCACTTTTTGTAAAAACAAAATGCTTCTGAACCGAAAACAGCCGCGTTATTGCTAAGATAATCGGACTAATTACCCGATTAAATTGGCAAGTAATCCTATTTCTGATTTTATCAGTATAGGTAGGCGGCTGTATATTTGAGAGTTCAGAAGCACTCAAATAGCAGCCGTCTTTTTTATGGTTTTTTAATTAAAAAATGCTGTGACAATATGTTGTCACACGTGTTTTTTAGAATATAAGAAAAAATAAGGAGGCCGTTTATGGCGTTAATCAGATGTAAAGAGTGTGGAAAAGAGTTTTCGGACATGGCAGACGCCTGCCCGAACTGCGGGTATAGCCCCGCACTCGAACAAAAAAAGAAATTGGAAAGAAACCTTGTTCCCGAGAATCAGCGCAGGAGCAAAATTACAGCCGGTTTTTTATGTCTGTTTTTATGGGGTTTCGGTGCGCATCAGTTCTATTTGGGAAATATAGGGGCGGCTATCGGGTGGATAATTCTTAGCGCAATTGTCAGTGTGTTTACCTTGGTGTTACCAATACTTAGCTTATTGATACTTGTTCCGATTATCTGTGCCGTCAAATTATGGTCTATGCCGCAAGAGACCTTTGATAAGAAATATAATCAAATAGATTCCCCAAAAGGAGGTATGGGGTGTGTTTTCGGAGCAATCATCTTGGGAATTTTATTGGTTGTTTTGTTTGGTATATTTGTTATTGCGGTCGGCCCATCAATGTTGCTTGCTATTCAGGAGCAATTAACTTCCGAGATATCCGGTGGCTTGTCAGGCATGTAAACTAGGGGAAATATGAAAAAGATAATAATGGTATTAATTGGTTGTCTGCTATTGGGCGCGTGTACGAATGAGCAAGATTCACAAGTGCTAAAGCAAAACGAGCAAAAAGCACAAGAACTATATGAAAAAGCAGTAGCATTAAAGGATGCTCAAGACTATTCAGGAGCTATTTTGAAATATGAAAAACTACTGCGGAACTATTCACGGAGTTCCCTCTCTTCAAAAGCCAAAGCAGAAAAAAAGTTTTGCCAAAGAGCAATGCGAAGAAAAAAAGAAGAAAAGAGGTTAGCGTTGTTTTCGGGATACCAAAACATTAAATTTGGTATGAGTGAAGAGCAAGTAAAAGAACTTTTTGATGGGAAGCTAAGATATTCTGACGAAGATTATTGGAGTGGAGCTTTGAAAAATAAGCATATTAGAGCTAATTTTGAGGAACATCATATGGATTTTCCTGGTGATCTTACACGGGTTGGTAAAGATAATTTAATATATTATAAAAATCATACAGAGATATCATTTTGGTTTTCTAATAATGAGTTATATGAGATAGATGTGAAACCTAGTATTGAGCGGGATTATTGCTCTAATTATATACAGATAGCAATAGATACTCTTGTTAAAAAGTATGGGAAATACACAATTTCTCGTGCGAATAAAAATTATAATGAAGTGCCAAATGTACCAATAAAATATTACAGATGGTCATACGGAGATAAAGAGGTTATGTTGGTATATGTAGCTTCATTGTGCATATCAGAGATTAGGTATATAGATCGGGGGCTTATACGAAAAGCCGAAGAACAAAGAAATGTAGAAAAACTCAAGAAATTACGTGAATATTCTCAACAAAAGCAGCAAGAATTGGAATGGTTGATATAACTTTTCCTGTTTGTTTCTCAGCCCCCGAGCCCTTTTCACAAGACTCGGGGCGCGTTTTAGGGGTTCACGCAATACAAACCGTCACCCGCCACACACCACCCGTCACCCCGCAAGGTTTCTGTGCGGGGTATAGTGCCGCTTTTATGGTGAACGACGTTATATCCCGCACTACGACACTGCGGGATGACGGAAAAAGGGGTAACACTGCAGGATGACCTATTTATGTTTACCTTTGCCGGAGCGCGGGGTTACTCAAACAGCGCGCCAAGACCTTATTAAATATCCCCCTTTTCAATTTGCTTTCTTTATGATAGTATTTAATAGGAAGTTTCCCGTTTCGTTTCGCGGGCGGATTCTATTTATATTATTTTAATGAGGATTTTTTATGACCAACAGAACACCTATTATTGCCGGAAATTGGAAAATGCACAATACGATTGTAGAGGCCGAAGCCCTTGTCAGTGCACTAGCCAAAGCGGGCAATAAAAACCATGCCGAAATTATTTTAGCCCCGTCTTATACCGCGCTTGCCGTTACCGCGCACGTCGCTAAAGGAACGGAACTTCAAATTGCCGCGCAAGACGTCCATTGGGAAGATAAAGGCGCGTTCACGAGTGCCGTTTCCCCCGTGCAAGCCAAAGACGCGGGTGCCACGCTTACCTTAATCGGCCACAGCGAACGCCGCAGTGTGTTCGGCGATACCGACGAAATTTTGAATAAAAAAGTAGCCGCCGCCATGCGCCACGGCTTAAAAGTGATTTTCTGCGTGGGCGAAACGCTTGCGGAGCGCGAAGCGGGCAAAACGTTGGAAGTGATTGAAAACCAACTTAAAAACGGCTTAGCGGGTTTCAGTGCGGAACAATTAAAAGGTATTATTATCGCCTACGAACCCGTTTGGGCAATCGGTACGGGCAAAACCGCCACGCCGGACCAAGCGCAAGAAGTACACGCCGCTATCCGCGCCTATTTAGCCAAAACCTACGGCGACGCGTTTGCGCAAGAAACCCGTATCCTTTACGGCGGCAGCGTCAAAGACAGCAACGTAGATGAAATTATGGCTAAACCGGACGTGGACGGCGCACTCGTGGGCGGTCAGTCCTTAATTGCGGAAAAATTCGCCCGCATTATCAATTTTAACTAAACAGGTTGTTATGAAAACGGCAAAGTATATTGACCACACCTTACTTAAATCGGCCGCCGCACAGGCAGATTTGGAAAAATTGTGCCAAGAAGCCAAAAAATACGATTTTTGCAGCGTATGCGTTAATCCGTATTGGGTGTCTTTCGCACATAACGCCTTAAAAGGTACGGATGTAAAAGTGTGCACCGTAATCGGTTTCCCGTTGGGGGCGAGTACGACTGCCGTTAAAACCTTTGAAACCAAAGACGCCGTGCAAAACGGCGCAGACGAGATAGATATGGTCATCAATATCGGCGCGCTTAAAGATAAAAAAGACGATATTGTCTTGGCCGATATCCGTGCGGTGCGCGAAGCGTGCGCGGGGCACACTTTAAAAGTGATTATTGAAACGTCGCAACTGACGGATGAAGAAAAAGTCCGCGCGTGTGAGTTGTCCGCGCAGGCAGGTGCCGATTTCGTTAAGACCTCCACCGGCTTTATAGGCGGCGGGGCGACGGCGGAAGATGTCGCGCTGATGCGCAAGTCCATACCGGATACAATGAAAGTTAAAGCGTCCGGCGGCGTGCGCACGCGGGAAGATTTTGATAAAATGGTGACTGCCGGAGCCGAGCGTATCGGCGCGAGCAGCGGCGTCAAAATAGTAGAGGGCAAATGATTACACAGTGGGATATTATTTCAAGGATAGATCCGAAAACTAAAGTCGTTCGCTACACGTTGGTAACGGACGGTTCGGAAGCGGATGCACGCATTGTTTTGAAGAAACTCAAAGGCCAAGTTTCGGCCATCAAAAAAGCGTTGCCCCCGTTCGTATATGCGTTTCGGTTGCACAACGATTTAGACGAAAACACCTTAGAAAATATCCGCACCGCTATGCGCGAAGTGATCGAGCAGACTGCCCAACTCGGCAGGTTTACCGGCAGTACCGGCACAGCGGGAAATACGTTATTTGGCGGGGTTAATGAAAATACCATTCATATTACCCCCGAAAAACCGGCGGCCGAGCCCATACCGGCGTCGGGCGGTAAAGCCATAGAACTTGATTTGGAAGATGCTACCATTATTTCCAGTAAACGTATCTTCGGAAAAGGTGAAAATCCGCCACCGCCCAGCGCAGAAAGCGTGAGCGCCCAACGCTATGAAGAAAATGTAAAAAATCCGACATTACCGGTGGTTGATATGATGACGCCCGCCCCGCAAGAAGCGCAGACGGGGACTAACGCGTCCATGCCCGTCTTGCCGGAAAATACGTTTGCCGGTAGCGGAAAAACAGGGAATAAAGGCGATTTGGTGGCTTTAGATGCTACGCAAATGGATTTACCCGATATTGAGCCGGACCCCGAAAAGAAAGCGTCCAAATTGTCTTCTTGGTTCCATCATAAAAAGAAAGAGACGCAGGACACCCCCAAAAAGGGGAAAAATGTCCGTCAGCCGGCAAAAGAAACCCCGCGCGCCAAGGCGGAACCTGCTATGCCGTCTATTCCGGCAGAAGAACCGGCGCCCGCATTTGAAATGGCGCCCATGCCGGAAATTGATCTTACCTTGCCGGCGAAAACCGAGACGGATGTGGTCCCGTTGCAAGAGCGGCAGGACAAAATTTTAGCGACGCAAAATAAACCGCTTCCTACGCAAAAAGATTTTCAACCGCAACCGCAAGAGCCGTTGCAAGCCGCGCCGCAAGCCGCGCCCGAACCGGTGCAAATGCCCGAGCCGGAAACTGCGCCCGCCCCGCAAGCCGAGCTCGAACCGGTGCAAACGCAACCGGTGCCGGCCGAACAACCGGTTACGCCTAAAGAAGAACGCATTATAAAGGTCGCACCGCGCGCTGCAGCCGCACCGCACCGCGTACCCCAACCGCATCAAAATTCGGCGGAAACGGACGGGGATTTCCCGCAGATTAACGTGCAAGTGCGTCCGGTAGTTTTTGAAGACGAAACAAAAACGGAAAACGTCGCCCAAGCGCAAGCGGATAAAACGGCGCAAGATTTGCCCGCCCCGCAAGCGGAGCCCGAACCGGTTAAAACGCAAACCATACCGGCGCAAGAGCAGACCGCGCAAGCGGAGCCCGAACCGGTTAAAACACAAACCATACAACCGCAAGCGCAGGTAGAACAACCCCAACCCGAACCGGTACAAACGCCGGCCGAGCAAGCGGAGCCCGAGCCGGTTAAAACGCAAACCATACCGGCGCAAGAACAGACCGCGACGGTACCGCTGGCGGAAGAAAAGGATGTTACCGAAGAAGAACAAATTTCGCTTCACCCGTTAAATATTTCGTTGGAAGATATGTTTTTGGCGGAAACAAAGTACGATATGTTTGTAGATGTTAACGAACCGGAAACGCCAACAGGGGATCAACAAAAAACATCACCCGCGCCGAAAAGCGAAGTAAAATCCGCGCCGAAGCAAGAACCGAAAGTGCAAGCGGAACCGAAAACGGAGCCTAAAGCGCAAGAGGCGCAGCAAAAACCCGCGCCCGAAAAACAGACGCAGGAACCGGCCCCCAAACCAGCGGCCAAACCCGCACCGGCCAAAAAAGCGCCGTTGCCGCCACCGCCGCCGGTCATAAAACCCAAATCATCACTGCCGCGCAAGGTGATTAAGCGTCCTTCTCAAAAAGATACGCTGTAAGGAAAAGATTTTAATTTATTTTACAATGGAAACGGACTCTAATATGAATAATCAAGATAACGAACAATTCGAAGGGATGGAAAATACTCCTTCTGCGCCGCAACCCGCTGCAGAAGGCTTTGCCGGTCCGCGGCCGGCTTTTCGCATTAAAAAACGCAATGCGCCCTTGCCGCCGGTGCCTCCGGGGCCCAATCAGCCGCGTAAAGGCACGCTGCGGCTTAAACGTAAAGTAGAGCAAGAGTTAGTTTATTCGGGGCAAATTGTAAAAAATGCGTTAGACCGCGCCGAAGCGGCGGACCACTCGTTAGAGATTCCGCTTTCCGAAATGAAGAAGTACAACTGGCCCTTGGAAATCCCCTTGGTGCCGACTTACACCCTAGATAACATGATTATGACCGTCAACCGCTTTGCGCACGCGACGGCGGTTTCCGTGGTGGGCAACCCGGGTAACTTGTATAATCCGCTGGTGTTGCACGGCCCGTCGGGAACCGGCAAAACGCACTTCTTAAATGCGTTGGCTTATTCGTTTTCGCAAAAATTCGGGCAAGAGCATATTTTCCTGACCAACGGGGTGCGTTTATCACGCGGGATTCAGCGCTACGTGGCCGAAGACAATATGGCCCAGTTGGAACTTTTCTTCCAAAAAATTAAAGTCCTTTTGATTGATGATATTCATTTACTCGCCATTAACGAACAAAACCGCGCGCAAGTATCCAAACTGCTCAATTCGTTCTTGCGGGCCCGGAAACAGATTATCATATCGTCCAAATATCCGCCGGAGAGTTTAGAGAAGTTAGAGGAGTTAATTAAATTCCGTTTAGATTCGGGTTGGATCAGCGAACTCAAAAACGCCGACTCGGCTACGCACTTGCGCATTGTCAAAAAAATGTTGGCCGATAATAACATTGACTTGGCTGATGACAAAATAGAGCGTTTCTTCGGGCAGGCCGGTATGTCGTTAGGGGCGGTTAAACGCTATGTGCGCCGCGTAAAAGTGCTGGAGAACTTTATGCCGCACTTGAGCGATACTCCGTCTATTGCGCAAGAAGCCATTTTGGAAAAATTACTCGCCGTAGAAGGCGAAGACGTCACCAGCGAAATTATCAACAAATCCCCCGAGCAGATTACTTCGGTGCCGCTCGTTGGCGCCGGCGAGTGGGGGCGTATTGGGTTCTTCTACCCGCAAGATGCGCCGGATATGATGAACTGGATGGTGTATTGTTTGGAGCAACGCGCCAAGGAACTCGGTATCCACGGCGGTATTGATATTGCGGTGCGTTCTTCGTACTCTACGGATAACATTATTTCTTCCGCCTTTAAGATTGCTAACCTCTGCGATAATAAAAAATTGCGCGGGGCGGTAATTTTGGGCCCGCGTCCGGAAACGTGTGACGCTTCGGTAAGAGAAAATTTCTATGATATCATTACGCACATGCTTGAAATTATGCTTATTCGCTGCGGGGTCATCAACTTTGATGCGGTCCGCCTGCCGAGCACGTACGTGAAGATTATCGCCGAACTGATGAGATAATGATGAAAAAACTGGTTATACTGCTTGTTTCGGTTTTTGCGTTGGGGGCTTGTGCCCCCACGCTTAAAACGGCGGTTAAAGACGGCAAAATCGCGCCCGCTTTTAATGATACGCTCTTGGATAAAGATTACCTGTGGGTGCGCGGTTTCGGCGCGGCAAACGAAAACCACAAAACCGATTCCCAACGCCGTATTATGAGCCGCGAAGCGGCTATCGCACACGCCTATCAGCGCGCTACCGAGTATCTCTACGGCAGTAATTTAGACGCGCATATGGAAATTATTGATGCCGTCTCCGTCGGGAGCACCATAGATACTTCTGCCCAAGGGGTAGTGAGCCAAATGGAACTGGTATCCACCGAATATTTAGACGACGGCGGTTGCGCAGTTATTATGCGTTTGCCGCGGGCACATCTGCAAGCGGCGGGCCTGCTTAACGGAGATCAAAAATAATGAAAAAACTACTCTGCCTGTTGCTGGGTTTGAGCCTGTTAGTGGGCGCGTGCGGTTCGTTGCGCGTGGGCCCGAAAGGGGAAGGCGAATATGTGATTGCGGAGTCTTTAGTCCCCTATGACGAAAACGATTTGCGCCAAACCAAAAAAGACGGCGTAACCGCCGCCCAACGCGCCGCGGTGGAAAAAGTGGCGGGGGTGTTTATCTCGTCTGCTACCACCGTGGAACAAGCGCAGTTGGTGGAAGATAAAATCGTGTCCAAAACGGCCGGTTTTATCCGCCGTTCGCACGTGCTCAAAGCCTACCGCAAAGGGGATGAGTGGTACACGCGCATTAAAGCCATGGTGCTCGTTAAAGATATCGGCGACATCATTAAACAGGCCGATGCCGACGCTTTTGCCAAAAAAACAACCATTTTAGTTACTTCGCGCGAACTGGTGGGGGAAGATATTTCCCTGCAACAAGATTGTAAACAAGCCATTTACCGCGTACTGAAAAACCAACCCTACGCACTGGTCAACGGGGACAATTTAAGCCAAAACAATGTGGAAAACCCCAACGCCACCATTGATAAAGCCCGCGGCGAAGGTGCGCGCTTTGTGATTGTGGCCGACGTCCATACGGACCCGTTAACCGCTCTGCCCGGTACAAGCAGTGCCTTTAAGTCCTACCGCGCCCGCGCCAATATGCGCGCGTACGCGGCCAATAATTACGCCATTGTAGCCGAAGGGGCCGACCAAAAAAGCGGGTTGGATGCGCTGGATAATATCGCCGCGCAAAAGTCCATTTCCGCCGCGTGCGAAAGTGCCGCCAAGCAACTTATTGAGCCGGTCAATGACGCTATAAACTCCGCCAAAGTTTTTAACGTAACCATTAAAAACATCAACACCATTGAGCGCTTGAAACAAGTGCAGGAAGTGTTGCGCAATCTGCGCGAAATTGATGATTTTAATTTGGTGCGTTATGCCAACTCCGCGGCGCAGTTTGATATTTCGGCCAATATCGCCACGCCCGAAGAATTGACGGCAAAAATCATCCGTAAATACAACATTTATTTCACCGTGGTGCACATTACGCCCAACGCCGTTGTGCTCAGTTTTAACTAACTATGTTAGCCAGCGTATATACCGCCGCAATAAAAGGCATTGAAGGGTTTGCGGTATCCGTAGAAGCGGATATCGCCCCCGGACTGCCTACCTTTGCGGTGGTCGGCTTGCCCGACGCCGAAGTGCGCGAAAGTAAAGAACGCGTGGTGGCGGCGGTGCGCAACAGCGGTTTTGATTTTCCCTTAAAACGGGTTACCATTAACTTAAGCCCCGCCGAACTGCGCAAAAGCGGTACGCAGTTTGATTTGCCCATCGCACTGGGCATTTTGGCGGCGAGCGGGCAACTATCCGCACAAGCGGTGGAAAAATTACCCGATTTACTCGTGCTGGGCGAACTTGCCTTAGACGGCTCTTTGCGCCCGTGTGCGGGGGTGCTGCCTATGCTCATCTCGTGCAAGAAATTGGGCAAAACGGCGGTTATTCCGCCGCAAAACGTACTGGAAGCCCAAGTGTCGGACGCGCCTTTTATCACGCCGCACACCTTGCGCGAACTCGCGGACTATTTGGAAGAAAAAATCCCGCCACAAAGCGTCAAAATACAATTTTTACCCCAAGAAGAAGACGACGAGCCCGAGAGCCGTATGGACTTTAGCGAAGTCAAAGGCCAAGCCCTAGCCAAACGCGCGTTGGAAATTGCCGCCGCCGGCGGGCATAACGTGCTGATGATCGGCTTGCCCGGTACGGGCAAAAGTATGCTTGCCAAACGCTTTAGCACCATTTTGCCGCCGCTTTCCAAAGAAGAATCGTTAGAGATTACCAAGATTTATTCTATTTGCAAACTGATGGGCAAAAGTAAACTTTTGGTGCGCCGCCCGTTTCGGGACCCGCACCACACCATTTCCGACGTGGCGTTAATCGGCGGGGGGAGTGTGCCGCGTCCGGGGGAAGTGTCGCTCGCGCACAACGGGGTACTTTTTTTAGATGAATTTGCGGAGTTTTCGCGCTCGTCGTTAGAAGTGTTGCGCGAGCCGTTGGAAAACGGCGTCGTTACCATTTCGCGCGCGAAAGAGAGCGTTACGTTTCCGGCGCGTTTTACGTTGCTCTCCGCCATGAACCCGTGCCCGTGCGGCAATTTGGGCAACCCCTTAAAGCCGTGCACCTGTTCCCCTATGCAGATAAACCGCTATAAGTCGCGCATTTCGGGCCCGCTACTCGACCGCATAGATTTAACGATTAACTTAAACCCCGTCAAATACAGCGATTGGAACCAAGTGAGCGAGGGGGAAACTTCCGCGCAAATCCGCGCGCGCGTCATGCGGGCGCGCGAAATTCAGCGCAAACGTTTTGAAAATTCTGCCACCACCGCCAATGCCTTTATGACCAGCCGCGAAATTAAGCAGTTTTGCCCGCTTCCCGCGGGGGCCGATTCGCTACTGGAAACGGCTATGCGCAAATTCGGTTTAAGCGCGCGCAGTTTGGATAAAATCCTCAAAACGGCGCGTACGATTGCCGATTTGGAAGGCAAGGAAAATATTGAAAACGTCCATTTAATGGAAGTCATGCAGTACCGCCCGTTAGACCGCAAAGGAGTGGCCGATTACTGATGAACCCGCGCATTTCCGCCGACGAACGTTTGGCCCGTATCCGCTTAAACGCTTTTTTATATTTGCGCGCGGATTGGTTGCAACGGCTCATTGATATTTTCGGCTCCGCGCAGGAAATCTTAAAGCAAGACGCGCAAACGCTCGCGCAAAAAAGCGGCTTAAACATCTCCACCGCCGCCAATCTGCTCAAAGAAGCCTACACGATTGACCCGCAAAAAGAGTGGGATGAAACCGCCAAACTCGGCGGACATATTTACGTTATAGAGGACGAAGAATATCCCCAGTCCTTGCGCAACTGCAAGGAAGCGCCTATCGCGCTCTATGTGCTCGGGCAACTGCCCGCAGCTGCGCAAGCGTGCGTCGGTATGGTGGGTACGCGCAAAATCACCCCCTACGGGCGGCGCGTAGCCGAAAAACTCGCCACCGAACTGACCGAGTGCGGGGTGGTAATCGTCAGCGGGCTTGCACGCGGGGTGGACAGCGCGTGCCATACGGCCGCCGTGCGCTTAAAAAAGCCCACTATAGGCGTTATCGGCACCGGTATAGGGCGTTGCTACCCGCCGGAAAACCGCACGCTTGAAAAGGCTATTTTGCAATATGGCGGGGCGGTAGTATCGGAATTGCCGTTTAACCGCCCGCCCCATGCGTTCCACTTTCCGCGCCGAAACCGCATTATTGCGGCCCTATCCCAACCGGTAGTGGTGGTTGAAGGGGAAGTGAAGTCGGGCGCGCTTATTACCGCTAAACTGGCTTTAGAGATAGGAAAAGACGTTTTAGCCGTTCCCGGTCCGATAGACAGCCCGCAATCGGGTGGGCCCAACTTACTGCTACGCGAAGGGGCGGGGGTTGTAACTTGCGTTGCAGATATACTAGACTATATACCACAGCAGGCCCGTTTCGGTTTGGACGCGCGTTTCTTTGAGCGCCCGACGGACGCGCCCGCCAAAGCGGAAGAAAAACTCGCACCGCGTGAGCAGGAAGTGATGCGCGCGGTGGCTGACGGGCAGTTGAGTTTGGACCAAATCGCCGAAAAACTCGGCGCGGGCGTGCCGGAAGTGTCGGCCCTGCTTTTTGAGTTGGAAGTCAAAGGATTTTTAGCCTGTGATAACGGGTTGTACAGCAAAAGTAAATTTTAACAGGAAGTGATGTTATGGCAGTAGCAAATGTGAAAGGTAAAAAATTAGTGATTGTGGAGTCTCCCACCAAACAAAAAACAATCAGCAAAATTTTAGGCAGCGATTTTATTGTGCGCAGTTCGTTCGGGCACGTGCGCGATTTGCCTTCTAAAGATATCGGCGTGGATATTGAACACGATTTTGAACCCACCTACCAACCGGTGGACCGCGCCAAACGCATTATTGCCGACTTGACCGCACTGGCCAAAAACGCAAGCGAAATTTACCTTGCTACCGACCCTGACCGCGAAGGGGAAGCGATTGCGTGGCACTTGGTGGAACTTTTGAAACTGCCCAAAGCGCGCTACGAGCGTATTTTCTTTCACGAAATTACGCCCGACGCCATTAAAGAATCGTTTTCGCACGCCCGTAAAATTGATGAAAATTTAGTCAACGCCCAGCAAGCACGGCGCATTTTGGACCGCATTGTGGGATACAAATTATCTCCCCTGTTGTGGAAAAAAATTACGTCCGGTCTTTCCGCCGGTCGCGTGCAATCGGTGGCGGTGCGTTTGCTTGCCGAGCGCGCCAAAGAAATAGCCGATTTTAAGGAACAGGAATATTGGACCATCGGCGCGCAATTTGAAAAACAAGGCGCCAAGCCCGCTTTTTGGGCCAAAGTAACCAAATATCAGGGCAAAGCCGTAGAGCAAACCAAAACCTATAAACTCTTTGCCGAAGATTATAAAGTCAAAAGCACCTTATTTGATAAACCCGAAAAATTGGCTCCGCTTTCGGCCTTACTGCGCGAAGGGCCCAACAAGGTCATTAAAGTAGAGAAAAAAGCCGTTAAGCAAAAACCAAAACCGCCTTTTATCACCAGTTCCATGCAACAAGACGCGTATAATAAATTGGGTTTTTCTTCCCAAAAAACCATGCAGACCGCCCAACATCTCTACGAGGGTATAGAAGCGGACGGGCAGACGATCGGTTTAATTACCTATATGCGTACGGACTCGTTTAACGTCTCCAAACTCATGCAGGAACAAACGCGGCAGTTTATTGAAAAGAAATACGGCGCGGATTTTGTGCCCGCCAAACCGCCCGTTTACAAAAGCAAAGTAATGGGCGCGCAGGAAGCACACGAATCTATTCACCCCACAGACGTTCGCCGCACCCCGCAAAATATGAAACCCTTTTTGACGGCCGACCAGTATAAGTTGTATGAACTGATTTGGTTGCGTTTTGTGGCCAGCCAAATGGCCGACGCCGTCTTTAATACCGTGTCTATTGATATTGCCGCCAAAGACGAAAAAACGTGTCTGTTGCGCGCGAGCGGACGCACGATAAAATTTGCGGGGTATTTGTCCGTCTATAAAGACCCCGAAGAAGAAAACGAAGAAAATAACGAAGATAACGACTCGGCGTTGCTGCCCGACTTGGCGGAAGGCGACGAATTAAAACTTTTGGATATTAAAACCAAAGACCATAAAACTACGCCGCCGCCGTACTACAACGAAGCGAGTTTGATTAAAACGCTTGAAAAACACGGCATCGGGCGTCCGTCCACCTACGCGCCGACGATTAAAACGATTTTGGACCGCAAATACATTGCGCGCGTGCCGAAGTCCAATAAACTCGTCGCCACCGATTTGGGCATTACCGTGACGGACAGCCTAAAAGATTTCTTCAAAGAAATTATGGACCTTTCTTATACCGCGGGGGTGGAAGAAAAATTAGACCAAGTGGCCGAAGGCGCGCAAAAGTGGGTCGCTTTGCTGGCCGAATTTTACGCTAATTTTTCCCAAGAACTCGCCGCCGCCGACGCGGGTATGCAACGCCCTACCGCGCAAAAGACCGACGAAAAATGCCCGATTTGCGGCAAAATGATGCTTAAAAAACGCAGCCGCTTCGGGGAGTATCTCGTCTGCAGTGACGAGTCGTGCAAAGGCAAAGTCAATTTAACCAGCACCGGCGAAAAAGTCCAACCCGAACAAACCGACCAAGTGTGCGAAAAATGCGGCAAACCCATGGTGATTCGCACCGGACGGCGCGGAAAATTTTTGGCGTGCTCGGGGTATCCCACATGTAAAAACACCTATTCGCTGGACGAAGAAGGCCATAAAGTCAAAGCGTCCGAACCCGAACAGACCGACCAAGTGTGCGAAAAATGCGGCAAACCTATGGTCATCCGCATGGGGCGAAACGGAAAATTTTTGGCGTGCTCGGGCTACCCGAAATGCAAAAACGCCAAGCCTTTGGACGGGGAAAAACCGGCCGCCAAAACGGGGCCCATCATTACCGAGCGCAAATGCGAAAAATGCGGGAGTCCCATGGTGTTGCGTTCATCGCGGCGCGGGGAATTTTTAGGTTGCTCGGGCTACCCGAAATGCAAAACGGCCGTCAGCATTTCCGCCGAAGAAATCGCACAAATAAAAGCGGCGCACGCTAAAAAAGAAAGTGCAAAGTAACCTTATGGAAACGTGGATAAACGCATTTTTGCTCCATTTGGAAAATAAAAATTTTTCCGCACTGACGATCAAAAGTTACCGCGCGGATTTGGAGCAATTTTTATCTTTTTTGCGTGCGCGCAATCAAGATGATTTGCGTTTTTTCACTACGGCTACCATGCGCGCGTTTTTGGCGTATTTACAGGCAAATAAAGAATTATCGCGCAATACGTTGCTGCGCAAAATTGCCGCACTTCGCAGTTTAGCCGCGTATTTACTCGCGCAAGGGCATATTGAGCGCAACCCCTTTAAGTTGTTGCCCGCCCCCAAGCGCGAAAAAATTTTACCTAAATTTCTCTCGCAGGAAGAAACCGACCGCCTGCTTAATACCGCCGCGCAAAGCGAACATTTTGCCGCGCGCGACAAGGCATTATTTGAACTGATTTATTCCAGCGGGCTTCGCCGCAGTGAAGTAACGGGCCTTAAAATACGCGATATTGATTTTTTTAACGGCATTGTGCGCGTGTTCGGTAAAGGGGCCAAAGAACGCTTGGTGCCGGTTACGGACGTCGCGTTGGACGCGATAAAAACCTATTTGGCGTGCCGCAAAAACCCCCAAGCGCAAGACGCGCTTTTTCTCAATAAAAACGGAACGCCGCTCACCGGAGACGGGCTTGCCTACATTTTTAAGCATACGGCGATAAAATCGCACTTGGTGCGCCGTATTACCCCGCATAGTTTGCGCCACTCGTTTGCCACGCATTTGCTTAACAACGGGTGCGATTTGCGCAGTTTGCAGGAAATGCTGGGGCATAAAAGTTTACTGGCTACACAGGTTTATACGCACGTGTCGCTGGACAAATTAAAAGATGTTTATAACCACGCTCACCCAAAGAGCAAGGAGTAAGGATATGATTGGTATCGGGGTAGATATCGGCGGAACGTTTGTAAAATTTTTGGTACTTAACGAAAAGAACGAAGTGTTGTATAAAGAAAAAATACCCACGGACCGCTCGCACGGCAAAAAAGGGTTTATTGAACAAATCGGCGCGTTTATCAACCGCATTAAAGAAGCGCACCGCGACCATAAAACAGCCGTTGCGGTGGGCGTACCGGGCGACGTGGACGATAAAAACGGCATTTTGCGCTATAACCCCAATTTGCGCTTTGAAGACGCACTTAATTGGCCGATTGCCGACGAACTGGAGCAGTTAACGGGTATCCGCCCGCATATCGCCAATGATGCCAATTTAGCCGCGTGGGGCATTTACGAAACGGATTTGAAACGCGAAGGCACCAATATCCTAGTGGTAACGCTGGGCACGGGCGTGGGCGGGGGACTTATCTTGAATAAAGAATTGTACCAAGGCTCGCACGGCTCGGCGGGGGAAATCGGCCACATGAAAATCGCGCAAGAGGAAAATGCCCCGCTTTGCGGTTGCGGTGCGCGGGGATGTTTGGAAGCGTTTGTGGGGACTATCGGTATCAAACGGCGCAGTTTAGAAGAAGCGCAAAAAAATCCGGACTCCGTGTTGGCGCAACTTCTCAAACAGACGCCCGATTTTAATATAGAGTTAATTGCCCGCGCCGCCGCGCAAGGGTGCAAGAGCGCGCTTAAAGTGTGGGAAGATACCGGTTATTATTTGGGGGTCGGGATTTCCAACTTCGGGCTTATTTTAGATTTAGACACGCTTGTTTTGGCGGGGGGCGTTTCGGGCGCGGCCGATTATTTTATGCCGTCGTTGCGTAAGGTGTTGGGCGCGCAACCCATCAAAACGCCGTTTAAGCAGTTGAAAATTTTAACTACAAAAACGCCGGACAGCGGCGGAATCGGTGCGGCATTATATGCCTTGCACCAAGAGAAACAGCCGTAATATGAAATTTTTTTGGCGCGGATTATTAGGTTTGTTGTGCCTGTCCGTTCCCGTGTGGGGGGCGGAGCGAACCTTGCCCGCTCCGACGGAAAACGCATTTTTGTATTTCAGTGCCGATAAAGTAAGCGCGCAAACCGCCGCCGAAAAAATTACCTTGCAGGGCAACGTAGATATCGTGCAGCAATTGCCCGACGGCAGTGTGCGCCACATTACGGGCGAAAAATTATCCTACGACCAAAAAAACACGCTCGTAACTTCCGAAGGACCCGTTACCATCACCGACGGACAGGGGGACACGGTGCAGGCCACCGATATTTCCGTCAATTACACCACCAAAGATTTTTCCGCCGCGCACATCAGCACGCAATATCCGCCGATTCAGGTAATTTCCGCCGAAAAAATTTCGTCCAAAGACGGCAAAAAAGTGTTAAAGCACGCGGTGGTAACCTGTTGCGGCAACCCCGACCCGCACTATACGCTTTCCGTCGGGCGTTTATCTATTTCCCCGCAGCAGCGCGTGTTCGGCACTAATGCGATTTTGCGCTTAAATAATTTCCCCGTTTTTTATGTGCCGGTGTTTTGGCGTTCGCTTGATTCCCAAAAACCATGGACCACTTACGTGGAATTTACCCAAAGCAATAAAACGGGTTTTGGCGTGTTGACATCCACCAATTTCCCCGCGTTTATGCAGTTGCAACCGCGGCTTAATTTGGATTATTACACCAAGTCCGGCGTCGGGATAGGCGGGCAACTCTCGGCGGTGGAATCGCCCAAATTGCACGGCAGCGGGGAAGTCTATTATATTGACGACCACGCCAAATATGACGATATCGCCCTTAAAGATTCCAAACGTTGGGGCGTGCAAGGCGGTTACTGGTGGGAAATGTATGATTCGTCGGACCACCTGAATAATCCGGGCGGCGCGTTGTACCAATTCCAAACCAAATTCCGTAGGGTGTCCGACCCGTATTTCTACGATTCGTTCTTCCGCAGTAACCCTTACATCTTTATGCCGGACCAAGATACGACACTTTCCGTTTCGCGCCAAACACGCAAAACCACCTTGCGCGTGAGTTACCAGCAAAAAGATATTTTCTCGTGGAGTAAATATAAGTTTTTAGCGGAAAAGCGCGTCATGCCGGAAGTAAAGTTTGCGGTGCTCCCCGTTAACGACCCGCTGTTCAAAACCGCCAACCGCTTTGAAATAGATTTTAATAATACATCCACCTTGCGCTATCAAAACGCACCGGACCCCGAAGAAGGGCCGTACCAGCGTCAAATGCACGCCAAGTGGACGATAGAAAAATCGTTGCGTCTTTCGCGCCGCTTGACGTTTATGCCCAGCGGTTTTTATGACCAAAAAGTGACGTTTGATGACGGGAATTATCAAAATAAAGATGCGTGGGTTTCCCGCGTGGGCACTACCTTAAATATGCAGACCCGCACCCTTGTGGGCAGTACGGATTTCGGGTATGAATTTACCAAGCGTTTGTCCACGGGGACGTTGGTTTCGGACCACGAGTCTTTAGATAAAGGCATAGAGAAGAATAGTCTCTATTTGCGCAATTATTTCCGCCCGTCGCTTAGAACTTATGTGCGCTTTGAAACCGGCTTTAACTTGGCCGATACCAGCACTAACTTGCGTACGGGACTTTTGGAAGAAATCGGGTGGTCGCACCTTAAAAGCCGTATAGAGCCGCTACTCTTGGAAATCGGCTACAACGGGGATAGTTGGAACATTTACTTGCAAGACCAGTATGATTTGGAGCGCAAAAATATTAACTTTTTGGCGCAGTCGTATCTGTCGGTCAAAGGCAGTACGTTTGGTTTGGGCGTCAACAATTTTGCCGATTATACCGACCCCGATTCGCTCTACTCCACCGACGCGGACCGCTACACGTTTACTACGTCGTGGGGGTTGCACCCGCGCACGAGTAAGTGGAGTGCCGACTTGGGGCTTGATTTTTCCGTTTTGCGCGGCTCGTGGGACGGGTTTAACAAGTATATCCGCCTAGGGCGTGATTTTCACGACGCGCGGGCGGAAATCTACGTGCGCGACCGCAATAAAAACTTGTCGTTTGCTTTCCGCATCAATATTTTATGCGGCGGCAAAGAGCGCGTAGAAGCACAGCAAGCGTCGCAAGATACCTACTGGTATCCGTGGCGCAACGAAGGAGATTTAAGAGATTAGTCAGAGAGGGAAATTATGGTCAGTCCGTTAATATATCACAAACAAGGTTGGATAGAAGTAATTACGGGATGTATGTTCTCGGGGAAAACCGAAGAACTCATCCGCCGCGTGCGTACCGCATTGATTGCCAAACAAAAAGTACAATTATTCAATTCTAAAATTGATACGCGCTACGGCATAGACAGCATCATCAGCCATAACCAAAACAAAGTGGCGGCGACGTGCGTTAAAAACTCGGCGGAAATTTTGCCGCTTATTGAAAAAGATACGCAGGTGGTGGCCATTGATGAGGTTAACTTTTTTGATAAGGGTATTATAGAAGTGTGCGAAAAACTCGCTAACAGCGGCAAGCGCGTGATTGTGGCCGGCTTGGATACCGACTACCGCGCCGAGCCTTTTGAAGTAACGGCGGCGCTGCTTGCCAAGGCGGAATATGTAACGAAAAACTTAGCCGTTTGCACTAAATGCGGCAATCCCGCCAGTTTTACCCAGCGCACCAGTAAAGATACGCGGCGCATTGTGGTCGGCACGACAGACGCGTATCAGGCCCGTTGCCGCCGTTGCTACAAAAAACCGAAAACGAAATAAATTTGGTTTCACGGGGAATAAAAAAGCGGAGTGTAATTTTACACTCCGCTTTACTATTTGAAGGCCTGCTAAAAACTCCAGTGCGGGGTGAACGTATCGCCCTTTAAGTCTGCCAGCAAGTGCGGCGCACTGCCGTCGCCGTCCATCACGTAGAGTTGGCGTTGGCCGTTGCGCGTGGTGGTAAAGGCGATAAAACGCCCGTCGGGGGACCAGGTCGGGTCCTCGTTGGAGCCGGCGTCGGTCGTTAAGCGGCGGATTTGCGTGCCGGTTAAATCTACGAGGAAAATATCCATCGGGTGGTACGGGGCTTCGCGGCCCGAAAACACAATCCACTCGCCGGTGGGGGACCATTGGGGGGAGTCCGACCAGTTGAAATTTTTGGTTAAGCGGCGCATTTGGCGCGTGGCCAGTTCCATCACATAAATTTGCGGGTTGCCCGAGCGGTTGGAAACGAACGTAATGTATTTCCCGTCGGGGGAGTAAGACGGCGAGCCGTCCACACCCACTTGGCTGGTGAGTTGTTCTTTTTTGTGGGTTTCCAAGTTATAGATAAAAATACTCGGGTTGGTGCCGCTTGAACTGGTAAAAGCAAGGGCTTTTCCGTCGGGGGACATACCGCCTATCAAACTTAAGCCCCCTTTAATAATAATGGGGGAAATTTTCCCTTTGCGCAAGTCAATGGCGAAAATATCGGGGTTGCGGTAGCGGTACGTGGTATAGAAAATACGCCCGTCTTTGGACCAGCGGGGTAAAATGGAAATGCTGTTGTCTTTGGTGAGTTTTTGCAAGTTCGCGCCGTCATAGTCAATGGCGTAAATTTCTTTATGTTTGGTGGAGTTATTGGCAAAGGCGATACGCGTATCGGCAATCCCGCGTTTGCCGGTGAGCGCCATAATCACTTTATCCGACGCAATATGCGCCAAACGGCGTAAACTTTTCTCGGAGCCTTTCCATGCGTTATGATACACGCGCGGACGACCGGCAGAGGTCATATCGTAAACGTCTACGCTAAGCACGTAGTAAGGCTCTTGCTTTTTGAGAAACCCCACCAGCACGTAACTTACATGCAACGGGGCCCATTTGTTTAAGGACGCGCTGATGGCTTTGTCATCCACCGCGGGGCCGGTGTCGTTGACGTCAAAATAACGGGCAAAGAGCAAATCGGCACGTAACACATCTTGCACCTGTTGGGCTTGGGTTAATACTTCGGGTGTCGCTATAAAATTAGGTAACCCGATAGTAGGCACTTGTTTAGTGCCTTTAGACGTAATACCGATATAAACATCTGTTTTGGTGGCCGCAAATACGTGCAACGCACAGACGGCTATTACAACGAGTAATGCTGTTTTTTTAATCATAGTCGGAACCTTTTATTGTGGGAGTGCGGCAAGTACTTCTTGCGCTTGGGCTACTTCGGGCGCAGACGGAAATTCCTGCGCGATAGAGACTAAATAAGATTTGGCTTCTTTGAGTTTGCCTAAAGGAATAATGCTCTGGGCGTATTTTAAGCGCGCCGTAGGCGTTAATTTACTTTTAGGAAATTTTTGCAACAACGTCGCATACGCGACAGCGGCTTTGGTGGTTTGGCCGATGGCGATATAAGCGTCGCCCATGTAAATATATGCTTGTTCCACCTGTTCGCCGGTGGGATATTTGGAAATGTAGAGTTTGAAGCCGTTGGCGGCATCTTCAAAAGCCCCTTTATCTAATTGGGATTTGGCATCATTAAATACGTCTGAAGGTAAAATAGCAACCGGGGCTGCGGCAGTTGCATTGCGCGTGGCCGGTTTGGTGCGTACGGAAACGGATAAATCATCCAGTTTAGCCGATAAATGGGAAATTTGGGAATCTAACTGCTCTAAATTTTCGTTTGTAACGGCTTGCGATTGGGAAATTTCGTCTAATTTGGTCGCCAGTTCCGCCTGATTGGTTTGAAGTTGGGAAATGGTGGTATTTAAGGCTTTTAACTGCAATTTAAGGGTGTCGGTATCTTGTTGGGTAGCCATACACCCGGCCAACAAGAAGCCCGAACCTGCGATAAAAATAAAAGTAAGGTATTTTTTCATAGTATTCGGGCTCCTTTATGGCGGTTAAATTAGTTTACTCTTAACAAGGTATCGGCTCTGCGGTTTTCTGCCCAGCATTTTTGGGTAGATTCAAAGCATACCGGTTTTTCTTTCCCGTAAGAAATGGTGGAAATGTTTTTGGCAGGGATGCCCAAACGGACGTAGTAGGCTTTTACTTCGTCGGCTCTTTTTTGACCTAAAGCGATATTGTAGGCCACGGTACCTCTGTCGTCGCAGTTACCTTCTACGATCACTTCGTAGTTGGTTACGGAACCCGCAGCCGTTTTGATGGCTTGGGCGTTGGTTTCCACGATTTTGCGGTCTTCGGCGGATAAATTATATTTGTCTAAGGCAAAGTGTACTACGCCTAAGGCTACTTCTTGTACAGGGATTTGCACTTGGGTTTCATCAATTTCTAATCCTTCTGCGATAAAACCTTCATTGTCGGCATTGGCGTTGGCAGCAGCGGCGGCGGCAGCGGCAGCGCTAAGATCGCCGTTGGCGTCATCTTTAACGTTTTTTTTGCAAGCGGTTAAGCCGGCGGCTAACGCGAGTACTAATACTACTTTTACTAAGTTTTTCATTGCTTTCTCCGTATATATTTTTTTTAGACTGCTTACTATTAAATCATACTAACTTTAATGCTATGGGGTCAATCAATTTTTAAGGCAATTTTTGATTAGCCCAACAGTTTGGCGAGCATCTGGCTAATCAGGCGCGGATTGGCCTTGCCTTTGCTCGCTTTCATTACCGCTCCTACAAGTGCGCCGATAGCCGCTTTATTGCCTTTTTGGTAGTCGGCTACCGCTTTGGGGTTGGACGCAATGGCGTCTTTGGCCCACGATTCCAATTGCCCTTCGTCGCTCACTTGCACCATACCGCGTTTGGCTACCACGGCGGCCGGATCTTCGCCCGAAGTCCAAATTTCGTCAAACACTTCGCGGGCTTGTTTGCGCGTGATTTTGCCGCTTTCGGTCAGTTCCAAAAGTGCGGCTAAACGCGCGGCGGGAATGGGGGAATCTTCAATTTCTTTCTTCTCGGCGTGCAGTTGCCCCAACAGATCGGTTTGTATCCAGTTGGAAGCGGTTTTCAAGGATACTTTGCCGCTGTGCGTAACTTCTTCAAAATAGTGCGCAATTTCGCGCGAACTGGTCAGCACGCCCGCGTCGTAGGCGGACAACCCCGCCGCCGTAAAGCGCGCTTCTTTGCTGGCCGGTAATTCGGGCATGGCGGCGCGTACTTTTTCCAACCAATCGGGTTGCAGAATAACGGGCGGCAAATCGGGCTCCGGAAAATAGCGGTAATCTAATGCGTCCTCTTTGGAGCGCATGGGTTTGGTAACGAGTTCCACTTTATCCCATTGGCGCGTTTCCTGTTTGACTTGTCCGCCATTGTTCAAAATTTCCGTCTGGCGGTTAATTTCGTAAATGAGCGCTTCGCGCACGCCCTTAAAGGAGTTCAAATTTTTAATTTCCGCGCGCGTGCCGAACGCTTCTTGCCCTTTGGGGCGCAAGGAAATATTGACGTCCACGCGCAGTTCGCCTTTTTCCATATCGCAGTTGGACGCGCCCACCCAACGCATCAGGCGTTTGATTTCGGTCAGATACGCGTACGCTTCGTCGGGCGAGCGCATATCGGGCATGGAAACGATTTCCAACAGCGGGCTTCCCGCGCGGTTAAAATCTACCACGGAATAAGTTTCTTCGTGCGAAGATTTCGCGGCGTCTTCTTCCAAATGCGCATGGTGGATGCCGATTTTCTTTTTTTGCAAATTGTCTTTGGGCCCGTAGGTAATTTCAATGTATCCCGCCCCGTTAATGGGTTCATCATATTGGGTAATTTGGTACCCTTTGGGCAAATCGGGGTAGAAATAATGTTTGCGCGAGAACGACGAATAAGCATTCGTTTGGCAGTTCATGGCAAGGCCCGCGCGGACCGCAAGTTCCAAGGCTCCTTCGGTCAGCACAGGCAACACGCCCGGATGCCCCGCACAGACGGGACAAATCGCACTATTGGGGGTGGTATCTTCCCCGACGCCGTTAGGACAGGCGCAAAATAATTTTGTTTTACTGGCTAGTTGGACATGGATTTCCAAGCCGATTACAGGTTCAAATTCAGTCATATACGCTCCTAAATTATTATAATATCAAATATGGGGAACATTTTTAAGCCTACTTCTTATAAAAAAGGTGCGCTCGCCGCGGTAAGCGCGACGTTGGTGTGGAAATTGCTTTCTTTTGCCAACGCGCTTTTGATAGCCTTTTACTTCGGCGCAACCTATAAAAGCGATATTTATTTTTATTTGATTATGCTTATCGGTTTCGGCATTACTTTTATGCAACGCCTTAACAGCGCGGTGCTGATACCCGAAGCCATGTTTCTGCGCGAACAAGATGAGAAACTCGGCCGCCGTTTTATTACCATGGGTTTTTATTTTTACGTACTTTTAGCGCTGCTTATCGGCGTGAGCGGCACGCTGTTTTGCGTGAAATTGTGGCAAGGGCTATCGCGCTTTGATCAAACGTTAATTGCGCAGTCGCGCTTGTTACTCTCGTGGGGGGCGGTGCTATTCGGGCTGCAATTAATCACGTATTATTTAACGGCGGTATGCGAAATGTTTAAGTTGTTCAACCTGTCGTGGCTCGGCGTGTTAAATGCGCTGTTGCCGCTTTTGTGTTTGATTTTTTTAGGCGAAAAAATCGGCATGATCAGTATGGTGTACGGGTTTGTGGCCGCCAACGCGGTGCAAATTGCGGTGATACTTGCGGTACTCAAAAAAGAATTAAAATGGAATTTTACGCCTTGCGCGGTCCCTTTGCACAAACGCGCGTGGCGCAATATCGCTACGGGGCAGACGTTAGCGGTGGTGGAGATTATCAATAGTTTATTACCCGTTTATTTTATGAGTGCAATGGGGGCGGGTATTGTCAGCGCGCTTAATTATTGCCGTCAACTGACCGACTCCCCGACGGAAATTATTACTTCGCGCGTGGCGGCCGTTACCAAAATACAATTTACCGAAAACGGCGCGCGCGGGGAAAAAGAATTGTTTAATCTTAATTTTCTGCGGGTCAATCACTTGCTTTTAATCGTGCTGACGCCGCTGGCGGTTTTTTCGTGCTGGTTCGCGCCGCAGATTGTGGATTTGTTTTTCCGGCGCGGCAATTTCAGCGCACAGGCCGCGCACGATACGATTTTATTTTTGCGCCCCATGTTGTTTACGCTTATTTTGCTTGTCCCGTCGGCGGTGCAAAGTAACACCATAGCCGCGTGGCTAAAAGTAAAAGAAAGTTTCCCTTATGCGGTAAGTGTATCGGTTTTGTTTGCGCTGGCGGTGGCGGTTTTACTGCCGCGGTGGGGGGCGTTTAGTTTCCCGTATATTTCTATCGGCGGGTTACTGGTCGGTGCGTGCGTGAGTTACTTTTTATTTAAGAAATATTTTCCGTTTGTGTCGTACGTGAAATCGTTTATAGACTTGGGGCGCATTTTGCTTATCAATAGCGCGGCACTCGTGCCGGCGGTTATGGTTGCGCGTTTCTTGCATGTAAATGCGTTTTGGACACTGCTTGTTTGCGGCAGTGTATTTATGATAACTTATATCGGTTTGTTACGAAAAACAACCGACGGCGCGCGGTTTTTGGCGGAAATTAAGCAGTTGGAAAATAATTAGTGCGTGAGTTCTTCGCGCACGGCTTGCAGTACTATCTCCGGCGTGGTGGCTTCCAGATTTTTACAAGACGGATACCCGAGCGCACAATCAAAATACCAATTCGGCCCGATTAACCACATACACGGGCGGCACACCCCCGCGCTTAAATTGCGGTTCTTTTTGAGCCCGAAACAATATAGCGACGTATGCGCAAAAAATACCACGGCTTTTGTTTTAAGCCAGCGGGTCAGTTGCGCGAGTCCGCTTTCGCCGTCCACGTGCAGTAATGCGCCGTTTAAGATGGCGGGCATTTCGGTAAGGGCGGTTTTGCCGGCGAGCGAAATATCGGCAAAGTCAAACACGGGGCTGTTGTTGCCGCCGAGTTGCACGACTAAAATATCCGGAAATTCTTTTTTGAACAGGGCGACAAAGGTGCGCCATTTGTCCGTCGTCCAACATTTAAGCGGTTGGCGCCCTTGCAGGGAAATAAGCGAATTGACACCGCTGTGAATCGTGATGTATTTTTTACCCGCAAGGCCGTATTTTTGCAAGACGGCGGGGTCCAAAAGCGGTGCGGGCAACAGGCCGGTGGTGTCCACATCAAAATCAAACCCGCTTAAATAACTTTGTGCGGCGAGTTGGCTTTCCCCATGCGCAGCCATAAAGCGGCCGAGCACTTCGTCGGTTAAATAATTATCGCCCACGAGAAAGTTTAATTGCGCTTGGCGCGCAAGGCCTTTTTTGAGAACGGGAATAATTTGCGGGGCGAGTTTTTGGGCGCGCTCCCAGTTGACGTGCACCGTCTTAAACGATAAACAAATCTCAAACGCTAAATCGTAGCGGTACCAAAGCGGGGTTTTGCCCGTTAAAAAAACGTGTTTATCATCCGGCACGAAAAGCACCTCTGCGGCGCGGGGCGTATCGGTAAAGAAATAAAATACCGCGTCTGGCAATAGTTCGCGCAAGCACATGATGGAAATGCGGTTAGCGGCGCAGTCACCAATACCGCCGCGCAAGTGAAAATACACGTGCAAGCGGTTGTCGCGTGGCGGTGCTTTGTGCAGATAAGATAGAAATTTCCGGCGGTATTGCCACCAAAGTTTATTGCGTAAAAAGCGGTATCGCAGTGCCCAACGTACCACGCGGCAATCATGGCCGTACATTTCTAAGGTGGTTTTAATTTCGCGCAGTTCTACGCGGGTTTTATCGCCGGTCCAATCAATCATTTAATTTCAAATAAAGCCGCAAAATTTTCAAACGGGAATTGCTCTTTAATTTGCGCGGCGGAAACAGCCATATCCACGCGTTTGCCCCAGTTGACCATTAAGTCATCTAACGCAATGCGCAAGGCTTCTTCGTCTTTGTGGTCCACCAACACCCCGTTTATGCCGCTGCGCACGAGTGCTTGGGCGGCCCCCGTTTGCACGGCGACCGCGGGCAATTTACTGGCCATAGCGTCTAACAGGAAATCGAGCGCATCTTCTTTGGGAGAAGGGTGCACGTAGATATCGGCGCAACGCAACAAGGTAAGCGGGTCGCAATCGGTGCAGACCAGTTCGGTACCGGCGGCGAGATTATTTTTTTCAATAAATTTTTTGAGTGCGGTTTTGGCAGTGCCGTCGCCCGCTATGGTTAAGTGCCACGACGGGTGCGCGGGGGCCAAATCGGCCCATACTTTTAACAATACGTCAAAGCCGCCGTCTTTGGTTAAATTGCCGATGGCTACCAAGTTATTTTGCTTTTTGAAATAGGCGGGTTTGTTGTAGTTTTGGTGTTCCGTCCATACCGCGGGGTTCGCAATGCGCACGGCATTGGAAGCATACATTTTTTTATTTAATGTGCTCTCGTTACTGCCGATAACGATAACGCGTTTAGCCGCTTTGAGCAAGGCTTTTTTATTTTTAACCGGTTTATCTTCTTTTAAGTCTTCCGGTTCGGCGTAAATAAAAGGGATTTTAAGGTTATGCGCGGCTTCGCAGGCGGGTAAGAAAGCGAGCGAAATAAGTTGTGCGGGCGCATCTTTTTTTAAGGCATTTTCTATATTTTTTACAGAAAGCACAGCCGGTAATTTTAAGTGTGCAAAAGACGTATAAGAAGGCAAATTCTTTTTTGCCCCTGCAAGCAGGACTTCGTGCCCGCGGGCGGCTAAATACGAGGCGAGTTGGGTGCCTAAGCGTTTGCCGCAAAAAGATTTATGGTTTCCGATAAAAATAATTGTTTTCATAGTTTCCTCACTGTATATTCATATAAATTTTACATAAATATAAGCAAGAGTACACGAATTTTATGGAAAAATAACCCGCTACAGGGGGTGATAGGTCTGCCAGTTGTCCGCCGTTTTACCGATAAAGGAGTGGGGGTTGAGCGCGGTAATTTGTTGCAAAATTTGCGCGGCCTGTTTTCCGTTACCCAGTGCCTTTAAGTTTAAGGCTTTGATAAAAAGACCCAGTTGGTTTTCGGGGTACAGGTCCAAGATCTGTTGTGCGGTTTGCAAGGACAAATCGTATTGCTTGTTATGATAGAGCATAAGCGCTTTTGTGCCCAGCAAATCGCGTCTTACGGGGGAAAAAGACAAGGCAATATCTATATCTTTAAGGGCTTCTTCGGTGCGGCCCAACCCAAAGTTGGCGCGCGCACTGATGAGCCAAAAATCGGGGGAAGAATCATCTTGCTCTAAGGCTATGGTAATATTGATAAAGGCGGACTCGTAGTTATGTTGGTTTAAGAATGTACCCGCGTAGCGGGCGCGGTATTGGGCGGACGCTTGCGGGTTGAGTGTGAAAAAGCGGTCGTAAAAGTCGCGCGCTTTGGAGTAAAAACCCATGGCGCGGTAATTTTCGGCTTGTCCGGCGAGTGCGCTTAAATTATCCGGTTCTTCCTGCAAGGCGAGTTCGTAGAGTTCAATAGAGCGGTCTGTCAGGCCGGTGCGCTGGTAAAGGTCCGCTGCGGCGAGCAGCAGGGGGACATTTTTAGGGTGAAATTCCAAGGCTTCCAAATAGGTGTCTAATGCTTTGCTGAGTTGGCCGGTTTGTTCGTAACTCATACCGAGCAAACGATAAGCGCGCGCTTCGCGGCGTTTGACGTTGTAGGTTTTGTGAATGTAGGCGCTTAATTCTTCTATGGCTTGTTCGTAGTGCCCGTGCGAGTATAAATCGCGGGCGCGGGCATAGTCTTTTTTATCGCCGATAAACCCAAGCCCGAACGCGCCTTTGAAAGACGAACAGGCGCCCAAAGCAAGGCAGGCCGCTAAAATAATCATCAGTTTACGGTTTAAGTACATAAGGCAACGCAAAGAGTAATATGTCCTCTTGCAACTCCGCTAAATGAGAATTGGCTTGTTTAACCCCTACTTCGCCGGCTTTGTGTAATTTATCCAGTTCCAGTGTGCCGGCGTCCACGACGCGGTTAGTCAGCACGAAGTTCGCCCGTTTAGAGGCATCTTCAATCATAGCAATCGCGCGCACATCTCCCACGCGCAGTAAATACGACGCAATACTTTTTGGGGTGGAAGATGAAAAATCTATCGGCGTAATGGAAGCGATAATATAATCGGCCCCCATTTTTTTTACGGAGTCCACCGGCAGATAATCTACCACGGCCCCGTCCACCAGCGCGCGGTGGCGGTAAGATACCGGCTCAAAGACACCGGGTAAATTCATACTCGCGCGCACGGCAATACCCAACGGGCCGGAATCAAAAAGGATTTTTTCGCCGGTTTTAATATCCATAGCGGCGCAGGAAAACGGAATCGGCATTTGTTCAAAGGTCATATCGCCGATTTGGTCGTGTAAAAATTTAGTTAAATTGGCCGAAGTGGGCAATTTTTTGGCAAATACAAAGCGCAACAAGCCCATGACGTTAAAGTCGGGGGTGATTTTATCAAGCGTAATGTGCTCGCTGATTTCCCACAATTTTGAAGTAGGCAGCCCGCTTGCGTAAAGCGAGCCTACCACCGCGCCCATAGACGTGCCGGACACCATATCCACGGGTACGCCCGCGTTACTGAGTACTTCAAGCACCCCCACGTGCGCAAACCCGCGCACCCCGCCCGCAGACAAGGCAAGGCCGATTTTCGGGCGGTCCTCTTTAGGCAAGCGGATAAAATTTCCCCATAAAAAATTGCGCAAAAGTGCGTCATCATCTTGCGCGGGCAAGGCCTGCAACGGGATGATATACAACAGCGCAATAACTGCGCCCAGCCATTTTTTAAGGGGACTATTCATTTATAAATCCTGCCCGATAGACCACTCTAAACGGGCCTTGGCGATATGGTTTTCCCGTACGGCTTGCAGATAGAGTTGGGCAGTTTGCAAATAGGCTTGCAAGGCTTGTAAGGGGGCCAAACCGCTGTGCGGTACATTCTTGGTATCTTGCGCGAGCATTTTATCCAGCGTGCGGTAAGTCGTTTCGCGCGTGCGTGCTTCGGTTTGCCAGAAAAGGTTATTTTCAAAACTGGTGGCCACTTCTACTTGTATTTTATCTTCAATAGTGGCGCGGCGCAAATTATTTTTTCTTTGTTCGGCGCGTTGTTGGGCGATTTGTTCCGAAATGGTATAGGAAAGGGGCAATTGTACGGAAAGGGAGATTTGTTTATTGACGTCTTCTAAATCGGACGAGCCCACTTTTTCGTAAGAAGCGTTTAAGATGATATCGGGGTAGCGTTTGGCAAGGGCCAAATCAATGGCGATATTGTCCAACTCCAACTCGTAAATGGCCGATTTGAGTTCGGGCCGGAACTCAAGCGCCCATAATTGGAAATGGGGTAAATCGCCGTCCACTTGTACGGGGGCAAATTCGCCGGAAATGGTAAAGGTGGAATTGAGTTCTTTATTCAGGCCCGCGAGCATATCCATACGGGCATTGTTGCGCTCGTTGATAGCAAGGGCGTATTGGCTTTGCAATTGCGCGAGCAGGGCGCTTATTTGCATTTTAGTCCATACGTCGCCCGAATAGTTTTTGGACCATGCTTGCGCCTGTTGCCAGACGTTTAGGGTAAGTTGTTCGTTTTGTTGGGCATAGAGCAACTTGGCAAAAGAAATTTTAATATCGCGCACAATGCGGTTTTTAACGATTTCGTAATTGCTGCGGACTTGTTTTAAGTTGGCACGGGCGGTTTTTAAGGTGCCGTGGATACGTCCACCGGAGTAGATATATTGGGTGGCGGTAATCCCCACGCCGAAAAAGCGGTCGTCTTTGTCTAAAATCGGGGTACCTTTGGCGGGCAATACGCGGTTGGCGACGTTTTCGGGCAAGACCATGGGATAATCGGCCTCGTAAAACGTAGCCGTGCCTTGCAACGAAAATTGCGGTAAATAGCGGAATTTGGCTTCGCGCAGTTTTTGTTCGGCAATAATAATATCTTGTTTGGCCATTAGAAATTGGGAGTTGTTTTCCAGCCCTAAACGGATGGCACTTTCCAACGATAATTCTTCGTTCATCAAGTTGGAAAATTTTATCCCGTATTCCTTTTGCGCCAACGACGGCAACGACACGCACAGCAGTAATACTGCCCAAATTATTTTCTTCATAATTTATTTTTATGTTCAATTTCCGCTTGGACGCGGTCCATCATTTTATTAAATTCGTCTTGCATTTCAATAAATTGGTCGCCTTTGCGCAAATGTACCCGTTGGGAAAAATCCCCCTTGGCAATTTGGCGGAAGGTTTGCTCAAAGCGGTAAATGGGCCCCGCCATTTTGTGCGATAAAACAGCCGAAATGATAATTACAAATAAAATGTAGATGGCTATGTTATAGAAAAATTGCGTGGCGATAGGGAGAAATTCATCATAAATCGGCTGCACCAAAACGGGGTAGGTGTCAAAAAGTTCGTTAAGTGTGGCGGTGAGTTCCAAGGTCATAATCGTCAATCCGCACAGCACGCTGAGCACGATAAGCAACATATAACGGATCTGCAGATTTTTTTTAATAAAAATCGTACGCCGTTGAAATTGCCCTTTAGGTTTGGAAGCATCCGTCATAAAATACCTCTAAAAAGTGGTTACGTAATGAATTTGTAAAATGCGTTCGCTCTCGTCCCCGCGGCCTATGCGGCGCACGGCTCCGTCAAGGGCCAAGGCCGGATGCAGGTAAACACGCAGGCCGAGGTTAACGCGTGAATCGCGGATATTGTTGATATTATCCCACTCGGCGAGCAAGGTGGCTTGACGGACAAACTTGTAATAAAAACCCGTAAATGCGTAAATATCGTCCCAATCGAGATCGGATATGTTGGCACCGCCCGTCCAATGCAACCCCGGTACAAAGACTTCGCGCGTAAGCGTTAAATAACCGCCTTTGCGATCGTCCAAAAATTCCTTTGTTTTGGCATAGACGCGCTCTTTATTGTAGCCGTACCCGTAGCGGCGGCCGTCGTAGCCGATAGCGATTGCGGGTAAATACAAATTGCCGTCGTAGAGTTTTAATTTTACCTGAAAATCGGGGTCCAATACCCGTACGGATGAAGAAGAGCCTATGAGCTGGCTTACCGCTAAACTTATCCCGATATTGATGCGCGGATAGACGCCGAAATCAATGCTTTGCATCACCGTTCCGTGGTCATAGGCGCGCGTTAGAAAAGAAGCCTGATAGCGGTCAAAAACGTCGGCGGTGGGTACGTCTAAAATCAGTGTTTCGGTTTCAATGGGGTTGGCATCTTGCGCGTGCGCGCACGGTGCAACACCGAATAGACTAAAAAGCAAAAACACTAAAAGTTTAGAGAATTTCATAAATCTCCTATAAGAACGTGCGGATATCTTTGACGGTGGGTTTTACAATCAAGCGCACGTTATAACTAAACACGCTCTCGCGGGCGGGGTTAAAATCGTTGGCATCCCGCGGAAACGCGAGATCAATGATGCCCTGATCGTAGCGGGCGGTATCGCTGATAACGGCTTTGTTCCAGTGGCCGGTGGTTTCTTTGTCATATTCGGCGGGGTTGTCGTAATTGTATAATACCACCGCGCCGCGTTGTAAGCGGGCATTTTCTATCGGTTCGGTTTTGAAAATAATATCGGTGGTCCAAACGACTTGGCCTTTGCACGGGCCGTTGACAAATAAAATTTTATAGCGCGGGTCGTTATTGGCCGGACGTTGTTTCACCTTGGCCAAGGAATAAGTGGCTAAAAAGTTATAAGGCTTTTGGCAGGCGGCAAAGACGTGTTTATTCATAAAATCTTCATACGTTTCTTTGCGGTCGGAGCGGTCGTACGGGGATTGCGCATGTTTACACGCCGCCGTAAAACATAAGGCAAACAGCAAAATAAAAATTGTTTTTTTCATAAAAACTCCTGTGGTAAAAATTAGCAAGGCCACTAAAAAGCCTACTATACAAATTATACCCATTTTAGGCGGGAAAATAAACAGATTTATTTTTTGGCGGGGGCCGATACGGCAGCGTGTTGTTTATCCCACCATGTTTTTACTTTGGCCAGCAGTGATTTTAAGATAAGCCACGAGCGGTTAATATGATTGATAAGGGCGTTTGCGCTGGGTTGCTGGGCCTCTTTGGGGGCGACACGCGGGAGCATAATGCCTTGGCTGCTGATGAGTTTGCGCAAGTAGTTGGACGGAACGGAAAAATTTAAGTTTTGGTTGCCGTCGCCTTCGTAACTGCCGAACGCAATAGAGATGACTTCGGCTTTATCGTTAAAAACGGGGCTTCCGCTGGAACTGGGGGAAATGGGTGCGCTGATTTGGTGCAAGACAGAGCCGTCCGGTTGTTGGCGCACTTGGCTGATGAGGCCTGACGTAACGGTGTTTTGCAAGCGGCGGGGGTTGCCGATAACGGTTATTTCCTGACCGGGGACGACATAATCGCTATTGCCGATAGTTACGTAAGGCAAGTTTTTGGCTTGAATTTTGAGCAAGGCCAAATCTTGCGTGCCGGACCCTTGCGCCAAAGGGACCGCCTCGCCGGAAATAGCACCGTTATTGAAGGTGATATTCATAAACAGCGCGTCGTCCGTTACGTGGCGGCTGGTAGCAATGACGCCATCGGGAGTAACCACAAAACCTGTTCCCGTAAAGGTAGCGCCGTTATTTTTGGCGACGTTTATGGCGACTACCGCGGGGGCATTTTTGGCGGCAATTTCCGCATGGTCATGCTGCGCATAACACACGGGGGATAACAGCAGTAAGATAAGAACAAGAAATTTCATACGATATACAAAAAGAGCCCGATAAGGGCTCTTTAAGAAAGTTTATTTTACCCCATTTTGTAACATTTCTTTCAATTGTTCTTTGCTTTCTTCCGCTTCTACAGCGGAGATATCTGCATTGCTTTTTTCATTCATGGCATTTATGGCTTCGTTTTTGGCTTCTTCGGCTCTTATAGAAGCGGCCAGTTGGCTGTCTGATTCCAGTTCATCGTAATCTATTTGGGGTTTAATAACGAAATAAAATAACTCTTTGGTATTATCCAAATTTTTCATTAAATGTTCATAAACCCGCATGGTGGACGGATAAATGTAGGTGAGTTTATTGTCCTGATTTTCATCCGCCGTTTCATTATTCTCCAATGCTTGGTTGAGATCGGAATCAGAGGCCAGAGCAAAATTTTGTCCATTTGGAGTCCCCGATACATCTTTGAGCATGTATCCCGCTTCGGTGGCCACATTTTTTAAGCGTGTCGCTCCGGGATTGAGCGTTGCGGCATAGTATAGATGGTCAGAATCCGGACTGGTCGGTGATGTAAAATTGTTATTATACGCATTGAGTTCATCTCGGCGTTTCTGTATCTTTTCCGCAATTTTACGAGAGTCAGGTGTGTTTGCGTCAAGCTGTTGTTGTTCCGCATCTTCTAATATCTTATCGGTTTGCGTATAGAAGTCCAAATTGCCTTCCTGATCTTTTTGGGCAATATCAAGCACTACAATTACATCTTTAGCATCATTATCAAGAAACATGAAAGAGTCATACCCCTCTATTTGTTGGGAGCCTTCCCCTTCGGTCGGGATAGGCGGTGCTTTTCCGGTTTCACTATTGCTCTCACCGGTTGGTAAACTGCTGGTCGTATCCTGCTTCTCTTGCTCCACATTATCAGTTAGGCGGTACAAGAGTAAGTTTTGTAACTGATGTTCGGTATTTTCCACGGGGTTTGCCCGAGTTTCTTCTTCTATTTCCTTGGCTGCTTGTTGGGTAAAGATACTGTTTAATTCTTGGTTTTGCAACATCATTTCATATTGAACTTGGGCGTCGGTAACGGGTACAGCACCAATGGGCGTGCCGGCGTGACCGTAAGAGTATTGTTTAGCCTTTGCGCGCGCAACGGCGGCGTTTTTTAAGGCGGATTTGGCACGCTTAAATTGCGCTTTGGAGGAACTTTTTGATTTGGAAGAAGATTTTCCGCCGCCTTTTCTGGCTGTTTGGGTGCGGTTTTTGTAGTTATTCCATAACGTGCGGGCCAAACGGGAATCGCTTTGGGCGATTAAGTCTTCCAATGCGCCGTTTTTGGAGCGGGCATAAACATTATTGTTTGCCGGTGCTGCGGATTGGCTATACCCCTTTTGGTTCAGGACGTTGCGCGTATCGTTTCGGTTGGGAAAACCGGTACGGGCCGTTGCGGGGCGAGGCGCGAATAGAGCCTGATTTTTTAATTCTTCCGGTGCGGGCTCTGCGCCCGCTGCTTGCGGGGGTTCCTCTCCCGATGCCGCCATAGCGGAAGGTGCGCTGCCGGCCGTGGGGGTGGCAGAAGAAGCCAAGGTTTTAGTGGCGGTAGCGGCGGTTGTTTTAGGGGACAGAGAGGCCAAAACTTCTTTTTCGGCCGCTTGCTTAAGGGCTTCCACCGAATCGGCGGAGACGCCTTGCGCTGTTTGGGAGGTTGTTGCGGCATCACGTTTGCGGAACAAATCCGCTAAAGAAGACCCCGATTTTTTTAATTTAGTCAGAAAAGGATGTACGGTATCTGCGTTATCATAGGATGGAAGTTGTGCATAACGTTGGTCTTGCGCTGCATCTTGTTTGGTAATAACATAGGGCAAAAGGGCAAAGGAAATAAAGCCTATAGAGTAGAAAATAATTTTGAATTTAGTTTTGCGTTGCATAGTATTCTCCGAAAATAACCTCAATTATAAGTTTACCCGATTATAGCGGAAATTTCAAGGGGAGACCTATTGAAACCCATGCCGGATAATTGCTAAACTAATTAACGTAGCAAAAAAGGAGTAAATGTATGGCAGAAATCTTTTATATGAGCCGTAAAAAATACGAAGAACTCGTAGCGGAACTTAAAAATTTGAAAGATATAAAAGCGGCTTTAGCCACCGAAATCGGTACGGCTGCGGCGCAAGGGGATTTGAAAGAAAATGCGGAATATCACGCGGCAAAAGAAAAACAGGCCCAAACCTTGATGCGCATTGATGAATTGGAAATCCGTTTGCGTAATGCGCAAATAACCGACGATTTGGAAGTGGATAAAAGCGAAGCGCGTATCGGCGCGACGGTTACGATTTTGGACTTGGCGGCAGAGATGGAGTTTACCTATACGTTGGTAGGGTCCATGGAATCTAATCCGGACAAAGGGTTATTGTCTGTCAAATCGCCATTGGCCAGTGCCATTTTGGGCAAAAAACAAGGGGAAGAATTTGAAGCGCAACTGCCGCGCGGCCCGCGCAAATATAAGTTAGTCAAGTTGGAATATAAGTAAGTGTTTTAGGTAGTTTTGAATACACAAAAACACTCTTCCGGTCAGGGAAGAGTGTTTTTATTTGGATTGCTATTTTAGGAAAGCGGAAAACCTTTACTAATCGCATTTCCCCCCAAGGCTTGCGTCTTGGGATGTTTCTCTAATGCCGGCTCTTTCCAGTTTGGCTATTACTTCGTCGGCTAACGCAATACGTTTGCGATAGGCTTGTGATAATTTTTTTGTCTTTTCGGAGTCGGATATTTGATTTCTTTTATCATTAAAAGTTTTTTGTGCATTAAGTTTAGCCAAGTACACATATCCGATGGGGGTATTATTCTGATTATCCGTAGCCTGTTTATTGAGGGTTTTTTCCTGAAGGATGAGATCTATAATATCCTGATCCAGATATAAGCAAGCATACATCAGCGCAGTCGCCCCGTTTGAGGCAATATCATTAACATTTACCTTCCGGTCATTTAGCAACTTATAAACTTCCTCTGCATCATGATTAAGAACGGCATTTATTAACGGAGGGAAATTTTGTTCTTGTCGCAAGAATTCCTGCTTAGCGAGAATAGCGCTATTCATCTCCGATATGGCCTGTTGCGAGCACAAGGCATAACCCACCCCGAGCACGGTGGATATACAAATAAAAGTAAATATCAATTTTTTTAGTGTGTTCATATATAATCTCCTAATTGTATGATTCTAAAACGATTCTACTTATATTATAATAAAAAAACTATAAAAAACAAGACCAAATAACTATTCGCTATTCTCATTTTACAACTTTTATTTTTTATTATTTTTGTCGGATAGTTTGGTGTGTATTACTTGTCCGACAGATTTACTCATCTGCTCGGTTAAATATTGGTCTTGATTTTGGCGGTAATTGGTATTATTTACCCTACTTTTTAAGATGGCTTGTCCTAATTTTTTAGACGTATCGTGTTGCGAAAAAGAAGTCGGGTCTACCAAGGTGCCGGACTGCTCGGCGGACTGGCCGTTTTGTTGTTGTTGGTAAATATTTGCGAAGTAAACCATGGAGTCTTGTTGGTTTTCTTCTTGGTCTTGCGCGTAGGAAGACGCGGTTTCATTTTCGTTTTGGGTATTCTCACTTAATTTTTTCATATCTTCCTTAAGATAAGGAATATAGGGGGTAATGGCATCAAAAGATTGTGCCATAGAACGGATTTCTTCGGTGCTATTTATTACATTTTCCGAAGAATCGGCAAATAGTGCGTCAAAATCTTCGGTTTCTTCTGGGGTTGAATTTTCTTTTCCTTTAGACGAATTTGTTTGTTCTTGCATAAAATTACTAAACAATTCGGCTTCTTTGTGCAGGGGGTCCCCTTTAAGTTGTGCATTGGCATAGGACAAGGCCTGTACCAAATCTTTTGAAGAGGGTCTGTTTTCGGCGGCTATCCAAACACATTCTTCTTGGTCGCATTGGGATGCTCTGTATAACCATTTATAAGTTTCCAGTGTTTTTTTATAAGGGCTTTGATTGGTGTTTTGATTGTCGCTGTTTTCCGGAGAATTTTCGGTTTCTTCCCCTTCTTCTTGTTCGTTGTTATCCTTTCCTGCTGTCGGATTTAAGCGTTCCAATTCTTCCACAATTTGGGCATAAGTTTCCGGTTGGGTAGTCCCCAAAACGACCATAACGGGTATGTTTTTATTAAGTTCGGCTTGTTGTTCGGGGGTTAAATCGCGGATATTTACATGGATATCACTTAACGCTTGTTCCAAATCAAAATTTTCTTGCGGGGTTTCCATAGCGGGGATTTCAATATCGGCAGGATTTTGCGCTTGCCCATTTTGAACTTCATTTCCCCCTGATTCTTCCGCTAATCCGGCACAAGCGTTACCGCGCGCAATGGAGTTAACTTGTCCGCATTTATTAAAGATAACACTTGCCAGTTCATCAACATCTGCGTAATCTTCCGGTTGGACGGGGGTCGGGTGCGGATTTTCGGGATCTACTATGGAACGGCGGAATAACTCGTTAAGATGGCGAAGGTTCCGGTCATGTTCTTTTCTCATAAATTCTTCACGGGCTAAGCGTTCGGCTTCCGTTTGCGGGTTGGGGTATCTGGCGTCGGCGCGCATACGGGCGATATCTTGTAAAATTTTAGCCGTATCCGTATTAGAATAGGAATTTCCGTAGGAAGCATTACGCGCCGCATTAACGCCCAGTGCGCCGGCAGTAGCGCCTACCCCGCCTAAAGAATAACCGACAGGGAAACTTCTTGCGGATTTTTTAGCGGACGCAAGCATTTTATCTTTAACATAGGCGGAATTTCTTACGCCGTTTTTGACGGGGGTATCTTCCGGTACGTCGGCTAAAAATAACGGGTTATGCGTCATCGTTTGGGCGGTAGGGTTTGCGCCGTCACTTGCCACGCCATTGCCCACACTCTGATATAAAGCGAAATCATAATTTTTAGGGGTATAGAAAGAACTCCCGCTTGCGTTGTGACTATCATCACTTGTCGGTCGTTGGGCGGCTAACGACTCGGGGCCTTTGGCACTGAGTTTTTTGGCTCCGCGCGCAATTTCTTTGGCTTTCGCGTCCCGTTTACGGGCGGCGGCCGCATTTTTATCACTGCGGTCCGATTTAGAAGCCAGTAAATCTTTCGCGCGCTGGAAAAAGGATGTCAGCGGGTTACTGCTGTAAACTTGGGGTTGTGCGGTGTGCAGTTGTTCGTCTTTTTGTTCGTTGGTGCGTTCGGTGATCACAAAAGGCAATAACAAAAATATACACACTGCAAAAAGGGCAATCATTACACCGGTTTTAATCGTTTTTTTCATATCGTTTCGTCAGGCCTTTGGGTATAAAATGGGGTAACAGGCCTCTCCTATAATATTATTTTGTCAAATACAGACATAAAAAACAAGGGTCTTTTGGTCCCTAAAATCTAGGTCCTAAAAAAACCGCCCGAAGGCGGTTTTTAGGAAAACAGACGTATTAGTATTTGGCGAGTACGGCGTCTTTCTCCGCGGTAGAATAGACATTGTAG